>Ga0209721_1001563_pt1 | contig 16705 bp, 12 predicted proteins | sample TshhotsprinmetaG_FD_184139 | JGI IMG/M metagenome (GOLD analysis project Ga0209721, IMG submission 184139) | Hot spring microbial communities from South Africa to study Microbial Dark Matter (Phase II) - Tshipise hot spring metaG (SPAdes)... | ecosystem: Environmental > Aquatic > Thermal springs... | reverse complement strand
TATAATATAAAAAAAGTTAGACAACAAATATGGAGCGTAAAAATCAGTATCTAATATTATCAATGGTCTGTCATATGGTTAAAGACAAAAATTGGAAGATTCTGATAAAGTCAGGATATCTCGGACAAAGCTTCAATATCTCTGAGAATATTGTGTATACTTTACTCATGATCTGTTCCTCCTTGCTGGTATAGGGTTTCGTCGCTTCTATTTCCAACAAGTATAAAGAATAGACCTCGTTTCTATAAATCTTTACCGTACACTACCGTGTTTCTATCTATATTTTAGGTTAAGCGCTTAAAATTTAGAGATAGGAAAATTGGAAAACAGGATTATGGTCCTATCGCTGATTTAGGGTTGGAAACCGCATGATTGAAAGGAGAAACTTTCTTATGATAATATTATCGTCTTTAAATTTTATGGTTTATAAATTTTATAAATCAGGATTAGGAGGAAATCGGTATGAATAAACCTTTAGTAGGTATTCTTATGGGAAGCGACAGCGACCTTCCCGTTATGGAAAAAGCAGCAGAAGTTCTGAAAGAAATGGGCGTGCCTTATGAGATGGATATTAGTTCTGCCCACAGGCTGCCTGAAAAGACTGCTGAATATACTAAAAACGCAAGACAGAGAGGCATCGAGGTGCTGATTGCTGGCGCTGGAATGGCAGCACATTTGGCAGGGGCAATTGCGGCAAATACTACTTTGCCTGTAATAGGCGTTCCTTTGAAATCAGGTGCTTTAAACGGTGTTGATGCTTTATACTCTACTGTACAGATGCCACCTGGAATACCCGTTGCAACAGTTGCTATTGATGGGGCGAAAAATGCAGCATATCTTGCCTGTTCTATTCTCTCGATAAAGTATCCTGAAATAGCCGATAAACTGGAAGCTTTTAGAAAAGATATGCGGGAAAGCCTTCTTGCCAAATCGGAAAAACTTAAAAAATCTTGACTCGTTGAAGTATAGAGTCTTTTTTATCACACTAAATCTCCCTATTTGCAGTTTATGTTATTGGCTCGAAACTACGGTCTGCCATTCCTCTCCTCTGGCTTGAACAAGGGAATTACTGAGGAATCAACCCGTCGACGCGCTCAGGTTGACAGTAGTCACGGTGAATCTGCAGAACAACACATTACTATTCTCTGCTTACAACCTGCGGGGATAAGTTTTACAGGATGCTCCGGATCCTCTGGTCGCGCAAGGTAATGGATAGAATGGAGCAATTGAGCTTATATTATGGGAATCAATTAGATGAATCACATTAAGTGGCACCAAAAAACATATGATGAAATATTAAAGGAGTTAAACTCTTCTTCGTCGGGACTCAGTTCAGCAGATGCAACCAAAAGGCTCGAGCTATACGGACTGAACGAGTTAAAGGTTAAAAAGAAAAAGACACCTTTAATGATGTTACTTGCCCAGTTCACTGATTTTCTGATAATTGTCTTGATTGCAGCGGGAATAATTGCTGGCATAGTAGGTAAACCAACCGATGTTGCTGCTATATTTGCGATAGTTATATTGAATGCAGTGATTGGTTTTATACAGGAATACAAGGCAGAGAGGGCGATGGAAGCGCTTAAGATGATGGCTTCACCCACCGCTAACGTCCTGAGAGATGGAATTCCCAACACCATACCAGCATCGAGGTTGGTCCCTGGCGATATAGTGCTCTTGGAGGCAGGACAGATTGTCCCTGCTGATATGAGATTGATAGAGATCGCCAATATGAAGGTTGAAGAGGCTGCCCTGACCGGCGAGTCTGTCCCTGTCGAAAAGCATCTTGCCCCCATAAGTGATGAACATCTCCCCCTTGGCGATAGGAAAAATATGGCATATCAAGGAACTATTGTTACATATGGAAGAGCAAGCGGTGTTGTGGTTGCCACAGGCATGGAAACAGAGATGGGCAAGATCGCCTCTATGCTTCAGGAAGAAAAGGAACTAAAAACCCCTTTGCAGCAAAGACTTGCCGTATTCGGGAAGAGACTTGCGATTGCAATCTTAATTGTATGTGCAATCGTTTTCGTTGCCGGCTTGATGAGGGGTGAGCCTGTAATGCTCATGCTCCTAACTGCGATAAGCCTTGCGGTAGCGGCAATCCCAGAGGCTCTACCCGCTGTTATAACGATAGCCCTTGCCTTTGGCGCAAAAAAAATGGTCAAGAAGAATGCGCTCATAAGAAAACTACCCGCCGTCGAAACCCTCGGTTCGGTCACCTATATCTGCTCTGATAAAACCGGCACTCTTACTTTAAATAAAATGACTGTGGAGGAGGTTTATGTTGATGGAGGCATTTTTAAAGCCGGCGAATTAGGGAATTTTCTCAGTTCTGATAAAAATGGCGTAACAACAAAAAAAATTGATGGAGGGCGTCAGAGCATCCTTCATTATTTGCTGAAAGCCTCCGCCTTGTGTAACGACTCAAAGATGGGTGCTGATGGAAAGGTGATCGGCGATCCAACTGAGATTGCTCTTTATATGCTGGCGAAAGATAATGGTTTTGAGGGCAATCAAATACAAAGCAAACTTCCAAGAGTTGCCGAGATACCTTTTGATTCCGAAAGAAAATGTATGACCACATTCCATCATTTAGACTCAGAGGATAATAAAACTGGCGGTTTTATTTCATTCACAAAGGGTGCTGTTGAGATATTGTTAGACAAATCCTCCGAGATTATGACATCAGATGGCTTCAGGTCTATTAATTCAAGAGAGATTCAAAAGATTACAGATAAAATGGCTTCAGAAGGGTTAAGAGTGCTCTGTCTTGCTATGAGAAAATGGGAAGTAATACCTCAGGATTTATCCCCTGAAAATGTCGAGACAAACCTTACCATTATCGGTCTAGTGGGCATGATGGATCCTCCGCGTGATGAGGCTAAAGAAGCAGTTTCAATGTGTAAAACGGCGGGCATTAAACCCGTAATGATTACCGGAGACCATCCAATTACAGCAAGGGCAATCGCTAAAAGGATAGGAATAATAGAAGATGATGCCAAAACCGTTATAACAGGCAGGGAACTCGACAAACTCCCTCTAGAGGAATTTGAACAAAGGGTTGAGCATATAAGGGTTTATGCAAGGGTCGTCCCTGAGCAAAAGTTAAAAATTGTAAAGGCTCTCCAAGATAAGGGTCAATATGTAGCGATGACAGGAGACGGAGTCAATGACGCCCCGGCTCTTAAGAGGGCAAATATAGGAGTGGCAATGGGAATAACTGGCACCGATGTCTCGAAAGAGTCTTCCTCAATGATACTCCTTGATGATAATTTTGCTACAATAGTCAAAGCAGTTAAAGAGGGAAGGCGAATATATGACAACATCCTTAAGTTTATCAAATATTCAATGACCTCTAATGCAGGAACTCTTTGGGCAATCTTTCTTGCACCTTTTTTTGGACTACCATTGCCATTACTTCCCATACAGATTTTATGGATGAACCTGCTTACTGATAGCCTTCCAGGGCTTGCTCTGACAGCAGAGCCTGCCGACAGAAGAATAATGAATAGACCTCCCAGGCATCCTGACGAAGGTGTTTTTGCTGGTGGCAGAGGTCTTTACATCATCAAATATGGGCTTGTTATAGGTATTGCAGCGCTGCTATTTCAGTATTTTGCTCTAACTACCAACTATCCCTGGCAGACAATGGTTTTTACAGGGCTTGTAATAGGTAGAATGGCTGTGGTTATGGCGGTCAGGTCGGAAAACGATTTGCTTTATAACATAGGCGTATTCAGCAACAAGCCTCTTATAGGCGCTGTTTTGCTGACCTTTGCTCTACAGATGGCAGTAGTTTATATCCCCTTTCTCAATCCAATATTTAATACTCAGCCATTGAGTTTAAGTGAATTGGTTTATACACTTGCATTCTCATCAATTGTATTTTTTGCCATTGAGATAGAGAAACTATATAGGAGGAGAAAATGACAGACATCATAATGGAAACAAAATTAGAAGGTGTTAAGTTTCTGAGGAAAGGAAAGGTAAGGGACATTTACGAATACGAGGATTATTTTCTTATCGTAGCTACTGATAGAGTTTCTGCCTTTGATGTGGTTTTGCCTACCGGAATTCCTGACAAAGGTAAAGTCCTGACTCAAATATCGGTTTATTGGTTCGAGAAGATGGCAGACCTTGTGGAAAACCATCTCGTTGCAACGGAGATGAAGGATTTCCCCGAACCGCTCAAAAAATTCTGGGACATACTCGAAGGCAGAAGTATGCTCGTAAAAAAAGCAAAACCAATGCCCGTTGAGTGCATTGTGAGAGGTTATCTCTCAGGCTCAGGCTGGAAGGAATATAAAAAGAGCAATACGGTCTGCGGGATCAAACTCCCCCAAGGGCTTGTTGAATCGAGCCGCCTTGAAGAAGCTATTTTTACACCGAGCACCAAGGCAGAAGAAGGGCATGACATAAATATCACCTTCTCTGAGATGAAAAAGATAGTTGGTGAGGAGCTTGGTGAAACCCTCAAAAAGCTTACACTTTCTGTATATCAGAGGGCAAGAGATATGGCGGAAAAAAAGGGCATTATTATCGCAGATACCAAAATGGAATTTGGCATGTTTGGAGACAAATTAATCCTTATAGATGAACTTCTGACTCCTGATTCTTCAAGATTCTGGTCAAAGAAGGATTATCAACCCGGCAAAGGGCAAGACAGCTACGATAAACAAATTGTGAGGGATTATCTGCTCACCCTCGACTGGGACAAGACCTATCCCGGACCTGAACTTCCCCCAGATATTGTCCAGAAAACTGCTGAGAGGTATAGAGAGATATTAAAGATTATCACCGATTAAGTCTCAAAAATAATGATAGGAAGAGCTGTTTCAGGATTTTTTAATCGACGAATTTGATTTTAATTTTGCTTTCACTATGTCCAAAATAATATTCAAGCAGGGATATGCCCCGATTTCTTTGCCAAAGAACTACCTTGCAAAGAATATAAGAATTTATTTGGACGGGTATGTAAATAAACTTTTTATTTTCATACCTTTTGAAAACTTCCGCTCTATCGTTCTTCAGCTCTGATATTGATCTTATAAGCTGTCGTATAGAAATCCTTCACCAGCTCTTCCTATCTGACTTGTAGATTTTGTAAAGCTTTTTAGTTCTATCGCCGAAATTGGGTCATATCCCAGCTTTTGAGATTATAGAAAAAGAATCAGACCACTGTCCCCCTACCTTTTTCCATTGCTATACTTTATAATTTTATAATGCTTAAACAATACCTCCAAGAACTTCTCGATATAACAATCCTCGGAGATGCCAGAGAAGAAAGCTATTATTCAGCACTTGAACGGCTTTTGAAGGGATACAACGATTCCTGCAAAAAAAATCTGCATATAACAACTCTTCCTAAAAAAACCGAAGCAGGCAATCCAGATTTCAGGATATGGGATGGAAAACTGCACATAGTTGGGTATATCGAGGCAAAGGCGCCTACTGTTGAAAATTTAGATTCCATAGAGCACTCCGAGCAGTTGGAACGCTATCGGAATACATTTCCTAATCTCATGCTCACCAATTTCTTTGAATTCAGGCTTTACCGCTATGGCGAGTTTATCGAAAAGGTCGCAATTGCTCGACCCTATGTTATCAATAAATTGAAAACCGAACCGCCTGTTGAAAGAGAGGCTGAGTTTAATGAACTATTAGAGAAATTCTTCTCTTTTTCTCTGCCGCAAGTTCTCGATGCTAAAAACCTTGCAGTAGAACTCGCAAAAAGAACAAGATTTCTCAAAGATGAGGTTATCGCACAGGAATTAAAAATAGAGCAGAAGAGCAGTAGGGCAAACGAGCAGTTGGCAAAAAGTCATATAGCAGTGTTTTATGAAGTATTTAAAAACCATTTAATCGCCAATTTAACTAAAGAAGATTTTGCAGACTTTTACTCCCAGACCATTACATACGGTCTTTTCGCAGCAAGGACACGTTCCCACGATGGTTTCAATAGAAAACTCGCTTATGATAACATCCCCCACACTATTGGAATTTTAAGAGATGTCTTTAGATTCATCTCTTTTGGCGACCTGCCAAAACAGATGGAATGGATTGTTGATGACATCTCGGAAGTTCTTGCGGTTACAGATGTATATAAAATTCTGGATGAATATTTTCACCAGCACAAGGGCAAAGACCCAATAGTCCATTTCTATGAGACATTTCTGGCGGAGTATGACCCCACTACAAGGGAAAAAAGGGGCGTCTATTATACACCTGAACCTGTTGTCTCTTATATCGTTCGTTCCATTAACTGCATTCTTAGGGAGCATTTCAATAAAGATGACGGGCTTGCAAATACTTCTGTAACGGTGTTAGACCCCGCAGCAGGGACCCTAACATTTTTGGCTGAGGCTGCGAAACGGGCTATTATAGAATTTATATCAAAATACGGCGAGGGCGGTAGAGAAAGGTTTATCAAAGAACATATCCTTAAAAACTTTTATGCCTTTGAGCTGATGATGGCGCCCTATGCAGTAGGACACCTCAAAATATCCTTCCTCCTTGAAGAACTGGGCTATAAACTCTGTGAAGATGACAGATTTAATCTTTATCTGACAAATACACTTGAGATGGAAGGGCTTGCCCAAACACAGATACCTGGTATGGCTTCGCTTTCTGAAGAATCTCACCTTGCAGGGATAGTTAAAAGAGAACAGCCGATTTTAGTAATACTTGGCAACCCGCCTTATTCTGGACATTCTTCAAATGTTGGGGATTGGATATCAAAAGAGATAAAGGCTTATTTTCAGGTTGATGGCAAACCACTTAAAGAAAAAAACCCTAAATGGCTTCAGGATGACTACGTTAAGTTTATCCGTTTTGCCCAGTGGAAGATTGATAGCGCAGGAGAGAGAATTTTAGGATTTATCACCAACCATAGTTATCTTGATAATCCGACATTTAGGGGTATGCGTCAGTCATTAATGCAGAGCTTTGATGAGATTTACCTGCTTGATTTGCACGGCAGCAGTCTCAAAAAAGAGAAATGCCCTGATGGAAGCAAGGACGAAAACGTATTTGATATTCAGCAGGGCGTTGCGATTGCCTTATTTGTCAAGAAAAAAGGAATACAAAAAAGGATAGCTTACTCTGAAGTCTGGGGCATAAGAGAGCAAAAGTATAGCTGGCTCAGCAATAACGATGTCAAAACAACCAAATGGAAAACAATAAAGCCCAAATCCGAATTCTATCTATTCATACCAAGAGATGAAAGGCTTCTAAAACAATATAATTCATATCCCAAGATAACCGATATTTTCCCTGTAAACAGCGTTGGGATTGTGACGGCGAGGGATAATCTAACAATAAAGTGGACTGCTGAAGAAATCTGGCATACAGTTCTTAACTTTCCAAAACTGGATGCCGAGCTCGCAAGGCAGGCATATCAATTGGGTAACGATGTTAGGGACTGGAAAGTGGAACTTGCTCAAAGAGATTTAAGGGAAAGCGGTCTTGATAAAAATAAAATAAAGCCAATTCTTTATAGGCCTTTTGATATCAGACATACTTACTACTCTGGTAAGTCAAGGGGTTTTCATTGTATGCCAAGACCCGAAGTCATGCAGCATATGATAGCTGGTGAGAATTTGGGCTTAATTACAGTCAGGCAAGTTGCTGAAGGCATTTTTAATCACTCCTTTGTATCAAATTGCATTATCGAGAGTCGAGTGACTCTTAGTAATAAAGGAATAGCATATCTCTTTCCACTTTATCTCTACCAAAGCAGACAGAAAGAAGAAGTTAAAAAACCAAAGAGACATTTTACCTTTGGCAGTTCATGGGTGCTTTTTGAGGCTGAAGCAGAATATTTTGCTAAGAAACCTAATATATCCGAAACGTTATTGAGTAAACTCTCAAAGGCATTCAACAAAAAGCCTCAACCAGAGCAGATTTTCAATTACATCTATGCAGTCTTATACTCCAACACCTATCGCACAAAATACGCTGAATTCTTAAAAATGGACTTCCCAAGAATTCCTTTTACGAGCAATCATGATCTATTTGAAAAATTAGCAGATTTTGGCAAAAGGCTTGTTGATTTACACCTTCTTAAATCAGCGGAGCTTGCCCATCCTATAGCAAGATTTCAAGGTAAAGGCGGCAACAAGGTAGAAAAACTGAGATATGATAAATCAGTTCTTTCCCCCTTAAAAAAGGGGGAATCAAAGGGGGTTGTATATATCAACAAAGAGCAGTATTTTGAAAACATTCCTTCTCATGTGTGGGAATATTGTATCAGCGGTTATCAGGTATGTGAGAAATGGCTCAAGGATAGAAAAGGGCGGGTTTTATCCCTTTCTGAGATACAAACCTACTGCAGGATTATAACCTCACTCCAGAAAACGATTGAGGTTCAAAAGGCTCTTGATGAGTTATATTCATTTGTAGAAAAGGAAGCGATAGTATTCTAAAAGAATTAATATGCTTAAGGAATTAAGAATAAAAAATCTTACCATAATTGATAATCTTTTTATTGAGTTTGAAAAAGGGTTTAATGTCCTAACAGGAGAGACAGGCGCTGGGAAATCCATAATTGTCGATGCGATAGGACTTCTTATGGGTGATAAGGCTCCCCCTGATATGCTTAAAACAGGCGAGAAGGAAGGCATGGTGGAGGCGTATTTTGACGATACGGTGAATCCTATATTGGAAAGGCTCTCAATAAGCTGTGAAGACGGCATCTTGCTTAGGAGAAATATATCACTGCAAGGCAAAAGCCGTGCATTCATAAATGATACCTCTGTAAGCATTAATACACTCTCAAATGTGTGTAGAAGCCTCATAGCTATTCATGGACAGCATGAACACCAAAGCCTGTTAAGGAAAGAAAGCCATTTGCCCTTTCTCGATTCATTGGGCGGGCTCGAGGAAGAGCTTAAATCTTTTAAATCTCAGTATGAACATACAATGTCGCTTAAAAAAAGCTTAAGTGAGCTTAGAGGCAAGATTCAAGACAAAGAACAGCAGGCTGAATTCCTCAGATTTCAGATAAACGAGATTGATTCATCAAATTTAATCCATGGTGAAAAGGAATCTCTTGAAGAAGAGTTGGCTATACTACTAAATCAGGCTCGGCTAAGGGAACTTACAGAGACTGCCTATGGACTTCTTTACGGAGTTGAAGGCTCTTGCGTTGAAAAACTCTCTCTTGCTATTGCAAAAATCAAGGAGATTTCAAATATTGATCGCACCGCCATAGAATTGCTTCAGATGCTCGAGGCTGCTTACCCATTAATATCCGACTCAGCCTTATCTCTGAGGAAGTTAAGGGAACGATACGAGGCAGAACCATTAAGGATTGAACAGATTAACGAGAGGCTCGAATCAATTAAAAGACTTGAAAAGAAATACAAAGGAACAGTAGAGGATATAGTCGCTTACCGCAAGTCCGCAGAGCAAGAGTTAAAAAAGCTTGAGAGTCTTGATGAAGAGACAGAAACCCTCGAAAGAGACGTGGGTGTTAACGAAGAGAGGCTTGCCAAGATTGCCCTTGAGCTTTCAGACAAAAGGCTTGAGGCTTCGAGGCAATTGGAAACGAGAATTGCTGATGAACTCGGGCAGGTAGGTTTTTCTTATGTAGATTTCAGGGTTTCATTAAACAAAAAAGAGATTTTAACTGAAAACGGCTTCGATGAGGTTGAATTTCTCTTCTCAGCAAATCCAGGTGAATCCCCGAAACCTTTGACTAAAATCGCTTCAGGGGGAGAACTCTCACGGATAATGCTTGCTCTCAAATGTGTTGAGATTGGAGGAAAAGGTATCAAAACCGATTACGCTTCGGGTCTTTTCCCTAAAACCTTGATTTTTGATGAGGTTGATGCCGGCATTGGGGGTATTACAGCGCAGAATGTTGGAGCGAGGTTAAAGGCTATATCGAGTGATTATCAAGTTTTGTGCATTACTCATTTGCCTCAAATCGCAGCTATGGCTAAGAATCATCTCACCGTTGAGAAAAAAATATCTAAGGACGCAGTTCAAGTTATACTGAGACAACTACAAGGGGAGATGAGACAGCAGGAGATTGCGAGAATGCTGAGCGGCAAAGTAACAGAAAGCTCCCTCAAACATGCCAGAGAATTATTAAGTATTTAATTTATGGAAATCCCTTTTGAGAAATGGTATGAAGCAGCATTTAAAAGGCGTTCTCGCAGGCAGTTTGAGCAAAGACGACTGAGAGAGAATGATTTAAAAAGTCTTTATTCCATATGTGAAAATTTTAAACCCTTCCCTGAAGCAAGAGCAGTCTTATGCAATCGGTCTCCAGAAGATGTCTTCAAGGGAGCTGTCGGCAAATACGGCAAGATAAAGGGCGCATCCTGTTTTGTTGCCTTTATTGGAAAATCAGATTTTCCTCATGTGGACGAAAAAGTTGGTTACACTGGCGAAGGCATAATCCTTGAGGCAACAGCAATGGGGCTATCCACTTGCTGGGTGGCGGGTTTTTATAGACCTGAGATTGCGGCTGAAATTGCAGGTGCGGGTTTTAACGAAAGGGTTTTAGCGGTCAGTCCGATAGGTTATTCCATAGAGAAATGGACATTTGAAGAAAAATTGATGTCAGGATTTGGTCGTTCACACAGAAGAAAGCCATTAAATGAACTAATAATAGGCGCTCAAAATGACGCCCTGATTACACAATTATCCCCTATTTTAGAGCTTGCAAGACTTGCCCCATCAGCGGTAAACCGACAGCCCTGGAGATTTTATCTTGAGGATGATGGAATCACCGTCTCAACCGATGATCTCAAAGATACCTTCAACATACCTAAAAGACTCGATTGCGGCATAGCCATGCTTCACCTTGAAATTGCCTGCCTTAAATATGGTTTAAAGGGTAAATGGGAGTTTCTTGAGCCATTAAAGGTTGCAAAGTATAACTTCTTTAGCATTAACGCAAACTGAGCATTAAAAGGATAAAGCAAAATCGAAAAACATTGTAAATTATAAAAATTCTGAAACAGTCTTTACAATCGTTAAATTCTGGAAAGCTTTAAGAGTTTTATTTTTTTAATTTCTTTGTTACAATTTCATATAACCTGTGCTTAGAGTGCAGGATTTTAAGCTGGTTTTATGATTATGGAAAAGAGGCTTTATTTGAGAATCGGTGACAGGGTCATGCACAAAAGATATTGCTCTTGGGGATATGGCGATGTCATCGAAGAAAGACACTCTGAACTTCCCGGAGGATTTTGTTTTGTCAGAATACTGTTTGACGACGGCAACGAGCGTTCCTTTATCAATGACTTAGATAATGAACTCTGTTGTTATTATACGGGGATTCTTCTGATTGGACAATGCAATATCTGGGAAACCTGAAAACGCATTTCAAGGGCTAGTTTCAGTAGTATTCTTTATGCCCTGAAAGGCGTATATTATCCTTTTTTCCTTTTCTTTTCTGTCCTCAGGATAGGGTAGCAAGGCAATATTTCTGCTAATGCGTTCAGCCTCATTTTTAGACGGCATTATTTCGATACTTCCTTCTTTTGCCGAACCTTCTAAGATGCTTAACAATGTTGCAGCATCGCCATCTGTAATAAATGCGTATGGAATCTGGTATGCATCTGCTGCCCTGCAAAAAGCAGTTGAGTATCTCTCCCAAGATGCAAGGGAATTGGGGGCACATTTGACAAATATGAGTCGCTTATCTCCAATCTTGATTATGAAATCAACATGAACTTTGAAGTTCTTATCTTCGAGAAAAATCGAAAATTCTATGTTAGATTCGATATCCTGTGGACAATAGCCTTTGTGGGAAAGCAAAAACTCAGCTATTTTCTTCTGGGCGTATGAAAGCCTGAGGTCATTGAGAAATTCCTCTTGTTTATAATCATCATCTGTGAAACATTTTTTTTCTTCAGGATTATTCTGGATATTCTGTGAATTTAAACAGAAAGACATAGCTCTTTGGTTACAACCTCCTTATACCCTCTTTTAAAACAATACCGTATCTGCGGTGTTCAAAGGCATGTATCTCTGGATATTTAGCGTAAAGCCAGCCTGTGAAAATTGTCCTGCCCTTTTCGAATATCTCGACCCTAACAGCGGGGTTGTTAGGCTCGTTGCTTTTTGAGGTTATAACATCTCCTTCCATCTTAAAATCTGGGAGAAAATCTCCAAAAATAATCTTAAGTTCTGTCCCTGGAATAGTGATTTGGGAGCCAAGCTCGGCTGTGTATTCCGATTGTTTCTTTATATTCCTGTCTTCGAATATAAACTTAACCCCTTTCCAACTATTTTTTATTTCATGGGGTATAATAATCTTTCTCTCCCCCTTTACAGACATTTTGCCATGCGGAGAGCGGGGTTTCTCTGAAGGTTTGTCCATCGGGGTCTGAATGGGCGCCTGAACCGGCGAGAATTGCTGTACCTTGGGAGGCGGCGGTTCCTGTTTTTTTTCACAACTGCTTGTAATAATTACGAAACAAAATATGATAATTGGTAAAAAAAAGATTTTCAATACAGTCTCCTTCAATGGCGGAGAGGCAGGGATTCGAACCCTGGGTGGGGTTTTACCCCCACAACCGCTTAGCAGGCGGCTGCCTTCGACCAGCTCGGCCACCTCTCCAAATGATCCAGCCTTTAATGATATCAGTTTGATTCTGTAATTGTAAACAATTACCAAAAAAACCAAAATCGGCGATAGAAAAAATAGTGAAAACCGCTAATTTGACAATGGGAATGGATTTGAGCGGCTTTCACCATCACATTGCAAGAGCCCGAAGGGTTCGTGGTAATCTCATGAGAAAAGGCGAGAGATTGTTTCGCCCCGCTCGCAATGAGAAGGTGCTTATCGCTAGACTAAGGTAGTTTTTTGGCAAAGAAATCGTGTCATGTTCGGGCTCGTTTGTTTTAATCTTCCATAAGAAATTTTAATGCCTCAAGCTCTGACTTTACTTTGTTTTCGATTCTACTGCCTATAAGCAAGAGCCTCCTATATTTCTATTCCTCCTTTTTTGATACTGCAATAAAAACGAGCACGGCTTCTTTTCCTTCAATAGCCGTAGGTCCAAGATTGCCAAGGGTGGAAATTGAATAGTCTGCTGCAAACAACGAGCGAACCCGCTCCGCCATCTCAAGGGCAGCATGACTGCTCACAGCGCCATGCAGTCTGATTGTTTCGGGTGAGACGCCAAGAATATCAATCTTTGCCTCCGTCCAGTAGCAAACGATGCCTCCCTTGAAAAAATTGCTCGCCCCTTCAGAGTCTGTTATATAGCTCGATACAAGACCGCCTGTGCACGACTCCGCAGCAGAAAGGGTCAGTCCAGAACTGATAAAAAATTCGTGCACCTGACGGCTTAATTTTGATTGCCTGCTCTTGCATAAATACCCAGTTCTGCCAAATTGAAACATCGTGAGTTAATTATACAGCAAGTCTATCAGGACGAGGGGATAAGTTTTTATTATAGACAGTATTGGGGCATAAAAAGTAAAATTGGATTATTTATATTGCGATCTAATATGGAGGTAAAAGATATGTTCATAGTATTTGAAAACTGCAATTTGCTTGATACTATATCCGGCGAGATTCTTCCCGACTGTAGCGTTCTCATAGAAGACACCAAAATCAAGGAAATTAACGAAGGGCGCATCAAGCTTTCCAATGCCATTAGCTATGACCTCAAAGGCAAAACCTTGATGCCTGGACTCTGCGATGCCCATGTGCATATAACGGCATTTGAGCTTGACCTTGCAAAACTTGAATCTTACTCGCCGTCTTATATAGCCGCACGCTCTCTGAGAATTGCTGAGGATATGCTAAAGAGAGGCTTCACCACTGTCCGTGATGCCGGCGGTGCCGATTGGGGATTAGCCCTTGCAATTAAAGAAAACATCTTCAATTGTCCGCGACTTCTCTATTGTGGACATGCCTTATCTCAAACGGGTGGACATGGAGACTTAAGGAGTCGTGGTAACGATTATCATGACTATTCATATCCCAGGCTTGGAGTTCTTGGACGCATCTGTGACGGAGTGACAGAGGTCCGCCGTGCAGCAAGGGACGAACTCAGAAAGGGAGCCAATCATATAAAGATTATGGCTTCAGGCGGTGTTGCATCTCCTACCGACCCTGTCGGCAATAATCAATTCTCTCTCGAAGAGATAAGGGCGATTGTAGAAGAAGCTGAAGCCGCTAAGACTTATGTCATGGCTCATGCCTACACTGCTGATTCCATAATACGGGCGCTTGACTGCGGTGTAAGGTCAATAGAGCATGGCAACTTGATAGATGAGGAGGCATTAGAAATCCTCGTCTCAAAAAAAGCCTTTCTTGTGCCTACCCTTGCCACATATGAGATGTTAAGCAAAAAAGATGCAGAAATAAGCTTTCCTGAAGAAATAACCCAAAAGGCAGGAGACTTGAGAGAGAAGTCCATAACATCCCTCGAGATGGCTTTTGCTAAGGGAGCTAAGATAGCATTTGGGACAGACCTTCTTGGCCCATTTCATAAATATCAATCCGTTGAATTCAGTCTAAGAAGGCAGGTTATGAGTCCTATCGATATAATTCGTTCAGCAACTACTGTCTGCGCTGAATTGTTTAATATGCGCGGAGAGATAGGAGTGGTTGCAGAAGGCGCCTACGCCGACCTTTTAGTTATCCAAGGCAATCCGATTGAAGATATAGGGGTGCTGCAGCCTGAGTCAAATTGTATAAAGGCTGTAATCAAAGAAGGCAGATTTATTGTGAATTATTTATAAGCTATGTTTGCTGAAGTAATTTTCCCTCTTAAAGTAAAGACATTCGCTTACAAAATCCCATCAGGCGCCCCTGATGATTTAATTGGCAGGATTGTCAAAGCCCCTTTAATGAACCGTGAGCTATACGGGATTGTTTGCGATGTAAAAGAGGATGAGTCAAGAGCTGGATTTGATGTGCGAAAAATCAAACAAATTTCATCCTTCTATGGCAGTCTTGGCTCTCACTCTTTTATCCCTCTGTTAAGATGGCTTTCTGACTATTATCTTAATCCTGCCGGAGTTGCGCTGGCAACCTGTTTTTTCAAAGAAGCGGTGAGCGTAATCTGCAAACCACCTGCCCGTAGTAGCAAAACTATGGACAACCGCCTCACCCTTAAAACTGGGGCGGGGACTGATAACCTGTCAGGACTTCAGGAAAGCGGAAGGGAGAATGTCTCACTTATTGTCAATGCTATAAACACTCGCAGATTCAGCACATTCTTGTTGCATTCACCATCTTTGTTTTATGAAAGGGGATTTATATGTGATGTCTTCAAGAAGGCGCCTGATATTTCAGGGGCTATAGTCCTTGTCCCTGAAATTGGCAGGATTGATAAAACCGCCGCCATGCTCCAGTCAATACTTGGTGATAGGGTCTGCATCCTGCACAGCAAACAGTCAAGAAAAAACAAGGTCGGGACAATTCAGGGTATGCTGTCTGGCAGGTTCAATATAGTTGTGGGGACAAGGTCAGCAATCTTTGCACCATTAAAGAAAATCTCATTCATAGCCGTCAGCGGCGAACATAGCCCCTTATATAAAGCTGAAGAAGGCTTGAGATATAATGCAAGGGACGCCGCAATCATGAGGGGATTTTTGGAAAAAGTTCCTGTTTTACTTTCATCAATATGCCCATCTCTGGAGTCTATCTATAATGCGAGGGCAGGCAAGTTCAGCCTCCTGAAAATCCCCGATAACCAAAAGGTTCACCCTCAGGGATTCAGCCTGTTTTCAGGCAGAAACAGACCTGTTATTGAGATTGTAAGCAAAAGCTTCAGCGACAAAAAAGAGCGCTCCATCCCTGCTGAGATTATCAACGCTGCCCAAAAGCATCTTGCAAACAAAGAACATCTCCTTTTCATAATAAGCACAAGAGGTTACTCACTCATTTCATGCAACGACTGCGGATATATATTCAGATGCCAGTCCTGCAATATGCCTCTGAGATTTTATAAAAACGAAGGAGCCTTAAAATGCCTCCTGTGCGGAAAATCAAAAAGCGCACCTGACACTTGCAATATATGCGGCGGGATTGAGTTAAAGTCATTCGGCGCAGGGACTGAATGGATAAGGGAGGACATCGAGAAGTCCTTTGGGAGGAAGGCGCTGACTCTCGATAAGAACAATACATTGCAAAACGCAGATAACCAATTGATGCCTTTTGTTATAGGGCACGGCGGTCAAGCAAGGAGGCTTAAGGAAAATACATTCATGCTCGCTGCCTTTTTCGATGCCGATATATACCTCTCAGAGCCAAGTTTTTACGCTAACGAGCGAGTATTCCAAAACATAATGGAAATATCGAATTTAATGAAACCAGAAGGACGGATTTTTATCCTTACTCGACACCAGAAAAATAAGGTATTGAGGTTTATCAAAAACTATGATTTCAAAGGGTTTTACAAGAACGAGCTTCTTTTGAGAAAAGAAACGGACTTCCCGCCCTTCTCAAGGCTGATACTTTTTAATATATTTTCAAATCGTGGATTCGATAGCTTAATAAACGATATTGAGAGCATATTTTCTGAGGGCACTGCTAAAGGTGTTCAAGCATATGGACCAGTCGAGATTCCTTCGCCTGTAAAGTCATATGAATATTGCATCCAATACCTGCTAAAATCTCGGGACAGAAAGAGCCTCAATTCCCTTGCCGCCGCACTAAAAAACAAACTTGATGATATAAAAGGCATTAAAACCATAACTGATGTCGATCCGATAAGATTATAGC
>Ga0209721_1001562_pt1 | contig 16711 bp, 14 predicted proteins | sample TshhotsprinmetaG_FD_184139 | JGI IMG/M metagenome (GOLD analysis project Ga0209721, IMG submission 184139) | Hot spring microbial communities from South Africa to study Microbial Dark Matter (Phase II) - Tshipise hot spring metaG (SPAdes)... | ecosystem: Environmental > Aquatic > Thermal springs... | reverse complement strand
GCCTGCTGGTGGTGGGCGGAAGCCAAGGGGCACAGGCCTTGAACGAGATCGTCCCGCAGGCCTTGGCGCTGCTGCCTGAGCAGGCACGTCCCCTGGTCCGTCACCAGGGCGGTCGCGGCAAGCTGACCGAGCTCGATAACCGATACGCCGCCGCTGGCGTTAAGGCGCAGTGCTTGGAGTTCATCACCGACATGGCCGAGGCGTATGCCTGGGCGGACGTGGTCATCTGCCGGGCGGGGGCATCAACCGTGGCCGAGATCGCCGCCGCCGGGGTGGCCGCCCTGTTTGTGCCCTACCCACACGCGGTAGACGACCACCAGACCGAGAACGCCCGTTTCCTGGCCGATGCCGGCGCAGCCTGGCTGATGCAGCAGCGCGAGCTCACCCCCCAAGCGCTGGCCGACTGGTTCTCAGGGCTCACCCGTGCCCAGCTGCTGGAATACGCCCTCAAGGCCCGGTCTTTGGCCAAACCGGATGCCACGGCACGGGTGGCGGAGGTGGTGAAGGAGCTGGCGGGATGACAAGAGGTCAGGTGATGCATGAGATGCGTTTGATACCGCACCCGGGGGGCCGTCCGTGAAGCACAAGGTGCGCCACGTCCACTTCATCGGTATAGGCGGGACCGACCTGCGCAGGGAGCAGTGCCTGCCGCCGTCAGGCGGTAGGTGCGACCGGCCGCGCAGGGCGTCGGCCGCCGGTTTGATACCGCGTTCGGGGGGGCGTCCGTGAAGCACAAGGTGCGTCATGTTCACTTCGTCGGTATAGGCGGCGCCGGCATGAGCGGCATCGCCGAGGTGCTGCTGAACCTGGGCTACACCGTGTCCGGCAGCGACCTCAACGAGAACGCGGCCACCCGGCGACTGGCGCAGCTGGGTGCGCGTATCCATCGCGGTCATGATGCGGCGCACGTCTTGGGGGCGGACGTCCTGGTGACTTCTACCGCCGTCGCTAGCGACAACCCTGAGGTGGTGGCGGCGCAGGCGGCGCGTATCCCGGTGGTGGCACGGGCCATGATGCTCGCTGAGCTGATGCGCTTCAAACAGGGCATCGCCGTGGCCGGCACGCACGGCAAGACCACCACCACCAGCCTCATCGCCAGCGTGCTGTCGGAAGCCGGCCTAGACCCCACCTTCGTCATCGGCGGCAAGCTGCTCGCCGCCGGGGCCAATGCCCGCCTGGGTCAGGGCGAATACCTGGTGGCTGAAGCGGACGAATCCGACGCCTCCTTCCTTTATCTCAACCCCGTGATCTCCGTGGTGACCAACATCGACCAGGACCACATGGAGACCTACGGCCACGACTTCGAGCGGCTCAAGGCCTCCTTCGTCGAGTTCCTGCACCACCTGCCGTTTTGGGGCATGGCCGTGCTGTGCGCCGACGATGCCAACGTGCGCACGATCCTGCCGCGCATCCACCGCCCGGTGATGACCTACGGGACGACTGAGGACTGCAGCATCCAGGCCGTCGACATCCGCAGCGAGGAGGGCCGCATGTGTTTCACGGCACTGCGCAACGGCGAGCGCTCCGCCATCGAGGTCACCCTCAACCTGCCCGGCCATCACAATGTCCTCAATGCGCTGGCCGCCATCGCCGTGGCCTGGGAGCTGCAACTACCCGACGCGGCGGTACAGCGGGCATTGAGCGGCTTCAGCGGCGTGGGGCGGCGTTTCCAACGCTACGGCGAGATCCGGCTTGAAGACGGCAGACGCTTCTGGCTGGTGGACGACTACGGCCACCACCCGGCGGAGATAGCCGCCACCTTAGCCGCCGCGCGCAGCGTCTATCCCGGCCGCCGCCTGGTGCTGGTGTTCCAGCCCCATCGCTACAGCCGCACCCGCGACTTGTTCGAGGACTTCGTGCGCGTGCTCTCCCAGGCCGACGCCCTCCTGCTCACCGAGGTCTATGCCGCCGGCGAGGCCCCGATCGTGGCGGCGGACGGCCGCAGCCTGGCCCGTGCCGTGCGGGTGGCGGGGAGGGTGGAGCCCGTGTTCGCGACCGAGGTGGCCGACCTGGCCAAGGTGGTGGTCGACTTCGTGCACGATGGCGACGTGGTGCTGACCATGGGCGCCGGTTCCGTCGGCCAGCTTCCCGGTCAGCTGGCGGCCCTGGGGGTAAAGCCATGACGGCGGCCGAGATCGACCTTGCCATTCCGGGCCTGCGCGGCAAGCTGGCCTTCCATGTCGACATGCGCCGCCACGTCTCCTGGCGCGCCGGCGGGACCGCGGATCGGCTCTATATCCCGGCCGACCTAGAGGACCTGGCCGTGTTCCTGCGCACCCTGGAGGCGGACGAGCCGCTATGCTTCATCGGCCTGGGCAGCAATCTGCTGGTGCGCGACAAGGGCTTTCGGGGGACCGTGATCGCTCTACACAAGGCCCTGGGCACCCTGTGTCTGGAGAGTCGCCGCCGGGGCACGGCCTGGGAGGGGCGGGATGCGGCCGCCACCGGCGTAATCTACGCCGAGGCCGGCGTGGCCAGCCCCAAGGTGGCCCGTTTCGCCGCGAACCACGACCTGGTGGGGGCGGAATTCTTGGCCGGCATCCCCGGCACCGTCGGCGGGGCGCTGGCCATGAACGCCGGCTGCTACGGCCGCGAGACCTGGGAGATCGTCGCCCAGGTATTGACCATAGACCGGCGCGGCGAACTCCACACCCGTCTGCCGCGCGATTTCGGTGTCGGCTACCGGCATGTCGCCCCCAGCCAGCCGCGCGAGGAGTGGTTCGTCGCGGCCTGGCTGATGCTAGAAAGGGGTGACGGCGCGGCCTCGCGCCAGGAGATCAAGCGCCTGCTGGCGCGGCGCGTGGCGAGTCAGCCGCTTGATTTGCCCAACGCCGGCTCCGTATTCCGCAACCCGCCCGGAGATCACGCCGCGCGGCTGATCGAGGCCTGCGGCCTCAAAGGTGCCCGCATCGGCGGTGCCCAGGTCTCCGAGAAGCACGCCAACTTCATCGTCAACACGGGCGGGGCCACCGCGACGGACATCGAACGGCTGATCGGCATGGTGGAGACGACCGTGGCGGCGCGCACCGGCATCAGCCTGCAAAGGGAAGTGAGGATCATCGGTGATGAGTGATTTCGGCAAGGTCGGTGTGATGCTGGGCGGCCGTTCCGCCGAGCGGGAGATCTCGCTCAAAAGCGGCGCTGCAGTACTGGCTGCGCTGCGTCGCCGCGGCGTCGACGCCCATGCCTTCGACCCGGCGGAGCACACGCTAGCCGAACTGGAACGGGCCGGCTTCGAGCGCGTCTTCGTCATCCTGCACGGTCGCGGCGGCGAGGACGGCACCCTGCAGGGGGCCCTGGAGCTGATGGGCATCCCCTACACCGGCAGCGGCGTCATGGCCTCCGCCCTGGGCATGGACAAGTGGCGCACCAAGCTGGTCTGGCAGGGCGCGGGGCTGCCGGTGCCAGACTATCGCCTGCTCAATGCGCAGAGCGATTTCGAGGCCGTGGAACGCGAGCTGGGTCTGCCCCTGTTCGTCAAGCCGGCCTGCGAGGGTTCCAGCGTCGGGGTCAGCAAGGTGAAGACCGCCGGCGGTCTGCGCGCGGCCTATGCGGAGGCGGCCCGACATGACACGCTGGTGCTGGCCGAGCGCTACATAGGCGGCGGGGAATACACCGTGGCCATCCTGGGCGAGGGTGCGCAAATGCAGGCCCTGCCCGTCATCCGCATCGTCCCGGCGACCGAGTTCTACGACTACGAGGCCAAGTATCTCCGCGACGACACCCGCTATCTCTGTCCCGCGGGCTTGAGCGCGGAAATGGAGACAACCCTGCGCGACCTGGCGCGCCGGGCCTTCGCCGTGCTGGGTTGCCGCGGCTGGGGGCGGGTAGACATCCTGCTCGACGACGACGGCAGTCCCCAGCTGCTGGAGATCAACACCGCGCCAGGCATGACCGACCACAGCCTGGTGCCCATGGCCGCCCGTGCCGCAGGCATCGACTTCGACGAACTTTGCCTGCGCATCCTGGCGCTGGCCCGGAGGGACGCCGATGTGGAATGACCACCGGCTGCTCAACCGGTTGAGCGCCTGGCTCCTGCTCCTGACCGGACTCGCCGTCGGCGTGGTGAGTGTGCGTGTCGTCACCGAGGGTCTGTTTCCCTTCCGCGAGGTGACCGTGCTCGGTGCCCGGCAGGCCGAGACGCAGCGCGCGCTAAGCCAGGTGGTCCACGGTCTGAGGGGCGGGTTCTTCACCCTGGACCTAGACAGCGCACGCCTGGCCTTCGAACGGCTGCCGTGGGTACGCCAGGCCACGGTGCGCCGGCTGTGGCCCAACCGGTTGCTCGTCGAGATCAGCGAACATGTCCCGGCGGCGGCCTGGAACGGGCAGCAGGTCTTAAGCGTGCACGGCGAACTCTTCCCTGTGCGCCCCTGGGACGCCTTGCCCCGCATCCACGCCCCGGAGGGCATGCAACGTCAGGTGGCGATGCGGCTGGCGGAGTTCCAAGGCCTGGTCGCACCGGCCGGTTGGCGCATCGCCTCGCTGCAGGTCAGCCCGCGCGGCGCCTGGCGGCTCGCCCTCGAGCCGGCGACCCCTGCCCGCAGCCAGGCCCTGGCCGCCGCCGGTCCGACGCCGCGGGTCAGCCTCGAACTCGGCCGGGATCGGCATGTAGAACGGGTGAAGCGCTTTCTGACCTTCTATGACGCTGCCACGGCGCGCCTGGGCCCGCTGACCCATATCGACCTGCGCTACCCCAACGGCTTTGCCGTCAGGAGACCGGGGGCCGGAGACCGGGGACAGAAACACCCGCCGTCCGCCCTCGCCTGTGTCCTGTCGCCCGTGACCTGTGACCTGACCCCTGTGACCTGATATGCGCGAGAACAAGGACCTCATCGTCGGACTGGACATCGGCACCTCCAAGATCGTCACCCTGGTGGCCGAGGTGACCCCGGAGGGCGGCATCAACATCCTGGGCATGGGCTCGGCCGCCTCGCGCGGGCTCAGGAAAGGGGTGGTGGTCAATATTGAGACCACCGTCTCGGCCATCCAGCGCGCCCTCGAAGAGGCGGAGCTGATGGCCAACTGCAAGATCTCCCAGGTCTATGCCGGCGTGAGCGGCAGTCACATCCGCTCGCTCAATTCCCACGGCATGGTGCCCATCCGCGACCGCGAGGTCACCCATGCCGACATCGAGCGAGTGATCGAGACCGCGCGCGCCGTGAACATCTCCACCGACCAGCAGATCCTGCACGTGCTGCCGCAGGAATTCATCATCGACGGTCAGGAGGGCGTACGCGAACCACAGGGCATGAGCGGCGTGCGCCTGGAGGTCAAGGTGCACATCGTCACCGGTGCGGTTTCGGCCGCTCAGAACATCGTCAAGTGCGTGCGCCGCTGCGGTCTGGAGGTGCGCGATCTCATCCTGCAGCCGCTGGCCTCCAGCCTGGCCGTGCTCAACGAAGACGAGAAGGACCTCGGCGTCTGCCTGGTCGACATCGGCGGCGGCACCACCGACATCGCCGTGTTCACCCGTGGCGCCATCCAGCACACGGCGGTGATCCCCATCGCCGGCGACCAGATCACCAACGACATCGCCATGACCCTGCGCACGCCGACGCGCGAGGCGGAAGACCTGAAGATCCGGCACGGCGTCGCCCTGCGCCAGCTGGCCTCACGCGACATGATCGAGGTGCCCGGCATCGGCGAGCGCGGTCCACGCATGCTGTCCATCCAGACCCTCACCGAGGTCATCGAACCGCGGGTAGAGGAGCTCTACAGCCTCATCCAGGCCGAGTTGCGGCGCAGCGGCTTCGAGGAGCAGATCTCCTCCGGCCTGGTGATCACCGGCGGCTCCAGCGCCATGAAGGGCATGGTGGAACTCGCGGAGGAGGTCTTCCACATGCCCGTGCGTCTCGGCGTGCCCGAATACGTGGGCGGGCTCTCGGAACGGGTGCGTAGCCCGCGCTACGCCACCAGCGTCGGGCTGCTGCTCGCCGGCCTAGAAAAGCACGAGCTCGACCAGGTCAGCAAGATCCAGGGGGCCAGTTTCAAACAGGTGTTCGAAAGGATGAAGGCATGGTTTCAGCAGAACTTCTGAGCCGGGGATGGGCGATGCGGCAAGGGGGATGGGGATATCCCGCCCCTTCGCATCCACCACTTTCCAATCCCGTTTTGTTTCCGCGTGACGAGGAGGTGTGACATGTTGTTCGAATTGGAAGACGTACAAACCCAGGATGCCGTCATCAAGGTCATCGGTGTGGGCGGCTGCGGCGGCAATGCCGTGGACCACATGATCGAGAAGGGCATGAGCGGTGTGGAGTTCATCGCCATCAACACCGACGCCCAGGCCCTGCGCCGCAATCGTGCCCCAGTGCAGCTGCAGATCGGCAACAGCGCCACTAAGGGGCTGGGCGCAGGCGGCAAGCCGGAAGTGGGGCGCGAGGCGGCCCTGGAGGACCGCGAGCGCATCGCCGAGCTGATCGACGGTGCTGACATGCTGTTCATCGCCGCCGGCATGGGTGGGGGCACCGGCACCGGCGCCGCGCCGGTGGTGGCCGAGGTGGCCAAGGACCTCGGCATCCTGGCCGTCGCGGTGGTGACCAAGCCCTTCATGTTCGAGCAGGCCAAGCGGGCCCGCGCCGCCGAGCAGGGACTCAAGGCCCTGTCCGAACACGTCGACTCGCTGATCGTCATCCCGAACGAGAAGCTGCGCGAGGTGCTGGGCGGCAAGACCAAGCTCACGGACGCCTTCTCGGCGGCCAACGACGTGCTATATTCGGCCGTCTCCGGCATCGCCGAGATCATCAGCAACCCGGGCATGATCAATGTCGACTTCGCCGACGTGCGCACGGTGATGAGCGAGGTGGGCATGGCGATGATGGGTTCGGCCATGGCCAATGGCGAAGGCCGCGCCCGCATGGCCGCCGAGGCGGCGGTGAAGAGCCCGCTTTTGGAGAACATCGACCTGCGCGGCGCCCGCGGCGTGGTGGTGAACATCACCTCCGACGACAGCCTGACCCTGGACGAGTACTACGAGGTCATGGAGACCATCAAGAGCTTCACCGCCGAAGAGGCTACAGTCATCGTCGGCACGGCCTTGGACCCGGGGCTGGGCGACACCATCCGCGTGACCATGGTGGCCACCGGGCTGGGTAACCCCATCGTCAAGACCCAGCCCAAGCCCACCATCGTGGTGCAGAACCCCGTGCTGGGCACCGGGACCGACGGTATCCCCGCGCCCATGCGCCCCTTCGACGCCGCTGCGGATTACGACATCCCGACCAGTTTCCGGGTCAATCCGCGCCGCAGATCTGCCGCCGTGGACGCCACCGCACAGAGCCTCGATACCCTGGACATCCCAGCCTTCCTGCGCAAACAGGCGGACTGAGGAGGTGAGGGGAAGGCCCGAACAAAGACACCTGCATACTGCGCCCCTTTCGTCTGTGACCGATCTCCGACAAGCCATTCACGGCATCGTTCCCGGCACCGCCCATGCGGCGGTCTGCGCATGGCCGGCCGCTACAATAGGGCATGATCAAACAACGCACATTGAAGTCCATCGTCCGCGCCACCGGCGTCGGGCTGCATACGGGCTGCAAGGTCGAGATGCAGCTTCGCCCGGCCGCGCCCAACACCGGCATCGTCTTCCGGCGCATCGATGTCGAACCACCCGTCGAATTTCCCGTCGCGCCGGACCTGGTGACCGACACCCGCCTGTGCTCCGCCCTGGAGAAGGGCGGCGTGAAGATTGCCACCGTCGAGCACCTGATGTCCGCCCTGGCTGGCCTTGGGGTGGACAATGTCTACATCGACCTCACCGGGCCTGAGGTGCCCATCCTGGACGGCTCCGCCGCCCCCTTCGTGTTCCTCATCCAGTCCGCCGGCTTAGAGACCCAGCCCGCGCCGAAGCGGTTCATCCGCGTGAAGCACGACGTGCGGGTGAACGAGGGCGACAAGTGGGCGGAGTTCTCCCCGCACGACGGCTTCAGGCTCAGCTTCCGCATCGACTTCGAACATCCGGTGCTGCAGCGCTCCGGACAGGAGGTCACGATCGATCTATCTGAGCAGTCTTATGTGAGGGAGGTCAGCCGTGCCCGCACCTTCGGCTTCATGCGCGACGTCGAAAGCTTGCGCAGCGCTGGACTAGCCCGCGGCGGCACGCTGGACAACGCGGTGGTGATGGACGAATACCGCGTGCTCAACGAGGGCGGGCTCAGGTATGCCGACGAGTTCGTCAAGCACAAGGTGCTGGATGCGGTGGGTGACCTGTACATGGCGGGCCACCCCATCATCGGGGCCTTCAGCGCCCACAAGTCGGGGCACGGGCTCAACAATCGCCTGCTGCGTGCCCTGCTCGCTGATAAGACCGCGTGGGAGTGGGCCATTTTCCCGGATGACCGGAAGGCGCCGAGCGCCGTGCTGAAGCTCTACCCGCTGGCCGCCTGATGCTCGCCCTGCGCCTGCTGGTCTTCGTCTGCGGGGCCGTCATCGTCTTCGCCCTGCTGGGCTATGCCGTAAACCGCGACCCGCGCTGGCTGCGGGTCGCAGGCTACGCCTTCAAGGGCGGCGTAGCCATCGCCGCCCTCATCGGCCTAGTGATGATGCTGCGGCGCTTCCTCGCGGTGTAAACCGCCGTCTACTGCAACCGGGCAGCAGCGAAGCTGTCGGGCAGGATGCGGGGGGTGAGGAAGATCAGCAGCTCGGTCTTGTTATCCTGCTTGTAGTTGTCCCGGAACAGACGCCCCAGGATGGGCAGGTCGCCCAGGAAGGGAATCTTGTTGGTTTCATCCTTGGTGTCCTGCTCAAAGATGCCTCCGAGCATGGCCGTCTCGCCATCCGCCACCCGCACTTGGGTCTTGACGCGTTTCTTGTTGATCGCCGGTCCAGCCGTCGTCGCCTCGCCTGGGGCATCCTTGGTCACCTCGACGTCGAGGATGATGTTGTCGTTGTTGAGTATCTGTGGGTCCACTAGCAGACACAGGACCGCATTGCGGAAGCTGGTCTGGGTGCCACTGGTTGAGACGGTCTGATAGGGTATCTCCGTGCCTTGCAGGATCACGGCTGGCTTCCGGTTGGAGGTCACCACGCGCGGGTTAGAGATGATCTTACCGCGCTTGTCTGCCTCCAATGCAAGCAGTTCCAGGTTCAGTATGGCGTTCCCAGCCCCCTCGATGATGGAGAAGCCAAGACTGCCGACACCGCCACCGGCCGGAGCAAAAGTGACGTTGCCAGGCAGATTGATGTTGTTAATGGCAGATGTCAGGTCGGGAACGGTGCCTCGACTGTCAGCGATAGTTGCTGCAGTACTGCTTGAAGCCGATGTCCCTAATCGCGTGGAATTTCCGGTTGATCCTATTCGCGCCCCCAATCCAAGTCTCACGCCCAGATTACGGCCGAAATTGGCATCCGCCGTCACGATCCGCGCCTCGATCATCACCTGCCGAGTCGGCACGTCCACCTTTTTCAGCAGGTCGCGCACTTCCCGCAGCTTGGCTGCGGTATCCTGCACAAACAGGGTATTGGTCTTGAGGTCGTAGGTGACGCTGCCGCGTTTGGACAGCACACGCTGAGCCGCTTGTCCCGTGCCGCTGGCTATGGCGGCAGTCTGCTGTTGACCGCCCACACCGGTGGCGCTAGCCTCGCAGGACACCGCCTGGCCCGTCTCCAGGGCGGCGATGGACTTGCCTAGCAGGATAGCCTCCGCCTCGTTGGCGCGCAGGTAGTTGAGTGGGATGCTCTCGGTCACAAGCGGCTCCAGATCGGCGATCTGCTGCTTTGTCTCCAGCTCTAGCTTCTCCTTGGCCGCCAGTTCGTCGCGCGGTGCAACCCAGATCACGTTGCCGGTGACGCGCTTGTCGAGGCCCTTGGCGCTCAGGATGATATCCAAAGCCTGGTCCCAGGGCACGTCCTTAACCCGCAGAGTGATGTTGCCGGTGACGGTGTCGCTGGCGATGATGTTAAGCCCCGTGAAGTCGGCGATGACCTGCAGCAGCGCGCGGACCTCCACATTCTGGAAGTTGAGCGAGAGCTTCTCACCGGTGTAGCGCGGCTTTTCCGCCAGGGCTCGAAGCCGCGGGTCGTCCAGTGAGCGGACCTCGAGGATGAACTGGTTGCCTATCTGGTAGGCGGAGTAATCCCAGCTGCCGCGGGCATCGACCTTCATGCGGGTGTTCTTGCCCTGTTCCGTGGTCTCCACGAGCAGGACGGGGGTGCCGAAGTCGCTCACATCCAGGCGCCGCTGCAGGGGGTTGGGCAGCGCCGTGTTGAGGAAATCGACCTGCACCGACCCGCCCCGGCTGCGGATATCGACCCCCACGCCGGGGTCCGACAGGTGGACGATGATGCGCCCTTCGCCGTTGGGCGCGCGCCTGAACTCCACGTCCTTGATGGCGTGATCGCGCTTGGGGCCGACCTCCGGGAAGCGGGTGGGCGGCGGTGCCTCCGGTGTGCCCCGCTCGCCCCGCACCACGACCAGCAACTGATTGTCGACCTGACGCACCTGGTAGCCGGCGGGACCGCTCAGGTTGAGCACCACGCGGGTGCGGTCGCCGGCCTGGATGACGTCGTAGCTGCGGATCACGCCCTGATCCAGAGACTCGGTCAGACGCGCACTTCGGGTGTCGGCCAGGTCGAGGACGATGCGGTGCGGGTTGGCAGTTGAAAAATGCATAGGCTCCCCGGCTAGCGGGGCGTCCAGGGTGATCTTCACCACCTGGCTGTCATTGGCGCCGCGCGTGACATTGACGGACTTGAGGGTCGCCGCCTGGACCCCGCACACGGCGATCAGTCCAAGCATCGCGCCCATGGCCCAGCGCAGGAGGGGGTGTCGGTAAGTTGTGCTCATGATGTTGCCCCGATGCATGTGTCTTGCCTCGCCCTCATTCCTGCAGGGGGAGGCTGGTGCTGGTTTCGGTCCAGTCGCCCAACCCGTCCTGTACGGTTTCCTTGATCTCGATGGCGGTGTCGGTAATAGCGGTGATGATGCCGAAATTCTGGCCGATGCGATCCCCCCGCTTGACCCGGTGGAGGGTGTTCTCCGGCGTGCGCACCAGGGCGTAGAGCTGGCCCTGCCGCGACAGGGTCCCCACCATACGCAACGCGTCCAGAGGAAAGAGCTCGAGCGGCTCCTTAGGCCGGTTCATGTCGGGCGCGGGACCACCGCCCGATCTCGCCGGACGCAGGTTGCGGCTGGCGAACGGGTCGGGGAGCCCTGCCGGGTTGTATGCGAAGGTTTCGGTCATCTTCACCTGTGGCAGGGGTTCCATCCTCTCCTGGGCGTCTTGGCCCGCCTGTTCCATGAACTGGCGCAGATCGGCCATATCGTCCTGGGCACAACCGGCTAGTCCAAAGCCCAGGGACAGGAGCAGGGCCATGTGTCGTCCTGACCTCATCCCTTCTTGCCCTCCTTGTCCTTATCGGCTGCTTTCTGTTCGGCTTCGTCCAGGTAGCGGTAGGTTTGCAGCGTGGCTTCCATGACCAGGCCGTCGCCCTCGGCCACTGGTGTGAGGCTCACATCGTGCAAGGTGACGATGCGCGGCAGCTGGGCAAGGTCGCTGACGAACCCGGCTATGTCGTGATACCCGCCCTTGACCTTGATGCTCACTGGCAGGGTGGCATAGAAGTCGGCCGGCACCTCGGTGCCCGGCCGGAACAGTTCGAACTCGAGCCCGCGCTCAACCCCGGCCTGGTTAATATCTGTGAGCAGGGCGTCCATCTCCGACTTGTTGGGCAACTGTCGCAGCAGGGCCGCCAGGGTCTTCTCGATGTCCTCGAGGCGCTTCTTGTAGGCCTCGTAGTGGATGGCCTGGCGTTTCTTCTGGGCATAGACCTCCTTGAGGCTCACCTCCTCGCCCCGCAGCCTGTCCACCTCGGCCATGCCGTCCGACCAGATAAGGTAGTAACCCAGGCCGATGATGGCCAGGAACAGAACCGCCAGGACGACGGCCTTGACCGGCGCCGGGGCGCGGGCGATGTCCTTGAGATCGAGGGATTTGAGATCGTTCAGATCCATCTCAGGCCCCTCCTTCCTGCTTATCCTGCTGCCTGCTTTGCCTCACAATGAGCGTGAACTCGCTCGCCTGCAGCTTGCCCACCAGCGCGCTCCTGACCTCGACCAGATTGGGCGAGTCGAACTGGGGTGAGGCGTCCAGATTGCGCATGAAGCTGGCCACCTGCGCGCTGGACTGGGCGTAGCCTTGCAAGGTGAGGGTCTCTCCGGCCTGCTTGAGACTCTTGAGGTACACCCCTTCTGGGAGCTGCCGGGCGAGCTGGTCGAACAGGTGCACCGCCTCGGATCGGTTGTTCTGCAACGACTCCACCACAGCCTTGCGGTCCAGCAGGGATTTGGTCTTGTCCTTGAGCGTCTTGATCTCGGCGATCTGCTTGTCCAGTACGGCCGTTTCCTGGCGCAGCAGCTCGTTGCGCTGCGTCTGGATATTCTTGGCGTCCTCGATCACCATGTGGACGGCGAAGACCGTGAGCGCGCCTGCCGCGGCGACGGCGACGGCCATCAGCACCATTAGGCGCTGCTGCTGGGCGCGCTTTTGCTGCCGATGCGGCAGCAGGTTGATGCGTATGCTGCTCACGGATCGAACCTTCGCACAGCCAGCCCGCAGGCGACGAACAGCGCCGGGGCGTCCGCGGCCAGTTGGTGGGCCTTGACCTGGTTGGAGATCGCCATCTTGGCGAATGGGTTGGCGATCAGGGTGCTAGTCTGCATGCGGCTGTGGACGACATCATCCAGACCGGGGATGGCAGCGCAGCCGCCGGCCAGCAGGATGTGGTCGACGCTGTGGTAGGAGGTGGCGCCGAAGAACAACTGCAGGGCCCGTCCGATCTCCAGAGCGACCGTATCCAGGAAAGGCTGCAGCACCTCGGATTCGTAGCTGTCGGGCAGTAGACCCTTGCGCTTGGCGTCCTCGGCCTCGTCTGTGGGCAGGTTGTAACGGCGAGCGATCTCCTGGGTTAGCACATAGCCCCCCACGGCGTGATCGCGCTGGTAGACTAGCTGGTTGTCATGCACCATGCTCACATGCGTGGTGTTGGCACCGATGTCGATGAGGGCCACGGTCTGATTGCGGCCGTTGTCGGGCAGCTGATAGGCGATTTGCTCGTAGGCGTTCAGGGTGGCAAAGCTGTCCACATCCACGATCACCGCCTTAAGCCCGACTGCCTCGGCCAGCGCCACGCGTTCCTCCAGCCGTTCGCGTCGAGACACGACGATCAGGGCCTCGTTCTCCTCCGGCGTGCGTGTTGAGGGACCCAGGATCTGATAATCAAAGCTCACCTCGTCCAGGGGAAAAGGGGCCATTTGGTTGACCTCTGCCATGATCTGGGTTTCGATGTCCAGCTCACTGGCACCCTGAGGCAACAGGATCTTTTTGGTGATGACAGCCGCGGCCGGCAGGGCGAGGGCTACATTGCGGGTCTTCGTCTCCATCGCCTTCCAGGCGTTGTACAGGCACTCCTCCACTAGCTCCGGCTTGGCGATGCCGCCGTCGGCTAGGGCATCTTTGGGTAGCCTAGCGATGGAATACCGCTCTACCCTCAGCATGCCGCGTCCGCTCTCGGCCAGCTCGAGCATTTTTACCGCCGATGAGCTAATATCCACCCCGATCAGGGGTTTGTGGCGGCGGATTAGCGTGCTCAGTTGCAAGTGATGTTCCCTTCCCGAAGCCTGGTTTAGGTACTTGATTAATTATCCGCGGCAAATCCTAGCTACAACTTGATTTTTCGCACAACCGAATTTCTCCTCTCCTTGGCGTCCGATCGCCATCCATAGCACCACCATGCTCAAGCGTTGGGGATTGTATCTCCTGGCCGGTCTGCTCGGTCTTGGCCTGGTTGCCGCGGCCATCGCCGGGCTGTCCGCCGCCCTGATCTATCCGTCGCTGCCCAGCCTGGAGGCACTGACCGACTACCGCCCCAAGATGCCGCTGCGCATCTATTCCGAGGATGGCGCCCTGCTCGGCGAATTCGGTGAGGAGCGGCGCGCCGTGGTACACCTGGACGAAACCCCGGTCTACCTGCGTCAGGCCATCCTGGCGGCGGAGGACGAGCGTTTCTACGAACATGGCGGTGTCGATACCCTAGGCGTGCTGCGTGCGGCATGGTCCAACATCGTTTCCGGCGGCGCCAAGGAGGGCGCCTCCACCATCACCATGCAGGTGGCGCGCAACTTCTTCCTGTCTTCCGAAAAGACCTTCTGGCGCAAGATCAATGAGGCCCTGCTGGCAATCAAGATCGAACATGCCCTCACCAAGAACGAAATCCTCGAGCTCTACATCAATCACATCTTCCTGGGGCAGCGTGCCTACGGCTTCGCGGCGGCTGCCCAAATCTATTTCGGCAAGCCGCTAAAAAACCTGAGCCTCGCCGAAGCGGCCATGCTGGCGGGCCTGCCCAAGGCCCCCTCGGCCTACAATCCGGTGGTCAACCCGACCCGTGCTAAGGCCCGGCAGCGCTATGTGCTCGCACGCATGCTCAAGCTGGGCTACATCACCCAGGCGCAACACGACCAGGCGGTTGCCGAACGTCTGCGTATCCGCCATTCGTCGCGGGGGTTCGAGGTGCCGGCCGATCATGTGGCGGAACTGGTACGCCAATACATGTATCAGCGCTACGGCGACCAGATCTATGTCAGCGGCATGAAGGTCTACACGACCATCCGCCGCTCGGAGCAGCAGGCCGCCGCCGACGCCGTGCTCAAGGGCTTGGTGGATTTCAACCGCCGCCGCGGTTATGCCGGTCCGGAAGCACAGCTGGAACTGCCCGCTGACCCCAAGGCGGCGAACGACTATCTCGACACCCATCTGCCCGACCTGCAGGAGGTGGGCGGGCTGCTGCCCGCCGTAGTCTTAGCCATCGACAAGAAGGGCATCCTGGCGCGTCTGGGCAGCGGCGAGACCATCGAGCTTAGCACAAGCGAGCTGAAGTTCGCCCAGCGTTTCCTGTCGACCAAGATGCCGGCCGAGAAGCGCCTGCGCCGTGGTTCGGTGATCCGCGTCGTGCGCCTGGACGGCAAGAACTGGCAGCTGACTTATCTGCCGCAGGTCGAGGCGGCCTTAGTCGCCCTGTCGCCCGAAAACGGTGCCATCCGCGCCTTGGTCGGCGGTTTCGATTTCAGCCGCAACCAGTTTAACCGTATCACCCAGGCCTGGCGGCAACCGGGTTCCAGCTTCAAGCCCTTCATCTACTCCGCCGCCCTGGACCGTGGTCTTACCCCGGCAACGGTCCTAGATGACGCCCCCATCAGCCTGCCCCCGTCCGAGACCGGTGGCGTGCTTTGGGAGCCGAAGAACTTCGATGGCACCATGGAAGGCCCCATGACCCTGCGCGATGCGCTGCGCAAGTCGAAAAACCTTGTCTCCATCCGGCTGCTGCAGAGCGTCGGCATCAATAGCGCGCGTCAGCACGTGGCCCGCTTCGGCTTCGACATGGCGCACATCCCGCCCTATCTGACCATGGCACTGGGGGCCGGCGAGGTCACGCCGTTGGCGATGGCCACCGCCTACAGCGTATTCGCCAACGGCGGCCACCTGGTTAGGCCCTATCTCATGACCCGCATCACGGACAATACGGGCCGGGTGATAGCGTCCTTCCAGAGCCCGCCCGTAAAGCGTGTCCTGGATGCGCGCAACGCCTATATCATGACCACCATGCTGCAGGATGTGGTCCGCCGCGGCACCGCCACCGCCGCTATGAGCCTGGGACGCAGCGATCTGGCCGGCAAGACTGGCACCACCAACGACCACCGGGACGCCTGGTTCGCCGGCTACAACCCGACCCGCGTGGCTGTCGCCTGGGTGGGCTACGACCAGCCGCGGCCCATGGGTGGCGGCGAGACCGGCTCAGTCGCCGCCCTGCCGATCTGGATGAGCTACATGGCCCGGGTGCTGCAGGGCGTGCCGGACCGGCCCTACACGATGCCGCCCGGCATCCTCGTGGTCAAGGTGGATGCCCGCACGGGGGTACCGCTCTCGGAGCAGGCGGGGGGGCGCCTGGAGTATTTCTACGAGGAATTCCCGCCGGCCGAGACGGCCCGGGCGGGCGGCGAGGAGCCGCCTGTCCCCGTCAACGAGGCCACGCCCGGCCCGCCGGTGCACAACCCGCCGGCCGAGACGGCCCGGGCGGGCGGCGAGGAGCCGCCTGTCCCCGTCAACGAGGCCACGCCCGGCCCGCCGGTGCGCAACTTTGGCGACTGAGCCGCCATGCCCCCCAAGGACCTCTCCTCCCGTCATGCCCAGATGCGCATACGCATCGCCCAGCTTGCCGCCCGACTGATGGCGGAGCACGGCATCCGGGATTTCGCCCTGGCCAAGCGCAAGGCCGCCCGTCAACTGGGGGCACCCGAATCCCACAGCCTGCCGAGCAACGACGAGATTGAGGCCGCCCTGCGGGCCCACCAGAGTCTCTACCGCCCGGACGAACACAGGCTCCTCCTACAGGCCCTGCGCCAACAGGCCCTGGAAGTGCTGCAGACCTTGCAGCGCTTCGAGCCGGTACTGGTGGGTGGGGTGCTAAACGGCACGGTCTGCCGGCACACGGACATCGAGATCGAACTGTATGCGGATTCGAGCAAGGACTTCGAGCAGTACTTGCTCAACGAGGGCATCGAGTTCAAGGTCAAGGACCACAACGGCCAGTGTGTCTATCTGCTGTATTCCGAGCCCGCCGACGTGTGGGTGCGCATCCTGCCGGCCGACAGCCGCCATGCCGGCGGACGCAACCGTCAGGACGGCCCGCGGCGGATGAATGCCCGGCAGCTCTCACA
>Ga0209721_1001561_pt1 | contig 16714 bp, 14 predicted proteins | sample TshhotsprinmetaG_FD_184139 | JGI IMG/M metagenome (GOLD analysis project Ga0209721, IMG submission 184139) | Hot spring microbial communities from South Africa to study Microbial Dark Matter (Phase II) - Tshipise hot spring metaG (SPAdes)... | ecosystem: Environmental > Aquatic > Thermal springs... | reverse complement strand
ATCGCCATCGGTGGTCCGGAGAAAACGCGCCTGCGCCGTCTCTGGGTCGATTTGTTCGGATTGGAGGTGACAGGTACCTTCGTCAGCGAGCGCGAAAACGTCGATGAGGACATCTGCGCCACCGGGGCGGGCCCGTTCAAGGTCGAAGTCGATCTGATGCAGCCGCTCGACCCTGACCGGAAGCCGGCGGTGCATACGACGCCGCTGAACCACGCCGGCCTGTGGGTGGACGATTTGCCCCGCGCCGTCGAGTGGCTCAGTGCCCCGGGGGTGCGGTTTGCCCCTGGGGAAATCCGGCGTGGTGCTGCGGGGTTTGACATCTGCTTTATCCACCCCAAGGGCAACGAGGAGTGCCCGATCGGCGGGGAGGGCGTGCTGATCGAACTGGTGCAGGCCCCACCCGAGGTGATCCAGGCCTTTCGCGCCCTCGCAGCGGGCAACGTGGTGGCCCCCGCGACGGCCGACGGCCGCTAGGACGCGGGGCGAGCGGCCCGTGCCGCGCGTGCCTTGGCGATGGCGTCCTCGACCAAGGCACGCTTGCGCGCCAGCAGCGCGGCATCGGAGTGCTTGGAGTGGGCGGCCAGGTCGGCCAGCTTGGCCTCGGCCTTGCGCACTCGCCGTTCGGCCTGCTCCTCGGCTTCGCGCGCTAGGCGTGCCTGCCGCGCCTGGTAGCGGACGCGCGCCTGCTCGGCCTGCTGCGCCGACCAGGCAGCCCAGCCGGTGCGCTCGCCGCTGATAGGGGCCATCGCGATGCAGTCCACCGGACAGACGGGCGCGCACAGCGCGCAGCCGGTGCAGTACGGCTCGATGACGGTGTGCATGCGCTTGTTGGCGCCGACGATGGCGTCGGTGGGGCAAGCCTTCAGGCACAGCGTACAGCCGATACACCATGTCTCGTCGATGACCGCCACGCTCATCGGCCCTTCCTGCCCGTAGGCCGGGTCGAGCGGGCGCGGCGTCCGTCCAGTCAGCTCGGCCAGTCGCCTCACACCTTCGGCGCCACCGGGCGGGCAGCGATTGATGTCGGCTTCGCCCTGGGCAATGGCCTCGGCGTAACGTCGGCAGTCGGAGTAGCCGCAGCGAGTGCACTGCGTCTGCGGCAACGCAGCATCGATGCGGTCGGCCAGCCCCGCGGGGTGCACGCCGTCACTCTGACGCACGCTCGCCACCGCTCAGTCGGCGTCCGCAGCCCCGCGGCGCGCGCGTCCGCCCCGCGCACGGCCCCCCTCATCGCGCCGGATGGCCGAGGCCATCAGGTCGGCAGCAGTCTGCGCCGCCGACAGGTCGGCACCACCACCGGCCGGTTGATGGGCGCGGATGAAGTCGCGCACCACCGGGTAGACCATGTGGCGCCAGCGTCGGCCGCTGAAGATGCCGTAGTGACCGGCTCCTTCGACCTCGAAGTGCGCCTTATGCCGTTGTGGAATCTGAGTGCACAGGTCGTGCGCCGCGCGGGTCTGGCCGCTGCCCGAGATGTCGTCCAGTTCGCCCTCGACAGTCAGCAGCGCCGTGCCACGGATATCCTGCGGCCGCACGCGCTCGACGCCACCCTCCGGTCGTCGCACGTCCCAGGTGCCGTTGACAAGACGAAACTCCTGGAACACGGTCCGGATCGTCTCCAGATAGTAGTGGGCGTCCATGTCCAGCACCGCGTTGTACTCATCGTAAAACTGCCGGTGCGCTTGCGCACTTTCGTTGTCGCCCTGGATCAGGTGCTGGAAGTAGTCGTAGTGGCTGTTGAAGTGCCGATCCGGGTTCATGGCGATGAACCCGGCGTGCTGCAGAAATCCCGGGTACACACGCCGTCCCTCGCCGGGAAAGCCCGCCGGCACCCGGTAGATGACGTTGTTTTCGAACCACTCGTAGCTGCGGCGCAGCGCGAGGTTGTTCACCGCCGTCGGCGACTTGCGGGCATCGATTGGCCCGCCCATCATCGTCATCGACAGCGGGGTCTTTTCGCCGCGGCTGGCCATCAACGACACGGCAGCCAGTACTGGAACGGTCGGCTGACAAACGCTCATGACGTGACAGTTGCCGTAGTGGCGCTGCAGGTAACGGATAAACTCCTCGATATAGTGGACGTAGTCGTCGAGGTGGAATACACCATCGGACAGCGGCACCAGGCGTGCGTTCTTCCAGTCGGTGATGTAGACCTTGTGATCACGCAACATGGTGCGCACCGTGTCGCGCAGCAGCGTGGCGTAGTGCCCCGACAGCGGCGCGACGATCAACACCACCGGCTGCTCTTTTAGGCGCAGCAGCGTCTGCGGATCGTCGGCGTAACGCTTGAAGCGACGCAGCTGGCAAAACGGCTTGTCGATTTCGACGCGCTCGTGCACGGTGACATGCACGCCGTTGACGTCGACCTCGCGGATACCGAACTCGGGCTTCTCGTAGTCTTTGCCCAGCCGATGCAGCAGGTCATAGGACGCCGCAATCCGCTGCGCAAACGGGGTTTGCGCCAGCGGGGACGTGGGGTTGGCGAACAGCTTGGCCGTGACGGCCGCGAAGTCCGAAAACGGCTCCATCAGCGCGCGCTGCGCCTCGTACAGGTGGTAGAGCATGGCGGTTGCCTTTATGTTGCAGTGCAACAAATATACCAGCAAGCAGAGAAACGCGCCATGCGTCGTGACCCGTATCTCACGTCACGTCGGAGACAGCGCTCACAGCACGGCCGCGATGGCCTGGCACACATAGTCCACGTTACGGCTGTTGAGCGCTGCCACGCACATGCGACCGGTGTCGGTACCGTAGACGCCGAACTCCTGGCGCAGACGCACCATCTGGTCCCGGCTCAGGCCGGAGTAGCTGAACATACCCATCTGCTGGGTAATGAAGGACATGTCGCGTGCCACCCCGGCCGCCTTGAGGCCATCCACCAGCCGCTGCCGCATGGTGCGGATGCGCGCGCGCATCTCGCCCAGCTCCTGCTCCCACAGCGCGCGCAGCTCGGGCGTGGTCAGCACCGTGGCCACCACCGCGGCCCCATGCGTGGGCGGGTTGGAGTAGTTGGTGCGCACGACGATCTTGAGTTGCGACAGCACCCGCTCGGCCTCATCCTTGCTGGCACACACCACCGACAGCGCGCCCACGCGTTCGCCGTACAGGCTGAAGCTCTTCGAAAACGAGGTGGCGACGAAGACGTCCAGGCCGGCGGCCACGAACTTGCCCACCGCGGCACCATCTTCGGCAATACCGTGACCGAAGCCCTGGTAGGCCATGTCCAAGAACGGCACCAGACCGCGCTCACGCACCACGTCGACTACCGCATCCCACTGCGCGGGTGTCAGGTCGTAACCGGTGGGGTTGTGGCAGCAGGCGTGCAGCACCACGATGGTGCCGGGTGCGGCGGCCCGCAGGCTCGCCAGCATGCCCTCGACGTTGACGCCGCGCCGCTGCGCGTCGTAGTAGGCGTAGGTGTCCACCGCAAAGCCCGCGTTGGCAAACAGGGCGCGGTGGTTCTCCCAGCTGGGGTCGCTGATGAGCACCTGCGCGTTCGGCAGCAGCTTGCGCAGGAAGTCGGCCCCGATCTTCAGGCCCCCGGTGCCGCCCAGCGCCTGCACGGTGGCCACGCGCCCACTGCGCACCGCCTCGCTGTCGGCGCCGAACACCAGCGCCTTGACCGCCTGGTCGTAGGCCGGCATCCCATCGATGGGCAGATAGCCGCGCGCGGTCGGCTGCGCCAGCAGCCGCTGTTCGGCCTCGCGCACACAGTGCAGCAGCGGCAGCTTGCCGTTGTCGTCGTAATACACGCCAACCCCCAGGTTGACCTTGTTCGGACGCGGATCGGCAGCAAACTGCTCGTTCAGACCCAAAATCGGGTCACGCGGGGCCATTTCGACAGCGGAAAAGAGCGACATGGGAGCAACCAGAGTGGCGATGAGGAAAAAACAGACGCGCAGGCTTCGCCGCCCGAGCCACGTTTGGCGAAGACATACGCATGGCAGCACACGCCGCGTGAGCTTGGACTGTGCGGTGGACAAACTTTGCTATTTTAGCGTGCCTACAGCGTCCTGCGCCTCCGGCGCAGGACGCACGCAAACATGGAAGAATCGGCGCTGCGGCCGTCCGCGGTCTGCTGCCATCGCCTCACCCATTGGGCCGCAGTGCATACATCATCCTGTCATGTCGTCTTCCTCCGCCACCGGTCAATTCGTCCGCTTTCCGGACTCGCCGTTTGAGCTCTTTCAGCCCTACCCACCGGCGGGTGACCAGCCCAGTGCGATTGCGCAGCTGGTTGAAGGGGTGCAGGACGGCGAGGCGTTCCAGACGCTGCTGGGTGTGACTGGTTCGGGCAAGACGTTCACGATGGCCAACGTGATCGCGCGGCTGGGGCGGCCGGCGATCGTCTTTGCGCCCAATAAGACTTTAGCGGCACAGCTTTACAGTGAATTTCGTGAGTTCTTTCCAAAGAACGCCGTCGAATATTTCGTCAGCTATTACGACTACTACCAGCCCGAGGCCTACGTACCACAGCGCGACCTCTACATCGAGAAGGACAGCGCCATCAACGAGCACATCGAACAGCTGCGCCTGTCGTGTACCAAGAGCCTGCTGGAGCGGCGCGACGTGGTCATCGTGGCCACCGTCAGCGCCATCTACGGCATCGGCAAGCCCGAGCACTACCACCGTATGATCCTGACCCTGCGTGTCGGCGACCGCATGAGCCAACGCGACATCATCGCGCAGTTGGTGCGCATGCAGTACCAGCGCAATGAACAGGAATTCGTGCGTGGGAAGTTTCGCGTGCGCGGCGACGTGATTGACGTCTTTCCCGCCGAACACTCCGAGCTGGCGCTGCGCATCGAGTTGTTCGACGACGAGATCGAGGCGCTGACCTTGTTCGACCCGCTAACCGGCCAAACCCGCCAGCGGCTGCTGCGCTTTACGGTCTATCCCAGCAGCCACTATGTCACGCCGCGCGAGCAGGTACTGCACGCGGTGGAGTCGATCAAAGAGGAGCTGCAGGCCCGGGTGCAAGAGCTGTTGGCCATGGGCAAGCTGCTGGAAGCGCAGCGGCTGGAGCAGCGCACCCGCTTCGACTTGGAGATGCTGGTGGAGGTCGGCCACTGCAAGGGCATCGAGAACTATACCCGGCACCTGTCGGGCGCGGCGCCGGGCGAGCCGCCCAGCACGCTCACTGACTACCTGCCGCGCGACGCGCTCATGTTTCTGGATGAGAGCCACGTGATGATCGGGCAGCTGGCGGGCATGTACAACGGTGACCGTGCGCGCAAGACGACGCTGGTCGAGTACGGATTTCGGCTACCCAGCGCGCTAGACAACCGGCCGCTGAAGTTCGAGGAGTTCGAGCGGCGCATGCGGCAGGTGATCTTCGTGTCGGCTACGCCGGGCGAGTACGAACTGCGTCGATCCTCGCGCGTGGTGGAGCAGGTGGTACGCCCCACCGGCTTGGTGGACCCGGTGGTGCAAGTGCGGCCTGCCACGCATCAGGTGGACGACCTGCTGCACGAGATCCGCCTGCGCGTGCAGCGCGACGAGCGTGTGCTGGTGACCACGCTGACCAAGCGCATGGCCGAGCAACTCACCGACTACCTGAGCGAAAACGGCGTGCGCGTGCGCTATCTGCACTCGGATGTGGATACGGTCGAGCGCGTGGAGATCATCCGTGACCTGCGGCTGGGCACCTTCGACGTGCTGGTGGGCATCAATCTGCTGCGCGAGGGACTGGATATTCCCGAAGTGTCGCTGGTGGCGATCCTGGATGCGGACAAGGAAGGCTTTTTGCGCGCCGAACGCAGCCTCATCCAGACCATCGGCCGCGCAGCGCGCAACCTCAACGGCATGGCGATCCTGTACGCCGACACGGTGACGGATTCCATGCGCCGCGCCATCGACGAGACCGAACGCCGCCGCGCCAAGCAGCTGGCTTACAACGCCGCCCATGGCGTGACGCCGCGCGGGGTCACCAAGCGCATCAAGGACCTCATCGACGGCGTCGTCAGCGACCGGGCGGCCGAAGCCCAGCAGCGCCAGCAGCAGGTGCAGGCCGAGGCCGCCGCGCTACAGGAACTGGACGAAAAGGCGCTGGCGCGCGAGATCAAGCGGCTGGAGAAACAGATGCTGGAGCACGCGCGCAACCTGGAGTTCGAGGCGGCGGCGCGGGTGCGCGACCAGCTCATGCAGCTCAAGGACCGCTTGCTGGGCACCCACGGGGCCGCCGAGGAGGCGCTGGCGACGGGCGGGTAGCCTGCTCCCCTGTTTGGGGGAGGGAAGCGGCCGGACGGATTGATCACAATCCACGCCATGTCAGGCATCACGCGGATCTATCTCATCGAAGACGACGCTGCTATCCTGCGCTTCGTCGAGAGCGCTCTGCGACAGCGGCCCGACTGGCGGCTCGTGGGCCACTCGGACACCTATGCCCACGCGGAGGTGATGGCGCCCAACAGCCTGGCGGATGTGTTTCTGGTCGATCTCGGGTTGCCCGACGGCCGCGGGGAGGATCTGCTGCGCCAATTGGCTGCCGCCAAGCCGGACGCGGAGCTGCTGGTCTTTACGGTATTCGGCGACGAGTCGCGGCTGATCCATGCGCTGCAGGCGGGTGCCACCGGCTATGTACTGAAGGGCTGCAGCGAGCGCGAGCTGATCGAGGCGATCGAGCACATCCGCGAGGGTGGGGCGCCGATTTCGCCGCTGCTGGCACGCATGCTGCTCAAGCAGTTTCGCGCTGCGGAGGCGACGCCCGGACTGGACGGCCCAACACCGACGCTGTCCGAACGCGAAACCGACGTGCTGCGCCTGGTGGCCCAGGGGTACGTCAACAAGGAGATCGCGCAGCGGCTGGGCATCGGGGTGGCCACCGTCAGCACCCACATCAAGAGCCTCTACCGCAAGCTGGCGGTGCACACCCGGGTTCAGGTCGTGCGAGCCGCCCAGGCGCGGGGGCTGCTGTGACTGCATCGTCACCGCCCTCGCCTCGTTCCGACGGGAGGCAACCGGCTCAGCGCACCCGATGGGCGGCAGCCGGCCTGACCGTGCTGCTGCTGGTGCTGCTGGTGCTGCTGGTGCTGCTGGTGCTGCTGCACGGCATCTCCACCCCTTCGGACCCGCCCGGCGTGGTGACCCTGCGCCAGGCGCAGGTGCACCTGCCGCTGGATCCGCAGCAACCTCCGAAGTCGGTGGCGCTGCCGCACATTCTCGATGACGAATCGCCCGCCTGGTGGGGCCGGGTCGTCTACACCCTGCCTTGGCCGGAGGCACTCACCTACGCGGAGTCCGCGCACGCCCGGCTGGCGTTGTTGCTGCCGCGCGTGGGCCCGCGATTTCGGGTGCTGCTCAACGACCGAGAGATCGCCCAGATGGGTTGGTACGCCCCCGAAACACAGACCGTGCTGGCGACGGCACTGCCCCATTTGGTGGCGTTGCCGCCGCCGCTGCTGCTGCCGCAGGCCACCCACAATCGCCTCATTATCGAGGTGTGGGCACGCCCTCTGGAGCGCAGCGGACTGGCCCCGGCGCAGCTGGGCGACCACGACACCCTGCTGCGCCGCCATCGCCAGCTGGAGTGGTGGCAAGTGACCGGGGCCTGGATCATGGCAACGCTGGCGTTGTTCGTCGGCGTACTGGCACTGCTGCTGTGGCGCGTGCTGGGCGAGCGACTGTTCGTGCTCATGGGTGGGGCCGCGCTGGCGCTGATGGTGCGTACCGTGACGCTGGTACTGGTCGAGCCTGCGCTGTCGCACGAGCTGGTGTTCCTGCTGCACCGGGTGGCGTTGGCCGTCTTTGTCGGCCTGTTCCTGTTGATGCTGGAAGACTTCTTTGGGCACCAACTGCGCTGGATGCGAGTCGGCTCGTGGCTGATGATGGGCCTGACTCCCATGTGGCTGGCGTGGGCGCAGTGGAGCCAGGACTACACGGTGGTGCGGGCCTGGGCGGGCGGCGTCACCGTGTTTGCGCTGGCGGCACTGGTGGCGATCGTGGTCGATCGCATGCGCCGGGACGACCTGCCGTTTCCGACGCTGGCCGTAGGGCTGGTGGCCATGTTTGCGCTGCTGACGGGAGTTCGCGATTTTCTGGTCGTGCAGCTGGACTTTCCCGGTGACGGCGAGCTGCGTTGGTTGACCTTCGGCAGCATCGTGTTGATGTTTGCGCTGGGCGCGGCGCTGGTGGAGCGCGCCACCGGGTGGGCACGCGACGTGCAACGCCTCAACGCATCGCTGGCCGAAGCGGTGGCGCGGCGTGAAGAGGAGTTGCGCCAGGCTTTCCAGCGCCTGCGTCTGGCCGAACGGCAGCGGGTGGTGGAGGAGGAACGGCGTCGCCTGATGCGCGACATGCACGACGGTCTGGGCAGTCAACTGGTGCAGACGCTCAACCTGGTGCGCAGTACCGAAGGTGGGGTCGAGCGCGCCTCGATCGAGGCCCTGCTGCGGCAGGCCCTCGATGAGCTGCGGTTGACGCTGGATTCGCTGGAGCCGATGGAGGGCGATCTGCCGGCCATTCTAGGCACGCTGCGCCGGCGGCTGGGGCCGGCACTGGAGGCCGCAGGACTGGAGCTGCGCTGGGAAGTGCAGGACGTACCCGCCCTGCCGGGCCTGGACGCACGCGGTGTCATGCACCTGTTTCGCTGCCTGCAGGAGATTTTGGCCAACGTCGTCAAGCACGCGCGCGCCACCCGGGTCACGGTCAGCACGTGGCAGCGCGACGATCAGGTGGTACTGAGCATTGAAGATGACGGCATCGGCCTGCCACCGATGGACAAGCGCCCGCCGGGCGGACGCGGGCTGCGCAACATCATCACCCGCGCCACCAAACTGGGCGCGAGCGTGCGCTTTTACGATGCACACCCCGGCACCGGCATCGAGCTCGCGTTTGCGCTGCATAGCAGCCCGCCCGCCAGCGACAGCACGTGGCTGACGCGCCAGCCCTGAAGACGCCTGCGGCGCGCAATCCCGAGCAAAACGTTCGGCTTTTTGTTATACTCGACCAAAACACTCGGGTATGCTACGACGGAGCCTTCGACGGTCCGTCGTTTGACCACCAGGAGCCTGCCATGCGTTTGACCACCAAGGGGCGTTTCGCCGTCACCGCCATGATCGATCTGGCGTTGCGTGAAGCCAGCGGCCCGGTGACATTGGCTGCGATCAGCCAGCGTCAGCACATCTCGCTGTCGTACCTGGAGCAGCTGTTTGGCAAGCTGCGGCGCCACCGGCTGGTGGAGTCGACGCGCGGCCCCGGCGGCGGCTACACGCTGGGCCGGCGCGCAGCTGACATCACGGTGGCCGACATCATTTTATCGGTTGACGAGCCCATTGACGCGACCCAGTGCGGCGGCAAGGAAAACTGCCACGGCGATGGCCAGCGCTGCATGACGCACGATCTGTGGGCCGAGCTCAACGAACGGATGGTGGAGTTTTTGCGCTCGGTCACGCTGCAGCAGCTGGTCGACCAGCAGCTGGCCAAGGGGGTGACGGTGGAGCCGGCGCCCTCGATCAAGCGCGCCATCTCGACCACCCCAGTCGTCAAGCCCATCCGTGTCAATGCCCCTAACTCGGTCTTTGCGCTGGCGACGGTGGCGGGCAAATGAGTCCGGTCTGCGGCACACCCACCAGGAGTTTCCAATGAGCAGCACCCTGCACATGCCCCTCTATCTGGACTACAGCGCCACGACGCCGGTGGATCCGCGCGTGGTCGAAAAGATGGTGCCGTGGCTGTATGAACATTTCGGCAACCCCGCTTCGCGCAGCCATGCCTGGGGTTGGGAGGCGGAAAAAGCTGTCGAGTATGCGCGCGAGCAGGTCGCCGACCTGATCGGCGCCGACCCGCGTGAAATCATCTGGACCAGCGGGGCCACCGAATCGAACAACCTAGCCCTAAAGGGGGCCGCTCATTTCTACCGGGGTAAGGGGCGGCACATCGTCACCGTCAAGACCGAACACAAGGCGGTGCTGGATACCTGCCGCCACCTGGAACGCGAAGGCTTCGAAGTCACTTACCTGGACGTGGACGAATACGGGCTGCTCGATCTAGACGCATTCCGTGCCGCGCTGCGTCCAGACACGATCCTGGCCAGCGTCATGTTCGTCAACAACGAAATCGGCGTCATCCAGGACATCGAGGCGATCGGGCAGATCTGCCGTGAAAAGGGCGTCATCTTTCATGTGGACGCCGCGCAGGCCACCGGCAAGGTGGCCATCGACCTGCAGCGTCTGCCGGTGGACCTCATGAGCCTGGCCTCGCACAAGACCTACGGCCCAAAGGGGATTGGAGCGCTGTACGTGCGCCGCAAGCCTCGGGTGCGGCTGGAGGCACAGATGCACGGCGGCGGCCACGAGCGTGGGCTGCGCTCCGGCACGCTCGCCACGCACCAGTGCGTCGGCATGGGTGAGGCGTTTGCCATCGCCAAGGCTGAGATGCCCACCGAGGTGCCGCGCATCCAGCGCCTGCACGAACGCTTGGTGGCGGGTCTGACGCAAATCGAGCAGTCCTTCATCAACGGCCACCCCACCCGGCGCGTGCCGCACAACCTGAACATGAGCTTCAACTTCGTCGAGGGCGAGTCGCTCATTATGGGCATCAAGGGCGTGGCAGTGTCCAGTGGCTCGGCCTGCACTTCGGCCAGTCTGGAGCCCAGTTACGTGCTGCGGGCGCTGGGTCGCAGCGACGAGCTCGCCCACAGCAGCCTGCGCATGACGATCGGGCGCTGGACCACCGAGCAGGATATCGACTACGCGATTGCGGCGATCAAGACCAACGTGGCCAAGCTGCGCGAACTGTCACCGCTGTGGGAGATGTATCAAGAGGGCATCGATCTCAACAGCATCCAGTGGGCCGCGCACTGACGCGGCGCGTTTGCCGAAAGGAGCACACCATGGCATACAGCGACAAGGTCATCGACCACTACGAAAACCCGCGCAACGTCGGCAGTTTTGATAAGAACGACAGCAATGTCGGCACCGGCATGGTGGGGGCGCCCGCCTGCGGCGACGTGATGAAGCTGCAGATCAAGGTCAATCCGCAAACCGGCGTCATCGAGGATGCGCGCTTCAAGACCTACGGCTGCGGCTCGGCCATCGCTTCCAGCTCGCTGGTGACCGAGTGGGTCAAAGGCAAGACGCTGGAGGAGGCGGCACAGATCAAGAACAGCCAGATTGCCGAGGAGCTGGCGCTGCCGCCAGTCAAGATACATTGCTCGATCCTGGCCGAAGATGCCATCAAGGCCGCCGTCGAAGACTACAAGAAAAAGCACGCCGCGCAAACCGCAGCCGCCTGAGCACCTCTGAGGGCGCTCTCCAGGGAGTCCGGCGGCGGGCGCGGCATCGCGCGCCACCGGCTCCGATGTTGCCGGTTTGGTTTCCTTTCGTTGCATCCCTTTCGTCCATGGCCGTCACACTCACCGAAGCCGCTGCGCGGCACGTCTCCAAATACCTCGCCCGCCGTGGCAAGGGCATTGGCGTGCGCCTTGGCGTCAAGACAACCGGTTGTTCGGGGCTGGCCTACAAGCTCGAATATGCCGACGACATCGCGCCAGAGGACATCGTGTTTGAGGCGCACGGCGTCAAAATCCTGGTGGACCCGAAAAGCCTGCCGTACTTGGACGGCACCGAACTCGACTTCGTGCGCGAGGGCCTCAATGAAGGGTTCCGCTTCCACAACCCCAACGAACGCGGCCGCTGTGGCTGTGGCGAGTCCTTCCGTGTCTGAAGCGGCGTTGTTGCACGACGACGACTTCGCCTTGTTCGGTTTGCCGCGGCGCTTTGAGCTGGAGCCGGCGCAGATCGAGCAGCGCTGGAAAGCCTTGCAGCAGCACGCCCATCCCGATCGGCACGCGCACGCCGGCGCTGCGGCACAGCGCGTGGCCATGCAGTGGTCGGTGCGCATCAACGAGGCATACCAGCGCCTGCGTGACCCGCTGCGGCGCGCCGCCTACTGGTGCGAACTGCACGGGCAACCGGTGCAGGCTGACAGCAACACGGCGATGCCCCCGGCGTTTCTGCTGCAGCAAATGCAGTGGCGCGAGGCGCTGGACGAAGCCCGCGACCAGGCCGATCTGCAGCGGCTGCTGCACGAGGTCCAGGCCGAGCGCGCGGCGCGCCTGGCCGAGCTGACTGACGCCATCGACCGTCGCCACGACCCAGCCGCAGCCGCTAGGCACGTGCGCGCCCTCATGTTCATCGAACGCTTCCTGGACACGCTGCACGAGCGGCTCGACCCCTGACCTCCCCGACTGATCGCATGGCATTGCTGCAAATTTCCGAACCCGGGCAAACGCCCGACCCGCACCAACGGCGCGTCGCCGTTGGCATCGATCTGGGTACTACGCATTCGCTGGTGGCCGCTGTGCGCCACGGTGTAGCCGAATGCTTGCCGGATGAGCAGGGCCGCAACATCCTGCCCAGTGTGGTGCGCTACCTGCCGCCGGGCAGCCGCCCCGCGCGCCAGGTGGGCTACGACGCACTGGCCGCCCAGGTGGACGATCCAGCCAATACCATCAGCTCGGTCAAGCGCCTGATGGGGCGCTCGCTGGCCGACATTCAGGCGCAAGGCGTGGCGGCGCGCTTGCCGTACGCCGTTACAGAAGGCGAGGGTGGGGTGGTGGTGCGCACCGTGGCTGGCGACAAGACCCCGGTGGAAATCAGCGCCGACATCCTGGCCACGCTGCGCCAGCGTGCCGAAGACACCTTCGACAGCGACCTGTACGGCGCCGTCATCACCGTGCCCGCCTATTTCGACGACGCGCAACGGCAGGCCACCAAGGACGCCGCGCGGCTGGCCGGCGTCGAGGTATTGCGGCTGCTCAACGAACCCACCGCAGCCGCCATCGCTTACGGGCTGGACAACGCGGCCGAGGGGCTGTATCTGGTCTATGACCTGGGGGGCGGCACGTTCGACGTGTCGCTGCTGCGCCTGACGCGCGGGGTATTCGAGGTGGTGGCCACCGGCGGCGACTCCGCGTTGGGTGGCGACGACTACGACCGGGCGCTGGCCGACTGGGCCCTACAGCAGGTGTGCGCTGGAGCGCAAACCGCCGATCTGGACGCGCGCGCGCGCGCGACGCTGCTGGCCCGCGCCCGTCAGGCCAAGGAGGCGCTGAGCCACAGCGGCTCGTCACCCGTGACGCTGCAAGTGCCGCTGCCGGATGGCGACGTGACGGTGCCCCTGGATGCGGCGCAGTTCGAAGCCATCACGCGCGAGCTGACGCAGCGCACGCTGACGGTGGTGCGCCGGGTGCTGCGCGACGCCCGGGTTTCCACGACGGATGTGCAGGGCGTCGTGCTGGTGGGTGGCTCCACCCGCATGCCGGTGGTGCGCGACGCCGTGACCCAGCTGTTTGGGCGCGCGCCGCTGACCAACCTCAATCCGGACGAGGTGGTGGCCATCGGGGCTGCCATCCAGGCCAACCAGCTGGCGGGCAACGACCCCAGCGGCGAGCTGCTGCTGCTTGACGTCATTCCGCTGTCGCTGGGCATCGAGACCATGGGCGGACTGGTGGAGCGCATCGTGCCACGCAACACGCCCATTCCCACCGCGCGTGCGCAGGACTTCACCACCTACCGCGACGGCCAAACCGCGATGGCGATTCACGTCGTGCAGGGCGAGCGCGACCGCGTGCAGGACTGCCGTAGCCTGGCGCGCTTTGAGCTGCGCGGCATCCCGCCGATGGCCGCCGGCGCCGCCCGCATCCGCGTCACTTTCACCATCGATGCCGATGGTCTGCTGCACGTCAGCGCCCGCGAACAGACCACGGGCGTCGAGGCCCGCGTGGACGTCAAACCTTCCTATGGACTGACCGACGAGCAAGTCACGCGTATGCTGCAGGAAGGGTTTGCCACCGCCGAAGAAGACATGCGCCAGCGCGCACTCATCGAGGCCCGCGTGGAAGCCGAACGCATGCTGATGGCCACGCGCAGCGCGCTGGCCGCCGACGGCGACCTGCTCACGGCCGAGGAACGCGCCGCCATCGACGCGCTGATGCAGGCGCTCGAACGCGCGCGCGCCGGCGACGATGCCGCCGCCATCGACAGCGCCACCCAGGCACTGGCCAAGGGCACGGAAGCCTTCGCCGCAGCACGCATGAACCGCAGCATCGCGCAGGCGCTGGCTGGCCGCGCGGTCGACCAGTTGTAAGCTGGGCGCCGCTTGTGGGCCGCGCGCTCGGGCAACGCCTGGCGTCTGTCCGCTGCAGCCCAAACCACCGACGTGACCGAAGACCCCTTCACGCTTACCAACCATCAGCTGCTCATGCCCGCCATCACCGTTTTGCCCCACCCCGAATACTGTCCTGAAGGCGCGCGGCTGCAGGCTCCCACCGGCACCAGTCTGTGCGAGGCGCTGCTGGACAACGGCATCGAAATCGAGCACGCCTGCGAGATGAGCTGCGCCTGCACCACCTGTCACGTCGTCGTGCGCCAGGGCTACGAGTCACTCAACGAACCCAGCGAGGAAGAGGAAGACCTGCTCGACAAAGCCTGGGGGCTGCAGCCCACCTCGCGCCTGAGCTGCCAGGCGCGCCTGGGTACGCGCGACGTGACCATCGAAATCCCGCGCTACTCCATCAATCACGCGCGCGAGCGCCACTGACGAAGCCGAACCATGCGCCAGATCGTGCTCGACACCGAAACCACCGGTCTGTCGCCCCAGGACGGCGACCGCATCATCGAAATCGGCTGCGTGGAACTCATCAACCGCCAGCTCACCGGCAACAACCGACATTACTACCTAAACCCGGAACGCGACATCCACGAGGACGCGCTGCGCGTACACGGCATCACGCGCGAATTTTTGGCCGACAAGCCGCGCTTTGCCGACATCGCCGCCGAATTGATCGACTACCTGCGCGGGGCCGAGCTCATCATTCACAACGCGCCGTTCGACCTGGGCTTTCTGGATGCCGAGTTTGCTCGGTTGGGGCAGGGGCCCACGCGCAGCCTCGTCGACGGCGTCATCGACACGCTGGTGCTAGCCAAAGAGATGTGGCCGGGCAAGCGCAACGGCCTCGATGCGCTGTGCGACCGCCTAGGCGTAGACAACTCGGGCCGCCAGCTGCACGGTGCGCTGCTCGACGCCGAGCTGCTGGCCGACGTGTACATCTGCATGACGCGCGGCCAGGAGTCGCTGGTCATCGACGTCCACACCGACGGAGGCGGGGCAGCGCTTCGACAGCAGGTCGATCTGGCGGCCCTGCCGCTGCCGGTGCTGCGCGCCAGCGCCGACGAGTGTGCCGCCCACGAAGCGCTGCTGGCGGCGCTGGACAAGGAAAGCAAGGGGGCCACCGTGTGGCGGCGCTTAGAGCCCGCGCTTTCAGGCGCCCCCGTCAACGGCTGAAGTGGCGCATAACCGAAGGGGCCAACAGCCGCGTTGCGCCAGATGTCACGGCCGGTGCCTGAACCGGCGTGCGATGCTCAGCGGTGATCTGTCGGCAAACGCACACCCGTTCGGTCCGCGCGGGAACCGCAAAACTCAGCTATAATTCAATTTGTTGTCGCAACGACAGGGTGATTAGCTCAGCGGTAGAGCACTGCCTTCACACGGCAGGGGTCGTAGGTTCGAACCCTGCATCACCCACCAAATGGTTGACCCGCTCAAAGAGCGTCTTGAGCGGGTTTTTTATTTTCTTTCGCTGCGATCGGATGTTGGGTCTTGACCTGCGTCAGCATCGCGCAAGGCGGCCCTCCATAAGGAGGGGTTTTCCCGTCGCGTAAGTGGCAGTATCTGCTCTGGGATGTGCAAGGCGGCCCTCCATAAGAGGGGGTTTCCCGTCGCCCCGAGGACAGACCCTTGAGCTACGCCGACTACGCATCGTTGTACCGCCGCTCGATCGAGGACCGCGAGGGCTTCTGGGCCGAGCAGGCCCGCCTGATCGACTGGCAGCGTCCGTTTGAGCGGGTGTGCAACCATGACCACCCGCCTTTTGCGCGCTGCTTCGAGGGGGGGCTGACCAATCTGTGCCACAACGCGGGTAAACCGCCACCGGCAGACGCGGACCAATCAAAACGCGCTGATTGATGGGCTGCTCCAGCAGCGTCAGTCCTGTGATCGGCAGACGCGGACCAATCAAAGCGCGCTGATTGGCGTCTGCACCGAGAGCGACACCCAGCGTGTCTCCACCTGCCGCGAACTGCATACCGAGGTGCAGCGCGTGGCCCCCATCCTGCGCACACTGAGGGTGGGCAAGGGCGACCACGTGCTGATTTATATGCCGATGATCCCTGAAGCGGCGTTAGCGTTGTTGGCCGGTGTGCGCATGGGCGCCATCCACTCGGTGGTGTTCGGCGGCTTTGCCAGCCATGCGCTGGCCACACGCATCGACGACGCGACGCCCAACGTCATCGTCAGCGTCGACGCGGGCATGCGTGCGGGCAAGGTGGTGCCCTACAAGCATTTGTTGGATGAAGCGATTCGACTGGCAGCTCACAAGCCGCAGCGCGTGCTGATGGTCAACCGTGGACTGGCGGCACTTGACCTGGTGCAGGGCCGCGACGTGGACTACGCCACGTTGCGTGAGCAGCACCTGCAGGCGCAGGAGCCGTGCGTGTGGGTGGACAGCACCCACCCCAGCGACATCCTCTACACCAGCGGCACCACCGGCCCGACCGCGCTAGGACTGGCTGAGTGGCTACCCCAGCGACATCCTCTACACCAGCGGCACCACCGGCCGTCCCAAGGGGGTGCAGCGCGACACCGGCGGTTACGCGGTGGCGCTGGCCGCTTCCATGCGCCACATCTACATGGCGCAGCCGGGCGAGACCTACTT
>Ga0209721_1001560_pt1 | contig 16723 bp, 29 predicted proteins | sample TshhotsprinmetaG_FD_184139 | JGI IMG/M metagenome (GOLD analysis project Ga0209721, IMG submission 184139) | Hot spring microbial communities from South Africa to study Microbial Dark Matter (Phase II) - Tshipise hot spring metaG (SPAdes)... | ecosystem: Environmental > Aquatic > Thermal springs... | reverse complement strand
GCCGTGCGTAGAATCTCGGCCTTGCTTGCGGGCTTTCATCTGAACCATGTGGGATATAAAGTACATAAAAGCGTGGCCTTGCTTGCGGGATAGGCTTTCTTTCATCTGAACCATGTGGGATATAAAGCTCCGCAGGCACTTTTTTATCATCCATAGCCCCCACTTTCATCTGAACCATGTGGGATATAAAGTTTTATGTGAAACTTCTCTTTTTTGTTTTCTCCTACTTTCATCTGAACCATGTGGGATATAAAGATTCGTTATAAAGATTTATAAGGATTTTATTCTCTTCCTTTCATCTGAACCATGTGGGATATAAAGTTTTTTTACTTTAGGTTTTATTTTACAACTGCTTTACTTTCATCTGAACCATGTGGGATATAAAGAAGGTTAAGCGTTTATATAATAGCGTATTTTTATATCTTTCATCTGAACCATGTGGGATATAAAGTACATAAAAGCGTGGCCTTGCTTGCGGGATAGGCTTTCTTTCATCTGAACCATGTGGGATATAAAGCAGAAAGAGGACGGATATACTGGTATTGCTAATGAACTTTCATCTGAACCATGTGGGATATAAAGTAAAAGAACAAGGATTTGAGATAAATCCTTCCTTAAACTTTCATCTGAACCATGTGGGATATAAAGTCGCTCCTCCAGGCTTGTCATTAGCTTTGCAATCTCGCCTTTCATCTGAACCATGTGGGATATAAAGGCGTTGTTAAGAATTCTTTTTAAAATCGGCAAAGATACTTTCATCTGAACCATGTGGGATATAAAGCCAGATATGACACACGGGCCAATAAGTCAGCAAAAAACTTTCATCTGAACCATGTGGGATATAAAGAAATTAGCACCATCGATCTGATGAAAAGGATCAAGGCCTTTCATCTGAACCATGTGGGATATAAAGTTTCAAACGATAGAGATTCCGATGTGGAGTAAAGATCTTTCATCTGAACCATGTGGGATATAAAGCTGCAAGGTATGCCTCGATAATTATTAAGGCAATCAATCTTTCATCTGAACCATGTGGGATATAAAGCTTTTGGCATTTCAAAAAGAGATCTCGAATTTCCCCTTTCATCTGAACCATGTGGGATATAAAGGTTACAGTTATTTCTCCTATTGCATTACTTGACGACGCCCTTTCATCTGAACCATGTGGGATATAAAGTGAAACAGTCTTTTTCATAGCGTTCACAATAAACCCTCTTTCATCTGAACCATGTGGGATATAAAGAATATTTGCAGAATTTCTGATTAAGTGTTTTAGACGCTCTTTCATCTGAACCATGTGGGATATAAAGGTAATTTCACCAGAAGCCCTAGAATGAGTTTTTTTACCCCTTTCATCTGAACCATGTGGGATATAAAGTTATTAGATGATTTAGCACAGAGTAACAGAAGCTATAAACTTTCATCTGAACCATGTGGGATATAAAGAATTTATGTTCACGAGTGATGTAATTAATAAAATTTTCTTTCATCTGAACCATGTGGGATATAAAGGAAGCAGATGGATTAGATGAAGCATTGCAATGCACCTTTCATCTGAACCATGTGGGATATAAAGGTAGAGATGCCCTCTCATGTCTTGAAACATTACTACACTTTCATCTGAACCATGTGGGATATAAAGCGTGAAAGACCACGAGGGCAAACTGCTGGGTGAAGCTTTCATCTGAACCATGTGGGATATAAAGGAACTCGGGAGTTGTAATATCTTTCGGGTTTCTACCCTTTCATCTGAACCATGTGGGATATAAAGTACAGCCTCTAGGATCTATTTCTTCACCCATCGCTCCTTTCATCTGAACCATGTGGGATATAAAGCCTTTGTTATTTTCCCTTACTGTGCTTCAACAGGAAGCTTTCATCTGAACCATGTGGGATATAAAGGGAAGAGAAGGAGAGCTAATTGCCCGACTTATCCTCCTTTCATCTGAACCATGTGGGATATAAAGGAAATCAGTGCATTATGAATCTACTACTACTGATATTCTTTCATCTGAACCATGTGGGATATAAAGCCGTTTCTAAGGCTATAGGATATGAGTCCACCTATACCTTTCATCTGAACCATGTGGGATATAAAGCCATTAAGACGATTGATATAAGGGTTCAGTTCAGTAACTTTCATCTGAACCATGTGGGATATAAAGAATATAGGAACAATTTTATCTGCTACTGCAAAGGCTACTTTCATCTGAACCATGTGGGATATAAAGCGTAAGGGATAAGTATTATCGTAAGCATCTTTCCACTTTCATCTGAACCATGTGGGATATAAAGGTATATGCTTCAAGCACGGCCTGTGCATGAGATAAGCTTTCATCTGAACCATGTGGGATATAAAGTATGGAGACAGCTTGACCAGACTGTCAAGACAATGGTCCTTTCATCTGAACCATGTGGGATATAAAGTTGCATAGCCTCATTAATGAAATTCTCCCTTGCTTTCTTTCATCTGAACCATGTGGGATATAAAGTCTTGTAACCGTGACGCTGACACTTGTCACGGTTACACTTTCATCTGAACCATGTGGGATATAAAGACGAGAGAACCAATTGCTTTAACTCTCGTCTTTCACTTTCATCTGAACCATGTGGGATATAAAGCTTATTAAAAGAACAATAATACCCGTAAGATTGCTAATCTTTCATCTGAACCATGTGGGATATAAAGCAAAAAGAGGACGGGTACACTGGTATTGCTAATGAATCTTTCATCTGAACCATGTGGGATATAAAGTAACTTATGATTATCTAACTCATATAGTTTCATTGTTCTTTCATCTGAACCATGTGGGATATAAAGAGATGGCTTGTGTCGCTGTCATTGACAGCAGAATCTCTTTCATCTGAACCATGTGGGATATAAAGGTTGACTGTGCAATGTAAGGCTGCCACGGCTGTCCATGCTTTCATCTGAACCATGTGGGATATAAAGCGCTGGCTTGTGTCGCTGTCCTTGACAGCAGAATCTCTTTCATCTGAACCATGTGGGATATAAAGTAGTGGAGTTTGTGCAAGAATATCATAGGCGTCTTTCTTTCATCTGAACCATGTGGGATATAAAGACGAGAGATAATATTCTCTTCGCCTTCTCGAATGCCTCTTTCATCTGAACCATGTGGGATATAAAGGTTTGTGATTATAGTGATAATACTGAAAATGCACGCTTTCATCTGAACCATGTGGGATATAAAGAACCATAAAGCTTCAGACAGTAGATGATCGTGTTACAGCTTTCATCTGAACCATGTGGGATATAAAGCAGCTTGTGATTGTCTAACTCATATAGTTTCATTGTTTCCTTTCATCTGAACCATGTGGGATATAAAGTTATTACAATCTTTCGCGTGTCATCAGGCTTTTTCGTCTTTCATCTGAACCATGTGGGATATAAAGATAGTTAATGATGTTACTACTGTTGCTGTTGGTATTCTTTCATCTGAACCATGTGGGATATAAAGGAATTTAGCTTGGAGAAGCCAGAACGCTTCCAACCAACCTTTCATCTGAACCATGTGGGATATAAAGTGTTGAAAGTAAAGAAGACGTTCTCGGGACAGAATAACTTTCATCTGAACCATGTGGGATATAAAGCTTGCTGCTGCTAATGCAAGTGCTGCTACTGCTATTCTTTCATCTGAACCATGTGGGATATAAAGAAGGCTTTCTGTGTCTCAACTACTGGTCTTTTACATCTTTCATCTGAACCATGTGGGATATAAAGCTATGTGTCATCTTTCTTGAAAACATTTCCACTAAGTCTTTCATCTGAACCATGTGGGATATAAAGTCTTATGCCTGTCCTTTAAGTAGTCAGTATGCCTGCTTTCATCTGAACCATGTGGGATATAAAGAAAAAACTAAACCAACAAGATGAGAAGCAAAAGAAACTTTCATCTGAACCATGTGGGATATAAAGTCTTGTGTGTTACCTTCTTGAGACTGTATACCACTCTTTCATCTGAACCATGTGGGATATAAAGGAAAAATTCTATCTTTTGATAGATAATGCTGAAAAACTTTCATCTGAACCATGTGGGATATAAAGTCTGCCATGCTGTTTTATTTTTTGTCATTATGCTGTCCCTTTCATCTGAACCATGTGGGATATAAAGTAATTCTTTTTTAGTTCTATTGTAAGCTATTGCATACTTTCATCTGAACCATGTGGGATATAAAGAAAAGATTTTATCGCGTCTTAATAAAAGACGCGGACTTTCATCTGAACCATGTGGGATATAAAGACGAAAGCAACAAGAACACCAGACACAGCAGTAGATCTTTCATCTGAACCATGTGGGATATAAAGCTACTAAGCTTGTCTGTAACCTCTCCTGTTTCTGCCTTTCATCTGAACCATGTGGGATATAAAGCTTACGATTACATCCTCTGCCTCTGAACCACCCATTCTTTCATCTGAACCATGTGGGATATAAAGTGACGAGAGACAATCGAGAGACAATAGACAATAGACCTTTCATCTGAACCATGTGGGATATAAAGTCCTTTTTTTTGTTTTTTATGGACAATTGACATTAGCTTTCATCTGAACCATGTGGGATATAAAGTCTTAGGGGTCTATGCCTCCTCTTTTGCGATCATCCTTTCATCTGAACCATGTGGGATATAAAGTCTGGTTTAAAACAAGAATGATACTTGTTGAGCCACGCTTTCATCTGAACCATGTGGGATATAAAGAACGGTGAGGATGACTTTGTCATCAAGCAGAGGCTCGCTTTCATCTGAACCATGTGGGATATAAAGCCCTTCTTCTGTCAGCTTTTTTCTTATTATTACCTCTTTCATCTGAACCATGTGGGATATAAAGAATTCGCAGGTCTTTGTGATTTCAATTTTTCTAAACCTTTCATCTGAACCATGTGGGATATAAAGAACACAACGCCTATCCATACATCTCTAATATGAGTATCTTTCATCTGAACCATGTGGGATATAAAGTGAGGAACCTCACCAGCATAACGCATAGAAGTAAAACTTTCATCTGAACCATGTGGGATATAAAGACGAGAGAACCAATTGCACTGAACATTGTCTTTCAATCTTTCATCTGAACCATGTGGGATATAAAGACCTCTCCCTCGAGGAAATAAGGGAGAGGATATGGCCCTTTCATCTGAACCATGTGGGATATAAAGTCAAAATACAACTTTGAAGTATTGTATTTCGATGGCTTTCATCTGAACCATGTGGGATATAAAGGACAAATTATTATCCCTCATAGCATCAACAAAAGCATCTTTCATCTGAACCATGTGGGATATAAAGCATGACTAATAAAAATGTGCCGGCAGAACAATCAGCTTTCATCTGAACCATGTGGGATATAAAGCTCTTTTAGGTATTTTTTCTAACTCCATTTCTCTCACCCTTTCATCTGAACCATGTGGGATATAAAGGAACATAAAAGCGAAGTCATGAGCGTTTTAAGTAGTCTTTCATCTGAACCATGTGGGATATAAAGGAGAAATATATTCAGTTAATTCGTGAGGCAGAAAAGCTTTCATCTGAACCATGTGGGATATAAAGTAAAAGCCAGAAGTCCTCTGGTTTGAAGTTTTGGACTTTCATCTGAACCATGTGGGATATAAAGAATATTGACGAATGGGTATTAAAAGACTGGGTTAAACTTTCATCTGAACCATGTGGGATATAAAGATATCTGAACAAATACCAGTCAATAGCTACACAGCCAACTTTCATCTGAACCATGTGGGATATAAAGCAACCAGTGTGAGGTCTCTATGAGTGAAAGTTTAGATCTTTCATCTGAACCATGTGGGATATAAAGATAATTGTCTGGTCTACTGTCTCGCCTTTTTGAAGTTCTTTCATCTGAACCATGTGGGATATAAAGAGTGATGATTGGGGCGAAAAGGAGCTACTTAACGCACTTTCATCTGAACCATGTGGGATATAAAGAAAATTAAAAGAATGACATGTTTGTTTTTGTTCGTATCTTTCATCTGAACCATGTGGGATATAAAGGAGACAGTGGAGGCTCGCAAGATTGCACACAATGAGCTTTCATCTGAACCATGTGGGATATAAAGCAAGTGTGCTTTATACCAACGCCGCAAAAGTCTAACTTTCATCTGAACCATGTGGGATATAAAGTTTGGTTCTGTTAGTTTTGATTTGGATACATATTATTACTTTCATCTGAACCATGTGGGATATAAAGTTCAGAAACCTAACCATAAAAGCTGCAGAAAGTATCTTTCATCTGAACCATGTGGGATATAAAGTAAGCGCTTTGTAGGAGTTTATGACACTGCTAAGTGCAACTTTCATCTGAACCATGTGGGATATAAAGGAAGCATAAACACCACGACCGGGATAACGAAAAACAACTTTCATCTGAACCATGTGGGATATAAAGCCTATTAAAAGTGTGCAAGAAAACCCTTCAGGAAAACTTTCATCTGAACCATGTGGGATATAAAGTGATTACATTACGAATTGTAATCAGCATGCGTAGTGCTTTCATCTGAACCATGTGGGATATAAAGTTTTTATCTTGTCCTAAAAGCAATTTTTCGAAATCTCTTTCATCTGAACCATGTGGGATATAAAGGTGATGGACGGACAACTGTTTTTAAGCTTAATTCTCTTTCATCTGAACCATGTGGGATATAAAGAATTGAAAAGTGAGAGTTAAAGCAACAGCCTCTCTCACTTTCATCTGAACCATGTGGGATATAAAGACATCAAAATCCATATCAAGTCTTACAAGAAGCAATCTTTCATCTGAACCATGTGGGATATAAAGTTACTATAAGCTTTCGCGCATTATCAGACTTTTTCGCTTTCATCTGAACCATGTGGGATATAAAGTACACTTTGAAAAGATGCGCTTCAACAATCTGACTGTCTTTCATCTGAACCATGTGGGATATAAAGGATATTAACAGTATTGACGTTGAAAATATATCGAACTTTCATCTGAACCATGTGGGATATAAAGCCGATTTACCTCTTCTTCCTCCCCGAAACCAGGAGGAACTTTCATCTGAACCATGTGGGATATAAAGACTGCTACATTATTGTATTTTTCGCTGTCAATGACACTTTCATCTGAACCATGTGGGATATAAAGAGATTTTATGTGAAAAGCTACGGTAACAAGCGTTTCTTTCATCTGAACCATGTGGGATATAAAGTTTTGGATTTTTTGTGACTTTTAACATCTTTCTTTCCCTTTCATCTGAACCATGTGGGATATAAAGAGACTTACAGATGAAAACTTAAAGTTAAAGATTAACTTTCATCTGAACCATGTGGGATATAAAGGTAGGGGGGGCTGTTGCTTTAACTCTCACTTTTCAGTTCTTTCATCTGAACCATGTGGGATATAAAGTAGACAATTCTTTTTTTTTATTGTAATTTTTTTAGCCTTTCATCTGAACCATGTGGGATATAAAGATCGTAAAATTCACATCGAGTGAATTTTACGATTAAAACTTTCATCTGAACCATGTGGGATATAAAGGTCAGACAGATGTTTGAGCCTGCCCGGCAGATGATGCCTTTCATCTGAACCATGTGGGATATAAAGGCTACAAGGGCAGGTATCCTTGAGACCTTGAAAAAACTTTCATCTGAACCATGTGGGATATAAAGAACATAGATAAAATACTTGACAAACTTAAAAGTCAAACTTTCATCTGAACCATGTGGGATATAAAGATCAGCAAAAAGTCTGTTAATCGCACCAGCGTTGTATCTTTCATCTGAACCATGTGGGATATAAAGATCGATTGTAATGCCTTGGGCGCGTTAATACCGACCCTTTCATCTGAACCATGTGGGATATAAAGATATTGGAGAATTTTGCTGATATCTCTATATCCTTGACTTTCATCTGAACCATGTGGGATATAAAGTCCTATAACTCCTATAACTTATCTTTTGACTTATTGTAACTTTCATCTGAACCATGTGGGATATAAAGAATTGTTTGTTCATCTCGTTTATCCTTTCAACTACATCTTTCATCTGAACCATGTGGGATATAAAGTTTAACGCGTCTTTAATTGCTTTTGCTAAATTATCTCTTTCATCTGAACCATGTGGGATATAAAGCTTTAAGAATGGTTTTGCTCCACCTGTGGGGCAAGACTTTCATCTGAACCATGTGGGATATAAAGTATTTCGTCCCATGATGCATTTATAGCTTTTTCTATTCTTTCATCTGAACCATGTGGGATATAAAGCACTAATAGGGTTAAGACATGGACGCTTTTCAGCATACTTTCATCTGAACCATGTGGGATATAAAGTTCATCAGATGATTTAACATCGAATGACAAAATAGCTTTCATCTGAACCATGTGGGATATAAAGGTGCTACTGATGTCAACATATGTATCTTTTGATGCGCTTTCATCTGAACCATGTGGGATATAAAGTGACGAGAGACAATACTATTAATTATTATTGTTAATTTCTTTCATCTGAACCATGTGGGATATAAAGTTCTTTAGACAAATCATTTTTATTAATGTAATCAGACTTTCATCTGAACCATGTGGGATATAAAGATGTTCCCCTAATTGCCAAACATCGCCGTCTTTCACTCTTTCATCTGAACCATGTGGGATATAAAGAGTAACATGAGCGATGATGAGCTGAAAAGCCTCCTCTTTCATCTGAACCATGTGGGATATAAAGCGATGCTTTAGAGGAGACTATAGAAATACTGGAAACCTTTCATCTGAACCATGTGGGATATAAAGCAAACTAAAACTAATGTCAAAATCTAAATAAGGTATCTTTCATCTGAACCATGTGGGATATAAAGTTGCAAGACCTCCTCTTTTAGTCCCATCTCCATTAGTCTTTCATCTGAACCATGTGGGATATAAAGTACTGCTCTGGAGATGATATTCTTTCTTTAATAGCCTCTTTCATCTGAACCATGTGGGATATAAAGCTTTAAGAATGGTTTTGCTCCACCTGTGGGGCAAGACACTTTCATCTGAACCATGTGGGATATAAAGGAGGTAGTACAACTTATCTTCAACACTGTGTGCTTCAACTTTCATCTGAACCATGTGGGATATAAAGCTCGGGTTCAAGCCCGAGGAGGCTTTTCAGCTCATCTTTCATCTGAACCATGTGGGATATAAAGCTTTATATATCGCTTATCATAAGCATCAGGTTCCTCACTTTCATCTGAACCATGTGGGATATAAAGAGAGAATCTTGTCTGATTTGTTTTGTTTTTCAACCTTTTCTTTCATCTGAACCATGTGGGATATAAAGGGTAGATTCTCCGAGCTATTTGTTGAGACAAAACAGACTTTCATCTGAACCATGTGGGATATAAAGTCCTGTGCTGAGTTTGGGTCGTAATCTACCTGCGTTCCTTTCATCTGAACCATGTGGGATATAAAGACATTGTGACGGTTTTTGCATTTCATGTTTTTGAAGCTTTCATCTGAACCATGTGGGATATAAAGTTTGCATATAACGCTATATTGGGATTTCCTCTTGGCATCTTTCATCTGAACCATGTGGGATATAAAGACAAAAGAGGCTGTTGCTTTAACTCTCGTCTTTCAGTTAGCTTTCATCTGAACCATGTGGGATATAAAGTTTGACTGCAGGTGTTGCTTTGGAAAGTTTCTCTAAACTTTCATCTGAACCATGTGGGATATAAAGGTAGAGGAAGTTCCTGTAGAGGTAACAAAAAGTTCCTCTTTCATCTGAACCATGTGGGATATAAAGCAAGCAAGGCCGAGATTTTATACAAAATATCACGGTAACTTTCATCTGAACCATGTGGGATATAAAGTCCAGCGTTCTTTGTTAACTACATCTTCCTCGATGCACTTTCATCTGAACCATGTGGGATATAAAGTACCTTATAACCGTACACCATAACCGTAAACATGTTACTTTCATCTGAACCATGTGGGATATAAAGATAATAAGATGCCAATGATAAGCAACTTCATTATATCTTTCATCTGAACCATGTGGGATATAAAGATACCAAAGTCTCAAAAGCTTAATAACTTTTGAAAGACTTTCATCTGAACCATGTGGGATATAAAGGTCATCGCCGGGAACTTCATTAGCATATCGCATAGAACTTTCATCTGAACCATGTGGGATATAAAGACGCATGCTGATTACAATTCGTAATCAAGAAGAGAACTTTCATCTGAACCATGTGGGATATAAAGATAGTGATTGTCTTTGGGTTAATAACCCCATCGTCCTTTCATCTGAACCATGTGGGATATAAAGTCATTTAGATTGCCTTGTTCTATATACATTACTGGCTTTCATCTGAACCATGTGGGATATAAAGCACACAGACACACAACAGACACACACATACATACGCTTTCATCTGAACCATGTGGGATATAAAGATTCAGGTAACAAAACATTACCTAATCAGGTAACACCTTTCATCTGAACCATGTGGGATATAAAGAGTAGTTGCTTCATTTCTTTTCTATCTATTTTCTGTCTTTCATCTGAACCATGTGGGATATAAAGAACGAATGGACTTTTGCGTCTTTAAGTCTTACTTTGCTTTCATCTGAACCATGTGGGATATAAAGCCATAAACAACATACGGAATACCTTTTCTTGTTAATTCTTTCATCTGAACCATGTGGGATATAAAGTGTCATAGTTTTTTTCCTCCTATCCTTGTTCCTTGACTTTCATCTGAACCATGTGGGATATAAAGTTTTTGGTTTTGTAGTGTATCGTAAAATTAGACAAACTTTCATCTGAACCATGTGGGATATAAAGATCGTCGGGAACTTCATTAGCATAACGCATAGAAGCTTTCATCTGAACCATGTGGGATATAAAGCTTTATACTGAATTTTCTTAAGTGTGCTTTATACCACTTTCATCTGAACCATGTGGGATATAAAGACAGTCAAACTCAAACATAACCTACAGTCACCTAAAACTTTCATCTGAACCATGTGGGATATAAAGAAGGCTTTCTGTGTCTCAACTACTGGTCTTTTACATCTTTCATCTGAACCATGTGGGATATAAAGGTAGACTCAAAAGCACGAAGAATAAACTCTCTCTCACGCTTTCATCTGAACCATGTGGGATATAAAGAATTTAAAATCAAGTGGAAGTGGCGAGGACGAGGATTTCTTTCATCTGAACCATGTGGGATATAAAGGTCACCCTCGGGAACTTCATTAGCATAACGCATAGCTTTCATCTGAACCATGTGGGATATAAAGAGAGATTTTTTCATCGTTTTTTTCTTCTTGTGCTGTGACTTTCATCTGAACCATGTGGGATATAAAGACCAGCAGTGGGTCTCAAGTCTCCCAAACTTTTAACTTTCATCTGAACCATGTGGGATATAAAGTCTTCAAACATAGACTCTACAGACATCTCAACAGGACTTTCATCTGAACCATGTGGGATATAAAGGACTATGTTGTTTCAGGACTTCTTGGTTCAGACCCCGCTTTCATCTGAACCATGTGGGATATAAAGCTTTTTCTACTTTCATATTTCTTTTCCTCCTTTTTCTTTCATCTGAACCATGTGGGATATAAAGGTAATGCTATTATCGTTGGTGGTGACACTTATATACACTTTCATCTGAACCATGTGGGATATAAAGTAGAGACCTCCTACTTAATTATTCATTAATTATTATCTTTCATCTGAACCATGTGGGATATAAAGAATGTAAGCAATACTACCGAAACGACGACGAAGCTCTTTCATCTGAACCATGTGGGATATAAAGAATGCTTATTTGAATGTTGGTCGTTTCTGGGGTGCTTCTTTCATCTGAACCATGTGGGATATAAAGGTGTCAAAATGCATTTTTTGTCTCTCTATACATTTTTCTTTCATCTGAACCATGTGGGATATAAAGGTCATCTTTTGGAACCTCATTAGCATAACGCATAGAAGCTTTCATCTGAACCATGTGGGATATAAAGTCGTAAAATGAGTCTTTATGATTAACTCTAATACCACCTTTCATCTGAACCATGTGGGATATAAAGTTTATAGATGATGTTTCTTCTGTTACTTCTAATGCTCTTTCATCTGAACCATGTGGGATATAAAGGCTTGAGAAAGCATCTGTTCAAACTGATCAAGGTTTAACTTTCATCTGAACCATGTGGGATATAAAGGAAACGCCCGACATTTTGATATGAAGATGGCACTGTCTTTCATCTGAACCATGTGGGATATAAAGAATAGCCTTAATTTCCTTCCGTATTTTGTTACAAATCTTTCATCTGAACCATGTGGGATATAAAGAAAATTAACAATAATAATTAAAATTAATAATAATTAACTTTCATCTGAACCATGTGGGATATAAAGGCCGATTTCACTTTAGATGGTCGTCTCGTCAAGTCTCCTTTCATCTGAACCATGTGGGATATAAAGGTGTCACAGTCAAAAAAGGAAAAAACAGTAATGAACTTTCATCTGAACCATGTGGGATATAAAGGTCATCTTTTGGGACTTCATTGGCATATCGCATAGAAGCTTTCATCTGAACCATGTGGGATATAAAGTAGAGACCTCCTACTTAATTATTCATTAATTATTATTCTTTCATCTGAACCATGTGGGATATAAAGAGAGACAATCGAGAGACAATAGAAGAGACAATCGACCTTTCATCTGAACCATGTGGGATATAAAGCTTGTGCTGTGACACTGGACATAAAGTCTCGAGTGCTTTCATCTGAACCATGTGGGATATAAAGACGATTTGATACATTGTAAAAGCAAGTAGATTTCTTGCTTTCATCTGAACCATGTGGGATATAAAGCACTCCACGGCCATATCCTCTCCCTTATTTCCTCAACTTTCATCTGAACCATGTGGGATATAAAGTCAGGAACGAAAGCAGCAGGATAAGTAAGTGTGACACTTTCATCTGAACCATGTGGGATATAAAGTCGTCCTTATAGATGCGTATCAAATATGTTCCCTTATTTCTTTCATCTGAACCATGTGGGATATAAAGTTCGGTTATTATCTTTTCGTCCATGTTTCACCTCCTACTTTCATCTGAACCATGTGGGATATAAAGAAAATACCCTTCACGCAACTTTTCGATCCTGACTTTTCTTTCATCTGAACCATGTGGGATATAAAGCTGCTCTGGAGTGTCTTTCCGTTGTATACCAGAAGCAACTTTCATCTGAACCATGTGGGATATAAAGTAAATACTGTAAAAAAGAATTGAGATGAGACTTAACGCCTTTCATCTGAACCATGTGGGATATAAAGAAGAGATTTCAGTCTCTCGTCACGGGAACTCTGCTCACCTTTCATCTGAACCATGTGGGATATAAAGTCTTAAAAAGACAATATTGTCAAATTAAAAGTTTTCTTTCATCTGAACCATGTGGGATATAAAGTAACCTACAGTCACCTAAAACTAAAACTTAAATTATAACTTTCATCTGAACCATGTGGGATATAAAGTCTATACCCGCAACAGGGATTTTATTGGCAGATGCCTTTCATCTGAACCATGTGGGATATAAAGGGTAGATTCTCCGAGCTATTCATTGAGACAAAACAGACTTTCATCTGAACCATGTGGGATATAAAGATTCGATTTGCTCTTTCGTTTTCAATCTCTTTTGCCTTTCATCTGAACCATGTGGGATATAAAGAGAATCAAGTGGATTAAAGATAATATCATTGTTAGACTTTCATCTGAACCATGTGGGATATAAAGAGAAAGATACTCATTAGCTGCCAATACTCATTCAAAGCTTTCATCTGAACCATGTGGGATATAAAGTAGAAAACATAAAAAACAAAGGAACATATTTGATACGCTTTCATCTGAACCATGTGGGATATAAAGCTTCAATAAGTGAAGAGGTAGTCGTAAAAAAGGCCACTTTCATCTGAACCATGTGGGATATAAAGTATTTTTTCTATACTTTTTTAAAGTTTTACTTCTTCCTTTCATCTGAACCATGTGGGATATAAAGGTTGTCTCGAGGCGTTCTTTGAGTTCTCATATTCTCTTTCATCTGAACCATGTGGGATATAAAGTTAACGACAGCAGGTAAAATCTCATTAGCAACTACCTTTCATCTGAACCATGTGGGATATAAAGCCCTTTTTTTTATCAACGTTGATTAAAGTATAGCCTTCTTTCATCTGAACCATGTGGGATATAAAGCGCACAGTAGAAATTATATCTCTATCGTAAGCAGTCTTTCATCTGAACCATGTGGGATATAAAGTCTAAAGTGAAATCACTGGGATAAGTCAGTGTTATACTTTCATCTGAACCATGTGGGATATAAAGTAACAATAGCTTAAGTCATTGAAAAACAAAGAAATCTTTCATCTGAACCATGTGGGATATAAAGTTGACTATGTAAAAAATGATGCTCACTCATTACAAGACTTTCATCTGAACCATGTGGGATATAAAGAATATATTTAATGTTTCTATCTCTCAAATATTGTACTTTCATCTGAACCATGTGGGATATAAAGGTCATCATCCTTTGGAACCTCATTAGCATAACGCACTTTCATCTGAACCATGTGGGATATAAAGAAATATTGTAAGCTATAACTAACAATCGTATTAAATTACTTTCATCTGAACCATGTGGGATATAAAGACGCCCAGATTACTAACATTAACTTTAACTTTTTCACTTTCATCTGAACCATGTGGGATATAAAGTTATTATCCGAATTGGTAATAATATTCTTACTTACATCTTTCATCTGAACCATGTGGGATATAAAGGCTTTTTCTTCATTGCCCTTAAGAGTTACTTTTACTCCCTTTCATCTGAACCATGTGGGATATAAAGACAGTCAATGGGGGATTTGAGACATCCTCCCATCGCCCTTTCATCTGAACCATGTGGGATATAAAGTGATTGACTTGGGCGTTCCTCAAGCACTTTCTATACTCTTTCATCTGAACCATGTGGGATATAAAGATAATTCTATTGATGGAGTAATCACCTCTCCACCTTACTTTCATCTGAACCATGTGGGATATAAAGTTTTTTAAGAAAATATTATGTAATAAGCCGCAACAAACTTTCATCTGAACCATGTGGGATATAAAGCGGTACGGTTATAGGCAATAAAAATATAGCAGTAAATCTTTCATCTGAACCATGTGGGATATAAAGTGGTTTTTTTGTAATCTTTAACATTTTTTCCTCCTACTTTCATCTGAACCATGTGGGATATAAAGCAAACTTCCAACGATGAGATACGGTAAGCACATATTCTTTCATCTGAACCATGTGGGATATAAAGGCCAGCTTCGCAAGTGTTGGTCGTTTCTGGGGTGCTTCAACTTTCATCTGAACCATGTGGGATATAAAGATTTACCTCTTCTTCCTCCCCGAAACCAGGAGGAACTTTCATCTGAACCATGTGGGATATAAAGTAGTTTTTCACATAAAATCTCGGTCTTGCCTGTGCAACCTTTCATCTGAACCATGTGGGATATAAAGACACTGCTTGATGAAAGAGCAAGATTGACAAAGTCGCCTTTCATCTGAACCATGTGGGATATAAAGTAACTTTTCTGACTGCCTGCGAGACAGCGTCCTTCTCGCTTTCATCTGAACCATGTGGGATATAAAGGATAGTTAGGTTATCCTGAAGAGACATTGTCTTTCTGACTTTCATCTGAACCATGTGGGATATAAAGGCGCTTGCGAAACTGGCTGGCACTACTTTTTGATGAAGCCTTTCATCTGAACCATGTGGGATATAAAGGTCATCTTTGGGAACTTCATTAGCATATCGCATAGACTTTCATCTGAACCATGTGGGATATAAAGTCATGAGGAAAATCAGAAGGATAAGTCAGTGTAATAAGCTTTCATCTGAACCATGTGGGATATAAAGTTTTCGTTAATACTTTTAATCTCTCCAACTTGACCGCTTTCATCTGAACCATGTGGGATATAAAGGAGATTAGATTTGCAAACGGAGCAGTCTCGATGTCTCTTTCATCTGAACCATGTGGGATATAAAGTATGTCATAAAAAGCAGCCCTTACAAACCAGTTAACTTTCATCTGAACCATGTGGGATATAAAGTTTTTCCTTTTTTGACTGGGACACTGGACATAAAGTCCTTTCATCTGAACCATGTGGGATATAAAGACGATAACATGCCAGTGAAGAACAGCCTCACCATACCTTTCATCTGAACCATGTGGGATATAAAGCACGCTGTGCCCTTTCCTGTTTTTCAGCGGCCTTTTCTTTCATCTGAACCATGTGGGATATAAAGTTTTTCCTTTTTTGACTGGGACACTGGACATAAAGTCCTTTCATCTGAACCATGTGGGATATAAAGAAGCGAATTTGAAATTCGAGAACCCAGACATATTTGATCCTTTCATCTGAACCATGTGGGATATAAAGAAAATTTCCGAAATCGTGCAAAACATATTTCGAAACGGCTTTCATCTGAACCATGTGGGATATAAAGGTTTTTTTGTTTTCATTTTTATTCTTAACTTGATTGTCTTTCATCTGAACCATGTGGGATATAAAGTAAACCAAGTATCATAAAGCTCATCATGAGCCTGTACAACTTTCATCTGAACCATGTGGGATATAAAGATTCATATTCATACTGATTATTGTATTTTTCGCTGTCACTTTCATCTGAACCATGTGGGATATAAAG
>Ga0209721_1001556_pt1 | contig 16738 bp, 17 predicted proteins | sample TshhotsprinmetaG_FD_184139 | JGI IMG/M metagenome (GOLD analysis project Ga0209721, IMG submission 184139) | Hot spring microbial communities from South Africa to study Microbial Dark Matter (Phase II) - Tshipise hot spring metaG (SPAdes)... | ecosystem: Environmental > Aquatic > Thermal springs... | reverse complement strand
CAACGACTTTTTCTTGCGACCCTGTCTTCGTAAGCAGTTGATTTATAACGTATTTTCGTATGGTGAAACGCGGTTTGTGACTTGTCCGGCCCTGCCACCCTGCCCGCCGTTCGCGCTAGCACATTTGCACCGGCCCTTCCTTGCCCCCGCGCGCTAGCGCGCCTGTTTGTGTTGATGCGCTTTTGCTGGCTCGTGCGCGATGTGTTGCCTGTCGCACGCCGCGCATATATGGCGTCTGAGTCAACTTTTGATCGCTTATCGAAGGGCAAGAGAAAGGAATTGTCGATGTTCAAAAAGAAGCAATCCAGCTCTGGCGGTGGCGCCCCCGCAGCTCACCAACAGCGCCCGCCTGCAAGCCCATATCTCGACGCGCGCCGCGAGTGGGACGAGCGCTACGGCGATGCACTGACGCGCGCTAAAAACTGGCAGCGGGTCGCGTTTCTGTCGCTGTCGATCGCAGCCGCCGCCGTCTTGGGTGTGGCATACATCGGCTCGCAGTCAAAAATCCAACCGTTCGTCATTGCTGTTGACGATCTCGGCTCACCGCTTGCGGTTGCCAAACCGCAGGCGCTGGCGCGCGCGAGCATGATGGATGAGCGCGTAATCCGCTCGCAAGTGGCAAACTTTATTTTCAACGCGCGCACCGTTATTAAAGACTTTGAGGCACAAAAGGTGCTTTTTGATCGTGTGTACTCGATGCTAGCCTCTGACGCTACGCCGGTGTTGACCGAGTTTTTGCGCGATAAGCGCATGCCGCTGCAGCAGCGCGGCGCGGTTGTCAATGTTTCGATTCAATCTGTTATTCCGGCGGGGAAAGACACTTTCCAGGTTGATTGGATCGAGACGATTCTTGAACCCGGATCGTCTGGTGTTCGCGAACAATGGCGTGCGCTGATTACTATCGGCGTCGACGAAGATCTTGCGCAAAAACAGTTTTACTGGAACCCGTTCGGTGTGTACGTCAAACAAATTTCGTGGCAGAAAGTGTCTGTGTAACCTATTTTGATGCGGAGAGAAGGAGATAACACGATGCAACCCGTCAAACACATTATCGCTGCTGTCGTGAGCGCGGTCTGTGCGGCAAGCGCATTTGCCGCGAATGAGGTGATAACTGAGTTTCCGGCTGGCTTAACGATCACTGTTTCGCCTCCAGTCGAAAATCCCCTGCCGCCGGTCCGCGAAAAAGCGCAGGCAGCTCGCATGTCGCCGCGTGAGCGTGCCGTGCTCGAGGCTGTGAAAAAGTGGGAGCGCGAAGGCGTGGCCGATGCGCTTGTTGGTCCGGGCGGCGAAGTCCAGTTGGCCTACGGTTATTCGCGCCCGACGATTTCGTGCGCGCCTCTCCACGTATGCACGGTGAAGCTCATCGAGGGGGAATCTATTGTGTCGCTGGGATTGGGCGACACGGTGCGCTGGCTTGTGCAGCAAACTACAGCCGGCGATACGCCGGTGGTTTTGATCAAACCGACGCAGGCAGGGATTTCCACGAATCTGGTTATTTCAACGTCTGCTGGTCGAGTTTATTACCTGCACCTTGTTGCATCGAAGACTGAATATGTGCCCGTGGTGTCTTTTTACGACCCCGACGCGATGCTGCGGTCACAAACCGCTGAAGCGGCGCAAATCGATCGGCTGCGTAAGCGCCTCGAGGCCGCTGAAGCTGAAGCTCGTGCCGCTCGCGAAGAGGCTGAGCGTCGCGCTCGCGAGCACAAAGAGCGTACTGTCGTGGCGGAAATGCCTGCCGACATTGATTTGACGAAACTCGATTTCGGTATGACTTGCGAGCCAAATTCGCGCGCCGCAAGCGAATTTGTGCCGACGCGCATTTTCGCGTCGAAAACTCATACTTACATCCAACTTCCGGAGGCGCTGGAGGGTAAGGAAGTGCCAGCCGTGTTTGCCAAACAAGGCGCGCAATTGCAACTGCTAAATGTGCGACGTTCGGGTCAATATATCGTCGTCGATGGCCGTCCGTCGGAGATTTCGCTGGCGCTTGACGTTGGCGACAACGCCCGCATCGTTGACTGCCGTCGTAAGTAAGTATCGGGAGGTGTGCCATGTCTCAACGCGATACGATTGATAGCGCTGAATTCGATCCCGCCGTTTTTGGCGACGTTCTCGGGCCCAATGTCGTTGCGCCGGCAAAGCCTGCGCAACCGCAGACTGGCGACGAAAAGCAGGAGTTTTCTGCGCATGCGAAGCCTGCTCCGACGAAACGCATCTCGAAAACAGGTGGTACGTTTATTTTCCTTCTCGTTGCCGGCGTGGCTATGGCGCTTGTTACAGCTATCGTGACGACGAAAGAACCATCGTCCGGCGATACTGTCGCATCGGCTGAAGAAAAAGTGAAGCCGACCGTCGGTGCTGCGGCTCCCAATTTTGATGCGAAACTTGGGGAAGCTGCTGGTGGGCCGCTTGGCGCTTCGCCCAATAACACTGGTGGCGCCGATGGTACTGGTGGACAAGCGAACGCCGCGTCTTCGCCGACGCAGCAGGCCGCGCCAACACCGCGTGAGCAATACAGAGAGTGGCTCGAGAAGCACCGCTACGATCGCCTCCGCGCACGGCACGTTGCTGAGGACCAGGCGCACACAGCGAAGCTGGTCGACGATGGCGATGCGCGCTTGGCAGACGCGCGCGCCCGCGTTGCCGCAGCCGCGCAAGCGCAAGCCGCCGCGTCTCAGGTCCCGACGCAATCTGCCGGTGCTGCTGGCGTTCCGCCGTCGATCCTTGCCGCTGCTCGCCCAGCGGTGGCGCAGCAGTTGGACGAGACAGCGCGCATTGATGCGCGCCGCGAAGCGTTTGCGCAGTCCTCGCGCGACGTTGGTTATCTTGACGCCGATGTTCGAGATAAACGTGCGGGCAACGAAATTGCCGCCGGCACGATCATTCCGGCGGTGATGCTCACGGCAATCAATTCTGACTTGCCGGGGTCGATCGTCGCCCAGGTGCGTTCTGACGTTTACGATACTTTTAATTATCGTGTCAAGCTCATCCCCGCTGGCTCGCGTCTTGTTGGCCGCTATTCGAGCGAAATAAGCTACGGGCAAGAGCGGGTGCTTGTTGCCTGGGATGAGCTTATTTTCCCGAATGGTCGCCGCATTGCGTTGCTGGGGCAATCTGGCGCCGATGCACAGGGCGCGTCCGGCATGAAAGACCAGGTGAACACCCACTTTTGGCGCACCTGGGGCAACGCGCTGCTCGTGTCGCTCATTGGCGCAGCCGCTCAGCAGGCGCAGCCGCAAAATGCGGGCACATTCAATACGCCCACCGCTTCACAGCAGGCGACGGCTGCGGCTGCAAATTCGTTGAACGACACCGCATCGCAGGTATTGCGCAAAAACCTGAACGTTTCGCCGACGCTGGAAGTTCGCCCCGGCTACTTGTTCAACGTACTCGTGAACAAGTCGGTTTCGTTGCCGCCATATAAAGATTAAGAGGTGAATGATGGCAGCGGTTATCGTCATCATTGTTGCAATTGCGTTATCGTTTCAAGGAAACGATCCTCGTGATGGCGAGTTTTTCGGCTCTCCAGTTGATTTGCTAAAGAAAGCAGCCGAAGATTTCGATTACCAACATCACGTCGATCGCACCGCAGCCGATGCGCTCGGTAAGTCGTTCGTTCGTCTTCATCGTGCCTCACCGGCTGTTTCTGGCATGTCGTTGCAAAGCCGGCTGCTGGAGATTGCGAAGTTCATGCCTAAACAGTGTCGGATCACGATCCGCGATGGTGGCATTATTCTTGCCTGCGCAAAAGGAGAGGAATGATGCTAGCTGCCGCTTTAGCTTTGGCCGCATCTTTGTCGTACCCGTCGTGTATTGATGCGGTTGAGCGCCATTATGGCTTGCCCGGCGGTATCGTTTCATCGATTATTCGGGCTGAATCTGGCGGCAATGTTTTGGCTGTCAATCGGTCAAACCGAAATGGCACGGCTGATTACGGGCTAATGCAGGTCAACAGTTCCCATTTGCCGTGGCTATCTCGCTACCGCATCGACGAAACCCGACTGCTGCATGACCCGTGTGCAAATGTGGCGGTGGGCTCGTACATCTTTCATAAAGCCTACACAGAAAATGGCGGACGAATCGTTCCAGCGCTGGCGACTTACAACACGGGATCACCCAATTCTCGCGTCGGGCATGCGTATGCCGCGCGCGTGCTGGGTGCTTCCCCTGTTCGTGAGCAGGCCGCTGCCTTGCCAGCGCCGAATCCGCGCACTGCATCGATCCTCGTTGCGTCCGCGCAGGAAGACAAAGGCGCAGGCTGGCAAACGCTGTGGCGCTGAAGTCTGTCGCACGCCGCGCATATATGTGTGTGTGGCATTTCAAAGGAGAGACCATGACCATTCGCTTGTCCGCTTTTCTCGCCACCCTTGCTTCCGCTGCTGCTATCAGCGGCTGCGCGACGCCCGAAGTCGTACAAGTCAAGCAGGTTGGTGAAGACGGTAAAGGAGCGGCTCGATTTTGATGACGCCAGCGCAGGCCGTCGTGCGAATGCCGCCTCTGATCTGTCGGCCATTCAAGAGATGGCTTTGCGCACCGCCTATATTTTGGCTGAGGTTGTCAATTTGGCATTGAAACTTCAATCGAAGCAAAATGGTTACGGCAAGAAGTGCCGCGAAGGCGATTGAGCGGGCGCTATCTGCGATTGAGCGCGCAGGCGCTCGCGAGATCGAGCATGTAAACACGAATCTTGATCGCGCTCAAGTGTTCTCATTTACACTTGAAGGCGACAGGATTCCTGGGCGCGGACGGGTACTCGTTAAGTATGACGGCGGCGAGCTTACGCTTTATCACATCAACTACAGAAGACCGTGGCTGCCAGACCTACCGGGACTGAAATCCACCTCCGTTGCAGTGGGCGGCCGGACGTTTCCGGCATACACCGCGACCGTCGATTCGCTGCTCGCTTTGCCCGAAAACGCGCTCATGCCGCAGCGGGCACAAGGCCGTGGCGTTGGGCCAAGTGGGGCTGTCCGCGAGCGGTTTTCCGAAATCGACGCGCGCCAAGCGGGAATCGCGGCGTTGGAGCAGATGGGGTATAAACACGTTGGCACGCGAAACGGCATATCGTATCTCGTGCATCCTGATTCGCGAATGAATACACCAAGCGTGCGTCTCATCGTTGGGGATTACGGGCTCATTTCGTGCTGGTGCCACAGCCGTGACCTCAAACTGCCTGCGCCGTGGCGTGCTGGCAAAGAAATCGCGGCTTGCCAGTCATATTTCGTGTCGGCCGGCAAGCTCATCGAGCGCGTGAAGGTGGATCCGATTCTCATCCCCAAAATCGACGCAGCCGAAGTGCAACGCGTAAGCGACGAAGCGCAACGCGAGTTGTTCTTGAATGAATACAAGTCGCTTACAGCAAAAATTAGCCCTTGCCGTCCAGACCATCGGCATCTCGTAAAAGGTGTTGGCGAGTCTGGAAATTCGCTTCCCGCTGACGGGCTTTTTGTGTCGCAGGGTAATCGACACGGCGCAATTGTGGTGCCGATGTACCGGCTCGATGAAAGCGGGTCGGTGGTCCGGCTGTCCGGTGCACAACTTCTCTTGCCTCATACCCTTGGTGAAGGCGGCGGCGCCGACAAAATGATGCTTCGCGGCAGCCGTGCTGCGGGTGCGTTTACTCCGATTCCCGTTCCATCGCCGAAAACGTATATGTTCGATGCGCGCCATTTGAGTGAAAAAGCGCGCATCGTGATTTGTGAGGGCGTTGCAACTGGAATTGCTCTACAAAAAAGCCTCGACGATTCGGCACAGGTTGTCGCTGCTTTTTCGTCCGGAAACTTGAAACCCGTGGCCGAACAAATGCGCCGACTGGCGCCCAAGGCGCAAATCGTGATCGCGTCGGACAACGACATATCGCTTGATTCGGGTGGCGCGTTGAAAAGCAACGGCATTCCGCGCGCCATCGAGGCTGCCCGCGCTGTTGGTGGGCAGGTGGCGTACTTTGGGCGCAGCTACTCCCCAGGCTTTGATGCGCGCGACTTGTATGTGCGTGATGGCGCGGCAGCGGTCCGGCGCTACGTCGAAGCCGCGCAAGCGCCTGACGCCGTGCAGCAGCGGCTGGAGGCGCTTATCGAGCGAAAGCGTGCGGAGCGGGAGCGCGCCGCACACGCGCTTGAGCGGTAGTTGTCTGTCGCACGCCGCGCATACACAAGTGGAGACACTCAAGTAAGTGTCGCCGTTTTTGCCAACTTCATTGAAAAGGGGTTCAAGCCATGTCGTTCTTCTCTCGTGTCAAAGCTACGTACCGCGCTTCGCGCGCCCGCCACATGGTCGCGATTGCTGGCGCTGCGATGCTGGCTGCGCCTAGCGCGTTCGCGTCCACAGGGCTGCCCTGGGACAGCGCCGTGACGACGATCCGCAACAACCTCACAGGGCCGGTTGCTACCGCGATTTCTGTTGTCGCGTTCCTTGCGGCCGGCGCGGCGCTGGTGTTTGGCGGTGATGAATTGGGCAACATCGCCAAACGGTTGCTGTATATCGTGCTCGGCATTGCATTGATTGTGTTGGGTAATCAATTCCTCACTACGCTGGGGCTGACCAACAGCGGAGGGCTGATTTGATGAGCGCTGAGGCCGATGCCGGCTGGGAAGTGCCAGTGCATCGGTCGCTGGTGCGGCCGATGCTTTTGCTGGGCGGAGAACGCGAGCCGGTCATGATACTCGGGATGATTTCGGGCATCTTTATTCTGTCGCTTTTTCGCTGGTGGACATTTGCAATTGGCGCGGGGCTGTGGATGGTGGGTTTGTTTTTTCTGCAGCGCATCGCAGAAAAGGACCCAATCATGTCGAAGACGTTTTCCCGATCTTTGAAGTATCGCAAATTCATCCCTGCCGCATCTACGCCATTTGCCGTTAACCCGGAGTGGAAATAATGCTGCTAAACGAATTCCGCGTCAAGGCCAAAGGTCTGCCGGACTACCTGCCGTGGGCGGGTCTAGTCGACAATGGTATTGTGCTGACGAAAAGCGGGGCATTTCTCGCTGGCTTTCGCTTTCGCGGGCCTGACCTTGATTCGGCCGCGAAAGAGGAATTGATCAGCGTTGCTTCGCGCATCAATGCTGCGCTGGCGTTGACAGATGGCTGGTCGCTATTTGTCGACACGTTCCGCCGCCGATCGAATTTCAAAATGCCGCCTGGGGATTTTCCCGATCGCACGACGCGGCTGCTGGCGGATGCGCGTGACATTGCACGAGAAGACGAAGACGCTGGATTCGAGACGGATGCGGTGCTGTGCGTGTGTTGGCAGCCAGATCCCGACGCTGCTTCCAAAACGGAGGCGATGTTTGTCGAGGGCGGCGATGACAAAGCGGGCGCGCACACTCGCGCACTTGGGCGTTTCCGTGGGGCGTTGCGTGAAATTCGTGACAGATTGTCGTCGCTCATCAAGATTGAGCGGCTGATTGATCGCGAGCTGCCGGATGGCTCGATCGAATCGCCGTTGCTTGCGCATTTGCAAAGCTGTGTGACGCTCGAGCCGCGCAGCCGCTTTGTGCTGCCGGAGGTGCCGTTTTATTTGGATGCGCTACTGGGTCGTCGCGACGTCACTCCGGGTTTTGAGCCGCGCGTTGATGGAAAAACCGTCATTGCGCTAACGCTTACTGCGATGCCCGCTACGTCGCATCCGGCGATCCTCGATTTTTTGGGTCGCTTGCCGGTCGAATATCGCTGGTCGAATCGATTCATTTATCTGTCGACGCATCAGGCGGACAAGCTCATTAAAAAATATCGTTCGAAATGGGCGCAAAAGCGGCTCAGCTTGATGAATCTGATGCGGCAGGCAAACGGCGGGGCCGCAACGCACGTCAACCTAGACGCTGACGCGATGGCAAATGATGCCGTCGACGCCGAGGCCGTGAATTCTTCTGGCGCGGTGCGTTTCGGCTTCTGGACGAGCGTTATTTTGCTCGCGCATGAAAAGCCGGAAACTGTGCGCGAAGCGTCGCGACAGGTCAAAAAGCGCGTCGTCGATGCGGGCTTTGATTGCATCATCGAAGACGTGAATGCGATGGAGGCTTATATCGGCTCGATGCCCGGCAACGCATACGCGAATGTGCGTCGCCCGATCATTCACACGCTCAATCTCGCGCACTATCTGCCGTTTACACAGGTGTGGTCGGGCCCGACGCGCCACCCGTGCCCGTTTTATCCCGAAAATTCGCCACCGCTGCTACTTGCCGCAACGGGCGGTGCGACGCCATATCGCTTGTGCTTGCACGCGGGTGACCTGGGCCACACCGCGATTATCGGGCCGACGGGCTCGGGCAAATCGACGCTGCTTGCAACGCTGGCTGCTGCGCAGTTTCGCTATCCGCGTGCGCAGGTGTTCGCGTTCGATAAGGGGTACTCAATGTTTGCGCTGGTAAACGCAGCGGGCGGCGAACACTACGATATCGCTGGCGAGTCTGGCGCATTAGCGTTTTGTCCGCTCGGCGCAATCGATCGTAGCGAAAACGAACGAGCATGGGCAGCCGAATGGATCGAAAACTTGTGCGTGCTCCAGGGGCTTGAAATGACGCCTGCGCGTCGGAAAGCGATTTTCGCGGCGGTCGCGCAATTGGCTTACGCAACGACGCTGCCGTCGCAGCGGACGATGACTGACTATTGTACGGTTGTTCAGGATATCGAAGTCCGGCAGGCACTCGAGTACTACACACTACGCGGTGCAGCGGGCGACTTGCTCGATGCGTCGCATGATGCGCTTGATGATAGCGCTGGTGATGCGGCGCGATTCCAGGTGTTTGAAATCGAGCATCTGATGACACGTGGCGAGCGCGTCGTCATTCCTGTGCTCACGTATTTGTTCCACCGCCTGTCGCAGCGCTTCGATGGTTCGCCGACGCTGCTGCTGCTCGACGAGGCGTGGGTGATGCTTGGCCATCCTGTGTTTCGTGAAAAAATCCGCGAATGGCTGAAAGTGCTGCGTAAATCTAACGTGGCCGTTGTATTCGCAACACAGTCGCTGTCTGACTTGCAACGCTCTGGCATTGATGACGTGATCTACGAATCGTGCCCGTCGAAGATCCTGCTGGCGAACGCCGAGTCGCAGACAGAAGCGATGTATCCGCTGTATCAAGCGATTGGGCTCAACAGCCGCCTGATTGAAACGGTGTCGCGCATGACACCGAAGCGCCAGTACCTACATATCCACCCCGACGGGCGGCGTGTGTTTGACTTGGGGCTGACCGCAGAGGAACTCGCGTTTGTTGGCGTGTCGGATCGCGACAGTTTGCGCGACATCCGCGAACTGATGAACAGCGAGCCGGAGACTTGGCCTGCAACCTGGCTGCGCATGCGCGGGCTTGACGATGCTGCGCAAGCGTGGCTGTCGTACAGCTAACAAATTAAGGAGTACTGCCATGACGAAAACCGCTTTTGCCGCCACTGCTGTTGCCGCAGCCGCTGCGGCTGCACTCATCTTTGCCCCCCACCCTGCCCGTGCGGGCGGGGCAGCCGGCATGGCAACCGAGATTACGCAGCTTGCCAACAATAGCGAACTCATCGCAATTTACGCAGAAAATGTGGCGCAGTTTCAGAACATGCTGCAAAACACGCTGTCGCTGACGACGCAGAATTGGCCGTCGCTGTTTGTGCAGATTAGCGACTTCATCAATACGATCGAGGCAATTGACTCTGCCGCGAACGCCAGCGCGAATGCGTTGACGAAGTTTGCGCAGCAGTATGAAGATATAACATCGATGACGTTTGCGCAGGCGATTCAGAAGTGGCGCACGGGCGTCAAAAATCAGATTGCCGAATCGCTGCGGCAGGCAGGTTTGAACGCGAGCAAAATGCGTGATTCGCAGCAAGCGCTGGCCGCCATTCAAGCGGCTTCGCAGAGCGCCCAGGGCCGCATGCAGGTGTTGCAGGCTGCCAATCAGATCAGCGGGCTAATGGTGAATGAGATTCAGAATTTGCATTCGACGATCATTGCGGCTGAGCAAGCGCGGCAGAATGCCGAGGCGACGAAGATTCGTCAACAGGAAGAAATTGAGAAACTCAACAAGAACTTCATAAAGAAAGATAGCGGCTTCCGCTTTTGATGAGGCGGTCCAAAATGCAGCGCGCCCACTTCTATAAATTCCTTGTTTTGCCGCTGGTGTTGTTGACGCTCGCACCAGCGGCGCAGGCCGAATTCCTTGATAACTTGCTCAACACAATGGAGGCGGCCACTGGTGACTGGCTGTCGCGAGCACTCGAACTGGCGCTTAAGGTTTTCATGGCGCTTACAGTCCTAGAATTCGTGTGGTCGGCGGCCAACACGGTATTGAAGAAGGGCGAGTTGAGCGACATCTTGGGCATGTTCATGCTCAAGGTTGTTGCTATCGGCTTTTTTTACACCGTCATAACTTCTGCGCAAACGTGGATTCCTGCAATTACACAATCGTTTCAGCAGGCTGGATCAATCATTTCTGGATCTAGCGTTACGTTGACGCCCAGCGGCGTGGTCGACAAAGGGATGGAGATTGTCAAGATCGTTCTTGACAAGATGTCTGATCAAGTTAGTGTTTGGAGTCCCGCTACTTCGTTCATCGTTTCGCTCGTTGCCGGAATTACATCGCTCCTTATTTTTATCGCTTACCTCGTCGTAGCGCTGCAGCTTTTTGTTGTCAAAGCCGAAATGCTGCTCGTTATCGCTGGCGGCGCGATCATGCTGGGCTTTGCTGGCTCGCGCTGGACGATGAATTTTTCTGAGAAATATATCGGCTACGCTGTATCGACTGGGGCGAAGTTCATCGTGATTTCGCTTTTGGCGGGGTACGGTGAGTCTTTTGGTCAGTATGTGGTTAACACTACGCCGGAAGAGATAACAACTGCGGTCATGTTGTCTCTTTTGGGTTCGTCGGCATTTTTCGGCGTTATGTCGTACATGGTGCCCGGACTTGCTGGGTCGATGTTGTCCGGCGCTGCGCAAATGTCGCTGGCAAATTTTGCGGCCACCGCATCGGCAGGCGCTGGGAAGCTCGCGGCGGCTGGCGCAACGGCGGCAGGTACGGCGGCGCGGCTGGGTGGTGCAGCGCTAAATGCTGTTGCGCGCGCACTTGCACCGTCGCAGGCTGCGGGCGGCATTGTCGGCATGCAGCGTGGTGGCGGCTCTGCGGCTGGTTCGATTTCGGGCGCGGGTGGGGCTGGTGTCTTCCGGTCCGCGTTCGGCAGCAGTGGCGGCAGCGGTGGCAGCGGTGGCGCTGGCGGCGGGCGTACTTCCGGCTCGACAAGTAGCGGTAGCAGCGGAGGTCGGACCGGTGTTGATGGTGGCGGCCCAGGTGGTGGGGGCGGCACTGGCAATGCCGTTCGAGCGGTTGACGGTAGCGGCCTGACTGACGGCAGCAAATCATCTGCGCCTGCGGCTGGCGGCGGCACTGGTGGCGATTCTGGCGCCGCCAGGAGCGCCAACCTTGGCGGTGCTGGGGGTGCTGGCTTTGCCGATCCCGCTGCTGTCCGGAGCAATTATGTCGGTGCTTCTGGCATGAATAGCGAGCGAAGCGCTGATGAGTTTTTCCGTCGGCAGGCGCAGGCGGGGAATCAGCCGCCCATGGATTACAGAGACGAGCAGCGCTTGCGCGAAAAAGAAATGCGTGCTCGCATGTCTTCAAAGCCGTTTACCCGGCGCCTGTTGCAAGCGAGTGATAAGCTCAATGAAGTTTCGGATCGCGCTTCTGCGTTTGCACGTCGCAATCGCCGCTATATGCCGGGCGATGGGCATACAGGCGCAGCCGCGCCGATTCGGGCGGGTTTGGGCGACTGAAGCATCAGCCGCCGCTTGCGCGGCGCGGAGTCGGATGGCAAAAGGGAACCCCGGTCGTGTTTGGCGGTGGCTGTTTTTTGTTGCACGCCGCGCATATACTATGGATGCATGCGCATCTAACAGGAGACTGTGATGGCGGAATTGGTTTTGACGGCTGAGCAGCAGCGCAGGGTCGAGATATTCGAGATGTATGAGCGCATCTCTGCACCGGCTCGAGAAAAACGCAATCGCGCGCTGGACGATTTCGAGCGCGAGTGGCGCGAAAAATGGGTTCAGCGCTTTACTGCGCAGGAAGAAGCGCGGCTAAAGCAGATCGACAAGCTCCGCGCAGAGGGTGTGCCGGAGCCGCAGGCGCTTGCGCTGTCGCTATTCGAGGCGGCAAAAGATCAGGAGGCGTACATCGTCGAGAAGGACGCGGCGGCTCGCAAGCTGGATGAGTCGCTCGAGCGCCCGCTTTCCTGGCGGGAGTTTTTGAAGCAGCAGGCAGCGGAGTTGCCCGGCGATCCGACTGTTGCGACGCTGCTGCAGGAAGCGCAGTCCGTCGATGTTGACGCTGCGGTGGACGGCTTTTTGAAGTCGCCTCCGCCGTCGCGCGTGTTGTCTGATTTGTCGGCTGTGCGCGAAAATGATGATGTCATCGCTTACAAGCGCGGGTTGCAAACGGCATTCCGTGATGTCGGCGCACGGCTTGATGTGCAAAAAATCGATGACCGAGACATCGAAGCGGCGCTGAAAGTCGCGGCACAAAAATTCGATGTCGAAAAGGGTCTGCTGCTGACGGGCGATACCGCATTCAAAACTCGAGCAGCCGAGATTGCCGGGCGGCTGGGCCTGAAGCTGCGCAATCTTGAGCCCGAGGTGCTGCACGCTTGGGAAAAGGGCAGGAAATCGATGCCTGAGCTTACCCGCAACGTCGCGCCGTCCGTCGAGCGCGGCATCACCGGCGAGCTTGCCGATCCGCGCATTGACCGTGTGCGCGGCGAACAACTGTTGTTTATCGACCCACAGGCGGCGAAGGCGTGGGGCAAGCGCCTTGCAGAACTCGATGCAGAATTCGTCTCGACGGGCGAAAACAAGCGCGGCCCCGAGATGATGATGGCAACCATGATTGCGCTGCGCCTGCCCGGGGATCGCGTGCAGGAAGCCCTTGCGCGCTGGCGTGGTGTGCCGCACGACATTATGCAGGAGTTCGCGCGTGCGGATTTGAGCAAGCCCGATGGTGGGCTGAAGCTAAGTAACAATGCGCGCAAAGTGCTGGTTGAGCGCGAGATGATCGACGAAAAAGGCAATCTCACGCCTGCGGGTGTTGATGTAATTCTCGTGCGCGACGATCATGTGTTGCGTTCACGCCGCGATCCTGCGCTGAAGCAGGTGTTTGCGCCGGGTGTCGAGATGAAAACTTCGTTCGAATTCGTGCGGGAGGCGGCTGGCGAGCTTGCGGCGGGTAAGGATCGCGACTTGTCGAAAGAAGCGGATGAGCGGCAAAAAGTCGCTGAGCGTGTCGAAGAACGTGAACAAGCGCACGAGCAGGATGCGCCTGCGCGCAAGCGCCGCAGCCAGCAGCGGGATGTTGGTGTTGAGCTGTGACGTGAGGTGTGATGATGGAAACGAAGCTGATTGAAACGGAGTACGGCGTGGTTGAGGCGGTCGATCCCGAGACGGCGCGTCGGCATGGCTTGAACGTGCACGATGCGCACGGGGATTTTTCGACTGACCAGCCGGAATTTGTGCTTGATAACGAGGGCGACGAAGATGGCATCGAATGAGTTTCAAAAGCGTGATGTGCGGCAAGAAGTCACGCAGTTGATCATCGAAAAGCTCGAGCGCGGTGTGATGCCGTGGCGTCGCGGCTGGAGCAGTGTCGACAAAACTGACATGGCTCTGATACCGCGCAATGGCGAAAGCGGCCGGAATTATCGAGGTGGCAATCGCCTTCACCTGATGGTGCGCATGCTGGAAAATGGGTGGGAAGACCCGCGCTTCTTTACGTTCAATCAGTTGCAAAAGCTCGGCGCGTATCCCGAAAAAGGTTCGCGTGGTTCCGCGGTCGAATACTGGGACGAAATGCCGTTCTGGAAGCGGCGTGATTGCTCGGTGAAAATCGGTGATGAGGTCGTGCGCGTGCATGGGGTCGAGCGTGTCGGCACGCAAACGACAGCGATTGTCGGGCCGGACATGCGTGAAGTGTATGCGTCGCATCTGCGCGTTGTTGGTCCCGGTGGCAAAGAATACACGTGGTTCCAGGCGGAAAACAATCTCAATTTGGTGTTTTCTCGCCATGCCGTGGTGTTCAATGTGCATCAATGCCGAGGGCTGGATAAATATCTGGCAGAAAACCCGATTGATTTGCCGAAGCGAACGCCTATCGAGTTGGACAATACGCTCGATGCGATTGTTGTTGGCATGAAAAAGACGGGGCTTGCGGTGAAGTTCGAGCCGCAGGACCGCGCATACTACACTCCTTTTGCCGACGTTGTGGTACTGCCGTTGCGCGAGCAGTTTGATTCTGATGTTGCTTTTCGCTCGACGCTGCTGCACGAGCTCGCACACGCAACGGGTCACGAGAAACGGCTGAACCGCGAGACGCTCACGAAAAGTGGCGGTTTTGGCTCAAAAGACTATGCGCGCGAAGAGCTTGTTGCGGAGCTTGCCAGTGCATTCATGTCTGCGGAAACGGGTATTGAACGCGATGACGACCAGCATGCGGCGTATATTCAAAGCTGGCTTGAGGTGCTCAAGGGCAAAGACGGCAAGCACGTTATTTTTGAGGCCGCTCGCGATGCAGAAAAGGCGACCAACTACTTGCTCGATCGCGCCGACCTGATGCGTGAAATAGATCGCAATCGTGAAAAGCAATCTACCGAAGTCGAAATCGCCTGATGTTGGGGGGCGGTGATCCCGCCCCCCATTTTTCTCGGGTGGCATTATGCAGAATTCGATATACAAGATTCCGTCCACAAAAGGCGACATCGCCCGCATTTACTGGCTGGCGCTGTTTTTGTGGGTGTGCGGCGCGGTCGTTTCGCTGATCGTTGCAACGCAGTATGTCGCGGGCCGGTTCAATTATCACCCTGATCTTGGCGGGCTGATGGTGGGTGATCATCAACGCGGCGGCTTGTACTTCCCCGCGATGATCTTTGTCTGGATGTTCAAGTACTGGCGACCTGATGTATCTGCAGTCGTTCGCACTGTTATCTCACAAGGCGCAATCATCGCGGCGGTGGGCGGCACGTTTTCGTTTATGGGTGCGCTGTGGTTTGTGCTCAATCGCACGCGCAAGCTACGAAAAGCGGAAAATCATCTGCACGGTTCGGCATCGTGGGCAAATGCCGAAGAAATCAAGGCGACCGGCCTTCTCGCATCAGAAGAAAATCGCGGCGGCGTCATGCTTGGCGGTGTCGCAATCGATGATCGCACGTTGCGGGAAAAGATCGGCGTGCTGCGGTCGTTTTTGCGCGGCCTAGGGAAAATTCGCTGGTGGAGTCCAAGCGCGATTCGAGAACATTTCGCCGCACACTTCAAAGAGCACATCCGCTATTTGAGGCACAAAGGCCCGGAACACATTCTCGTCTTTGCCCCCACCCGATCCGGCAAGGGCGTAGGCATCGTTGTGCCGACGCTGCTGTCTTGGGACGAATCTGCGCTTGTCCACGACATCAAAGGCGAAAACTGGGCGCTCACCAGCGGTTTCCGGGAAAAAGTGCTCAAGCAGCGGTGCCTGCGTTTTTCGCCAGCTGAAATTGGTTCTGCGCGGTTTAATCCGCTGGGCGAAATACGACTCGATGACAATATCGTCAAGGATGTCCAGAATATCGCAACAATCATCGTTGACCCTGACGGGAAAGGGTTACAAGACCACTGGGCGAAAACGGGTTTTGACTTGTTGACCGGCGTCATTTTGTATGTGCTACTCGATGGTGAAATTACGAAGCAGCAGAAGTCGCTCGCGACCGTCCAGGCTATTTTGTCTGACGGCGGAGTCATTCGTGAGCAAGCAGAGCGGCTAGCGAAGGAGCGCGCCGAAAAAAGCGACAGCGAGCCAGTTACTGGTGTGCGGGCCGTGATGGAGTTTATTCGTGATCGTGGATACGAAAACATCCAGCGCGCGACCCAGGCGTGGCAGCGCATCGGCTGGCAGACAGCCGCGCAAGCGGCGCAGGCGTTTTTGAACAAAGCGCCGAACGAAGCATCGGGTGTGCTGTCGACGGCGCTATCGTTTTTGTCACTGTATCGTGATCCGATCGTGGCTGAGAACACATCGGAAAGCGATTTTACTATTGAGTCGCTGATGCAGCGCAAAACGTCGCTGTATCTCGTTGTACCACCATCGGACAAGGATCGTTTGAAGCCCTTGTTGCGGCTCATCATCAATCAAGTCGTGCGGCGGCTAACCGAATCGATGGAGTTCGAGAAAACCGGCGCATCGCGGCAGCGTTACGCGCATCGGCTGTTGTTGCTCATCGATGAATTTCCGGCACTGGGCAAACTTGATGTGTTTGAAGAGGCGCTGGCATTCATCGCTGGCTATGGGCTGAAAGCGATGCTCATCGCGCAAGATCTGTCGCAGCTGCAGAAGGCGTACACGAAAGACGAGTCGATCATCTCCAACTGTCATATCCGTATTGCGTTTGCGCCGAACAAGATTGAGACGGCTGAGTTGCTATCGAAAATGACCGGCCAAGCCACGGTTTCGTATGAACAGCGGAACTTTTCTGGAAACCGGCTGAGCATCATTTTGAATAACGTATCGACGAATGAGCAAATCGTCCAGCGCCCCTTGCTGACGGCAGACGAAACGATGCGGCTGCCCGCCACTGACGAACTTGTGTTCGTGGCGGGTCACAAGCCGATCTACGCCCGCAAGATTCGCTACTACGCGGATCCCGCGCTGTCGAGGCGCCAGCAACTGGGGGAGGCGAGCCGCTGGCGCTGATTAGCTCGCACCAGGCCCCGAGGCTCGATGCGGCTGCCGGGACCTTCTTTGCTTCCC
>Ga0209721_1001554_pt1 | contig 16766 bp, 19 predicted proteins | sample TshhotsprinmetaG_FD_184139 | JGI IMG/M metagenome (GOLD analysis project Ga0209721, IMG submission 184139) | Hot spring microbial communities from South Africa to study Microbial Dark Matter (Phase II) - Tshipise hot spring metaG (SPAdes)... | ecosystem: Environmental > Aquatic > Thermal springs... | reverse complement strand
CAATCGCCCTTGGGGACGGCTGGCGCTCCCACCGGCAGGAAGATGCAGGAAGATGGGGAAACCCGGTTTCCCCGTATGTTCACCTCAGGAGGTCAATGAACTCGTCGCGTTCGAGTCGCAGGCCCGGTGGCAGGCCCTGCCGGGCCTCTTCGGCTGGTTCGTCGGCGATGAGGAGCGCGTGAATAGCCGGATGCCGCAGCAGCGCGGCCAGGGCCTGCGCGAGGCTCAGGGCAACCAGGCGCGGCGAACGTCCGAGGCGGTGACGCTGGGCAAAACCGAGGGCCGCGTCGGCGCTCTGGAAGAGCAGGAGCAGGCGTGGACGCTGCGACGCCGCGCTACCTGCGGTTGCGCCGGAGGCGCCGCCAGCGGTACGATAGCCGTAGAAGCGCCGGGCCTGCACGCCGCGATGGGCCAGGCGCGCGTGCAGCGCCGCCAGCGCCGCTTCGGCCGCCTCGGCGCTGAAGCCCTGCGCGCGGGCCACCGCGATGAAATGATCACGCTCAGACATTGCTCGCTGTGCTGGATGAGCAAAGAATGGGAGGACTGCGCCTCGCAGGCGCGCCCCGACAATCGAGCGCGCCGGTTACGGCAACGGCAGCGGTGTCGGCACCGGCTGCACCGTGGTAGGTCGCTGTTCCCCGAGGAAGAGCGCCAGGCCGAGCAGCCCGAGCTGCACCTCATCGGGAGTGCCCGCAAACTCAGGGTGGTACTCCATCCGCGCCCGTTCGAAGTACTGCACCCGATAGGCGCGACCATCGGGCAACACCTCGTCGAACTCCTCGCTGATCGGAAAGCCGAACACCTGCAGGCCGCCGTGGTTCTCCCAGAACTGCAAGAATCGCCCGCCGAGACTGTGCCCCGTCTCGGGCACAAAGCGCATATCAGGTGTGCCAACGAAAAAGCTCTGGCGCGCAAAGCTGCGTCCGTGGGTGAACTCTCTCCCGATCAGCCCTGGCTGAACCTCGTAGGGCGTACCGGCAAATTCGGGCCAGTGCTCGAGCCGCGCCCGCTCGAACCACTGCACCTCGCGCCCGTTGACCCACTGCGGGGCAGCCAGCGGCAGACCAAAGATCCGCACACCACCCATCGCCTCGTAGTACCCCGCAAAGCGCGGCGACACCTCTGGCGGCACGTAGGCCCGCTCCCCCACTGGCGGCACGCTGGCGTTGATCGCCGCAGATACCGGCTCCAACCCCCGTGGCGCCTCCTGAATCAGCGGTGCCGCGCCCAGCAGCAGCACCCGGGTGGGCCGGGCAACAACCCCCTGGCCCGGTAACTGCGCCAGTCCCAGGCCGTTGAGCAAGAGCCACAGCAACAGAAGCGCCACCAGACCGACCAGGGCGAGCAACCCCCACCGGAGGGCCCGGTTCTTCCCGGTGGTCCGCTCGATACGTCTCCCACTGCTGGCGCGCCGTTCCTCGGGCTGCCGATCGTTGCTCTGGTTACCACTTGACATGATGGGGTACCGATTTTCGGTCACGAACTCAAGGCGTCGCGGCTCGGAAGAACCGCCGTCGCTCATGCTCCCTCCTTGCCGATCTGCATCCGTATCAACTCTGCCGTCTGGTTCAGCTCATCGTGCACCGCCGTGCCCGGACGCCAGCCGCGCACGGCGTGGTCACCCTCCCAGCGTGGGATGACATGCACATGGTAGTGGAACACGACCTGGCCGGCCGCAGCGCCGTTGTTCTGAATAATATTGAAGCCATCGGGCTGGAGCGCGGCCTTAATCGCCCGGGCGACAATCTGCGTGGTACGCGCCACTGCCGCAACGAGTTCGGGCGGCAGATCGAGCAGATCGGGGTACTCCTCCTTACAGATCACCAGCGTATGCCCGCGTGACGCCGGATTGATATCCAGAAACGCCATGGTCAGGTCGTCCTCATACACCCTGGCGGCCGGCAGTTCACCCCTGACAATCCGTGTGAAGACCGAGGCCATGGAGCTCTCCTCCGTATAACGTTGCGTTACGTCGTTGCTCTTCAGCCGTCTATGCGGCTGCGCCGCCCAACGGCGCCATGAACATAGATGGATTTCCAGGAGGGCTGCGCCCTCCCGAACCCTCCCCTCGCCGCACCGACGGATTCTGCCGGGAGGGCCTGGTCTTTCCAAATCCTCCCCACTTCACCATCGCAACGGAATGGTCCGGGAGGGCTGCATTCCCCCGGACGCGCCCCTGGTCGCCGGTGGGGAAACCGGGGTTCCCCGTGGTGAGATACAGCTTTACTGCGCGGCCTCGTACCTCAGCGCCTCGCCTGGTTCGTCCAGCCGGTACCGGCGACCGAACCAGGCCAGGGCAATCACCCCGAGCAAGACGCCGAACCAGAGGGTGCAAAAGCGAATGATAATCGTCGCCGTGGTGGCCGTGCTGGCGGCCAGCCCGACAATCGCCACCAGCAGGCCAACGCTACTCGCCTCACTTACACCCAGCCCGCCCGGCAGGAACGAGACCAGCCCGAACAGGGTGCTGGCCGCGAAGATAAAGGTCGCCTGCACCAGCAACAGGAGCGTGCCCGTCGCCCCGACGCCAACCAGCACGAAGTAGAAGGCCAGGCACTCGCAGCCCCAGGAGACGACGCTGATCAACGTGGCAACCAGCAAGATGCGCCATTCCAGCAACTGCCGGGTGCTGGCGTACATCGTATGCAGACGAGGCGCGATCTTCGAGCCGAAGGGCAGACGGGCCGCGCCATCGATCAACCCCAGGGCCAGGCGGCGGTACTGGAGCACCAGAATCCCGACGAAGGCGGCCACCACCAGCACCACGAAGGCAAAGCGCGCCGGCGGGTAGAGCATGAGGCCGACCGCCATCAACAGCAGCATGGCCAGGCCGTCGGTAAGCCGTTCCGCCAGCACCACCGGAGCCGAGCGACTCACCGCCTCGCCATTTACCCGCTTCAGCAGCACCGACTTGAAGACCTCGCCAAGCTTACCGGGTGTCACCGACATCACCAGACCGGCAGTGAAGATCAACGCGCTATCCAGGCGCCCGACCCCGCGGCCCAGGCCCAGCCGCCGCAGGTAGTACTCCCACTTCAGCCAGCGCAGCAGGTAGTTCAGGGCGGTGAGGCCGAGAATGAGAGGCAACCAGGCCCAGCGAAAGGCGCCCAGATCGCGCCAGACCGCGCTGGCATCGCTAACCAGGCCCATCGCAATCACAACTGCCAGGCCGAGCAGGAGTGAAGCGAGCAGTTTGCCTTGCAGGGTGCGTAACGACATAGCAGGTTCTGGTTGTGGGAAAGGACACTGTTGCGATTATACAGCCCGCTCCGTAGAAGCGCAAAACCCGGCGCCCTTGTACGTAGTATTTTCGTACGTGTTCGCACTTCTCCCGGGAGCGCGGGCATCTTGCCCGCATCCAGGCCATTGCGGGCGGGACGCCCGCGCCGATCCGTCCCCTTATCCCTCTCAGGTGTAGAGTTTCTGACGGATGGCGTCCTGATGCGCTGCTGCTCCTCACCCCCCTGCCCCCCTACTGGTTTGTCAACCCGGTTGTGATGGATAGTTTTTTGCGGGGAGGGCTTCGCCCTCCCACGCCCCCTCCCGCCACGTTCATCACAATTATCGTTAGCGCGAATAAGTCGTGGGGCAAGTTCTGGCGCGGTGTGGTAGAATCATGGCAGTCTATCGGCCAGTCAGGAGGACGCCATGCGCCGCATCCAGGTACTGATCCGCGAAGTGGATGATGCGCAGCCAGACGCGACCCGCGAGCTCGCCACGTTCGATCTGCCGGCAACGGATGTGGCCGCCTTGCAGCCGGAAACGGCACTGGATCAGTTAGAAGCCACGACCCACGCGGTGGGCACGGCCATCTTGCGGCGGACGCTGGAAGCCCAATGGGAAGTGGTGGATGCGACCCTGGCCGAGCAGTATCGCCAGGGCTTTTCCCCCTCACCCCCCCCACGCCGACGGACACGCCGTCGTGCAAGTGGCTAGCCGCTTTGGTCGCCTCTCCCTGCGGCGTCAGCTATTCGCGCCCCTGGGTGACCAGCCTCACTGCATGCCCGGCAATGCGCTCTTGCCTGCCCACCAGGGGATGATCATTACCCGGGGCTTGCAAGAGCGCGCCTGTCTGTGGCCGCAAGATCTGCCCTTTGCTCTCGTGGCCCGGCTGCTGGGCTGGCAGGCCCAGACCGAGGCCGTGCTCTCCGATACGAGCATCCGAACCCTGGTGCGCACGCATGGCCAGATCATCCGTCAGGCCGAGCAGGAGGAGGTGCGTGCGCTGCTGGCGCAGCCAGACCTCTCCGCCCATACGCCGCAACTGGTGTCTCCGACGCAGCCTCGACGTCGGGCGGGCTGGCCTGCCGAACTGAGTGCGGCGGTAGACAAGGCCCTCCAGGATGGGCTGGCCGCTCCGCCAGAGGGGGTCAGCCGCGCCGATTGGGAGCGGGTGCTGCACGTACGGCGCCAGGAAGCGGCGCTGCCGGTCGAGGCGTTGCGTCAGTTGGGGCCTCAGGTGCAGCCTGAGCAAACCCTGGTGACGATGGATGAGGTCTTGACGCGGGCGGTCGGCAAGCGCCACTTCTGGGAGATCCGCACCGCGCGGGTAAGCACTCCGGCCGGTACGCGCTACTTGAGCGGCACGGGGCCAGCCCTGCTGCGTCAGTTGCTGGTGCTGCTGCTGCTCTGCGCGGTGCGTTGGCCAGCGCTCCTGGTCGTGGCCGATGGGGCGCGCTGGACCCGAACCTGGTTTGGCGAGCTGTGCGCCGTTCTGCCAGGCAGTGCCTTGATCCTGGACTGGTGGCACCTCTGCAAACGCTGTCGCGAATTGGCCAGTATGGCCTGTCGCGGACGGAAGGCCAAGGTGGCCTTGCTCCGTCCGATCTATCGTCACCTGTGGCAGGGCGAGGTGGCGGCAGCAGTCGCCCTGCTCGAAGCCTATCGCCCAGAAGCTAGGAACCTCGATCGGCTTGAGGAGTGGATCACCTACTTGCGCGAGCGTACACCATATATCCCCAACTACCGTGAGCGTCGGCGCACCTGTCAGTATATCGGGAGCGGTGCGGTCGAAAAAGTGAATGACCTGCTGGTGGCCCGACGGCAGAAAGGTGAGGGCATGCGCTGGCAGGAGTCGACCAGCGATGCGCTGGCCGCTCTGCGCACCCTCATGTTGAATGGGGGATGGGACGGCTACTGGCAGCACCATCAGGTCCTTCCGCTCGTCGCGACTTGACCCAGCGCTTATTCGCGCTAACCATATTTTCGCATCAGCGCTACGGCGTGGTATCATTGGGAGGCATTTGTCGGTTTCGGCACGTTCATGTTAGTGTGGTCCTCGGACTTCCGAATTGACACTGCGTTGGGGACGAGCGTGGCTCGGAAGGGGACAGCGGGCAACACCGGCGCCTCAACACCCTCAACGTGCAGGCTGTCAACCTACTCCTGAGAGGAGCAACGTCGTGGACATCGGCAAGGCATTCTCGTTCGTATTCGACGATGAACAATGGGTTGCCAGCATTCTGATCGGCGGGCTGATTATGCTCATCCCTATCATCGGCCAGCTCGCTCTGCTGGGCTACGCGATGGAGACGGCGCGCAACGTAGCTCGGGGCAACCCGCGGCCGCTGCCACAGTGGAACACATTTGGGGAGAAGCTGAGCCTCGGCTTCGCCGGCTTCGTCGTCATTCTGGTCTACTCGTTGCCCATTATCGTGTTGAGCATGCTGCTGATCTGTGTGCCGATCTTCGCCGCGGCGGGCACCCGCAGCGACGAAGGCGCCGCGGCAGCGATTCTGGGGAGCTTTGGCTGTCTGATGCCGCTGCTTATCATCCTGGCCTTGCTGCTCCAACCGGTGTTCCTGGCAGCGATTGTGCGTTACCTGCAAACCGGCAGCATCGGCGCGGCCCTGCAGGTTGGTGAGGTGATCGCCATGGTGCGCGCCAATCTAGGAACGTGGGTGGTACTCTGGCTGGTTTCGCTGCTGTGTGGCTTCGTCGCCAGTCTCGGCAGCATCATCATCATCGGGTTTATCTTCACCTACCCGTACAGCCAGGCGGTCTTCGGTCACTATATGGGGCAAACGATGCAGCGCCTCAGCCCCGCCACAGCTACATCCTACATGCCGCCGCCCTCTATGGTCTGAGCCGCGCGTGCAGGCGAAACGCCCTTGCTCGATGATGTGAACATAGGGGAAACCGGGTTTCCCCATCCCCCGCCCTGAGGGGAGGGTTTGGGAGGGCATAGCCCTCCCAAGAACACATATTTTCATTCTGGCGTTGTGCGGCGTAGCCGCATGGACGGCTGATGTGAACATATGGGGAAACCGGGTTTCCCCATCCCCCTGCCTGTGGGGGCGCCAGCCGCTCCCACCAGCGGTTGCGAAATGGGGAAACCCGGTTTCCCCATCCCCCCGCCTGTGGGGGCGCCAGCCGCTCCCACCAGCGGTTGCGAAATGGGGAAACCCGGTTTCCCCATCCCCCTGCCTGTGGGGTGGCAGGCGCTCCCGCCAGCGGGTGGGGGACGGGGAACCCGGGGTTCCCCGGGTCCCTGCGTGTGGGGCGCCAGCCGCTCCCACCAGCGGTTGCGAAATGGGGAAACCCGGTTTCCCCATCCCCCCGCCTGTGGGGGCGCCAGCCGTTCCCACCAGCGGTTGCGAAATGGGGAAACCCGGTTTCCCCATCCCTCCGCCTGTGGGGGCGCCAGCCGTTCCCACCAGCGGTTGCGAAATGGGGAAACCCGGTTTCCCCATCCCCCCGCCTGTGGGGGCGCCAGCCGTTCCCACCAGCGGTTGCGAAATGGGGAAACCGGGTTTCCCCACATCCCCGCCCGCGGGGCAGCACGCCCTCTCTACCGGGAGGGCGTGGACAGGAAAGTCGGTTTCCTCGCCGCCCTTGCCTGCTGGAGGTTGGGGACGTGACCCTTCCCAATCCTCCACTGAGGATGATCATGGCACTGCGGAAAGTTGCGGCGATGGTCGAGCCGCGGGAGTTTTGCTACCCGTCGAATGTGCTGACCCTGTTTCGCTTGCTGCTGGTGGCGCCAACCCTGTACTTCCTGGCCCGCCCGGAGCGGCGCCGGGCGGCGCTGCTCTGCTTTGGCGCGGGAATGCTCACCGATGCCATTGATGGACCGATCGCCCGCGCGCGCGGCGAGGTCTCCCGTCTGGGCAAGCTGATCGATCCTATCGCCGACAAGCTGCTGCTGAACGGTACGGCTATCATTCTTTCGCGGACGCGGGGCTTTCCGTGGTGGATCACCGGCCTGTTGCTCTTTCGCGACCTGGGCATCCTGGCCGCCGCCGCGGTCCTGCTCCGCCGCCGCTCCCACCTCACGACCGCCGAGAGCGCGGGGAAGCTTACTACGGCGCTTCTGACCGCCGCTGCCCTCCTCTATATCGCCGATGGGCCTCGCAGCGGCAAACCGGTGCTCTACCTGGCGCTCCTACCGTTCACCCTGTCGTTTTTCCAGTACGGGCGGCGCTTCCTTACCGTAATGCGCGCCGGGCCGGAGGGGTAGGGCCGGGTGTTCGTCACCCGGGTAGCTTCGCTGCACAACGTCACTCGCTCGGGGGACGGGGAAACCTCTCAAATGGAATTACTCTTCTTCCGGTTCGCCGCTGCCCTGGCGGATCTCGTGCGGCGCTTCGATCCAGCCCCGGCGCAGAGCAAAGAGCACCGCCTGGGTGCGGTCGTTCAGCGAGAGTTTACGCAGGATCGAGGAGACGTGGTTCTTCACCGTCTGGGTGCTGATGTGGAGCGCATCGGCGATTTCCTTGTTGCTGCCCCCGGCGGCGATGCGTTCAAGCACCTCGATCTCCCGTTCGCTGAGGGGCGTGAAGATCGGAAAATCAACCGCTTCGGGGTCAGTCGTGGTAGCTTGGGGCAGGTTGCGGAACTGGGTAAGCACCCGGCTGGCCACCCGCGGCTCTTCCAGCACCACATCGTTGATCACGTACTCCCCGCGGGCAACTCGCCGCAGCGTATCGGCAAGCGCCCGTGGCTCCACGTCCTTCGAGCGATAAGCGGCAGCGCCGGCCCGCAGCGCGTTGAAGGCCCGCTCGTCGCTCTCGTGCATGCTCAACATCACCACGCCGATGTTCGGGTACTGACGCCGGACCTGGCGGGTCAGGTCGAAGCCGTTCATCCCCGGCAGGTTCAGATCCACCAGCATGACATTCGGTTCCTGGCTCGGACCGGCGGCCTGGAGCCACTCGAGCGCGGCCTCGCCGCTTGCCGCCTCACCCACGATCACGATGTCTTCCTCAGAGCCAAGCGTCCAGCGCACTCCCTGCCGGAAGAGCGGGTGATCGTCAACGATCAGCAGCCTTATGGTAGGGTAGGCGGGCATGGCAGCGGCTCCTTTCCCTGAAGCTGTAGCCAGTGACGGTAGGTCACCTCGGGATCGCGCAGGCCCGTAATGCCTGCGGCGGTCAGCATCCGATACACATCGGGCAGTGGCAATCCTACCACAGCGGTGTAACTGCCCCGCACCTCGCGCACGAAGCCCCCACCGGCGCCCTGGAGTCCATACGCTCCTGCCTTGTCGAGCGGTTCGCCAGTGGCCACATAGTCGGCAATCTCCGCATCCGACAGAGGCCGGAACTCCACCTCCGCTGCCGCAACCGCCAGTTGCAGGGGCGGGAAGGGCACACCGGCGGGCCTCTCGCGAAGCGCTGGAAGCACGCACACCCCGGTGTAGACAGTGTGACGACGACCGGCGAGGCGCGTCAGCATAAGCCGGGCATGCCTGGCGTCATCAGGTTTATTCAGCACCTCGCCATCGAGCACGACCACCGTATCGGCGCCGAGCACCACCGCATCGGATGCGTGCGCCGCAGCCGCGTGAGCCTTGCGCCAGGCGCGCAGGGCCGGATGGTTGCCAGGGGGGAGATCGAGGGCCGGCAGCGCAGCAAGCACCTCGGCGGGCGGCGCTGCATCGTCCTCCTCCGCATCGGTCGCGAGGATCTCGAAGCGCGCCCCCAGAGCTGCCAGGAGTTCACGCCGGCGTGGTGAGGCGGAAGCCAGCACCAGCCGCGGCTGAGCAGGGGGATAGCGCACGGCAGGCACAGGTTGCTCAGTTGCCATTGAAACAACCACGGAGCGTGCAGGTCGTGTCGGCCCCCTGATCGCTCACTGCTACGCTGGCTGACATAATCCGCCGGATCATAACACGCGACCCCCGAAAGCGCAAGCTATGTATGGACGGTACGTGTTCACATGTGGGGTAGGGCGTCACCCCGGGAGCGCGGGCGTCCCGCCCGCAAGGGCCTGCATGCGGGCAAGATGCCCGCGCTCCCAGGAGAAGTGTGAACACGTACTATGGACGGTGTTCACATGTGCTGAACGTGTCGCCGAAGCTTCAAAAAGCTGGCCGTCTGCGCTCCTCTAACATGTGGGGAAACCCGATTTCCCCACGCCCCTCCCTGCTCGGGCGCCCGGCGCCCCCCACCACTGGTTGGGGGATGGGAAACCCGGGTTTCCCCACGCCCCTCCCTGCTCGGGCGCCCGGCGCCCCCACCACTGGTTGGGGGATGGGGAAACCCGGTTTCCCCACGCCCCTCCCTGTGGGAAGGGTTTGGGAGGGCTGCGCCCTCCCAGGAACAAGCATGTTTATGCTGGCTTGTGCGGCGCAGCCGCATGGGCGCCTGTAAAGAGCCTACCTTCAGGCCACGCGCGAGCGACGCCAGCGCTGGAGCGAACTGTTCTGGGGTCGCTCGCGCGCGAGCACCTGCGCCACCGCCTGCACCAGATCGGAGGACTCGACAGGTTTGGTCAGAAAGAGATCGGCCCCCACACCCATCGATCGAGTCGCGTCAGTCTCCTTGCTACTGGCGGTCACTACAATGATCGGCACGTGGCTGAAACGCGCATCGGCACGCACCCGTTCGGTCAGGCCGATCCCATCGAGCCGCGGCATGATCAGATCGGTAACGATCACATCAATCGGCATGGTCTGGAGATACTCCAGGGCCTGCACCCCATCCCGGGCGCAAACCACCGCGTAGCCGTTCTGCTCGAGCACAAAGCTCAAGAGGCGATGGTTGGGAGCATAATCTTCAACGAGAAGCACGGTAGTCATATGGTTTGACATCTCCTGGCACAGAAGGACTTGGTGAGACGCCAGTGGTTACGATCCGGCGCGGCAGTGTACGTGACTGTGTCCATCAGTTGACGGATCAAGAACAAGCCATACCCGTGAACCCTGACCTGATCCAGATCTGGAATGGGAACACTGGCTAGATCGAACGACGCGCCGGTATCGTAGAGATCGATCTGAAGCAATCGCTTTTCAACATCCAGGATCATCTCGATAACAATTCGCCCCCGGTCAAAGCTCCCGTATGCGTGATGAATGATGTTTGTGCAGACCTCGTGGGTTGCCAGTTGAACCTTGTAGATGAGCGTCTCCAGATCAGCGACCCCTTCAGCAAGATGCAGCATGTCGGCAAGGCTCTCGCTAACAAGATGCAGATAGACATAGCGGGCCGGAAGATCCAGACGGACGATCTCAGGGGACCGCAGTGTCACATTGCTGCTCCTTTGATCACGACAATGGTCTGGTCATCCTCCTGTTCCTGCCCCTGGCCAAAGTGATCGACCGCTTCGAATAGTGCCAGGGCGAGCGCCTGCGGCCCGAGGTGGTGCAGCCGGTCCACCAGTTCCAGCAGCCGCTCAATGCCAAAGGTAGTGTCATCGGCGCCGCGCACGTCGCTAAACCCATCGGTAGCCACTACCAGCAGATCGCCGGGCGCCAGGCGCAGCCACTGGTTGCGGCAGTGCGCGTCGGGCAGTATACCCAGGGCCGTGCTTTCGGCGCGCAACAAGACAGCTTCTCCGTCCACCGGCCGGTAGAGCACCGGCGCATGGCCGGCGTTGGCGTAGACGAGCCGTCGGTTCTCTGCCTCGTACTGCCCGACGAAGGCCGTTGCAAATACCCCTACCCGCGTGAAATCGTTGTACAGGTCCTCGTTGGACTGGCGCATCACTGCTTCGGGTGTCGGAAAGGGCATAAACTGCGATTTGCTGTGAATGGCGGTGCGGGTCATGGTCATCAAGAGCGCCGCCGACATGCCCTTGCCCGTCACGTCTCCCACCGCGAACATGAAGGGCCGTCCGGGTTCAACAATAAAATCGTAGAAATCGCCTCCAACCTGGCGGGCAGGGCGCGACTCGGCGTAGATCTCCAGCCCTTCGATTCTGGGCAGGGTGTGCGGCAGGAGATCCACTTGCACCCGCCGCGCCAGTTCCATCTCGGTCCGGAGCCTGGTCTGCTGAAACATCTCCTGGTAGAGCAGTGTGCGCTCCACCTGGACGCTGGCCTGATCGGTGAGAGCGCACGCCAGTTTGATACCGGGCGCATCGAACCCGCCGGGCCGGTTGATCAACCCCAGACTGGCCATCACCCGGCCACGGATGCGGAGCGGCACCTGGAGCACATTGTGTATCCCCAGCGATGCCATCTCCGGATCGGTCTCGCTGCGGACGATCGGGCGCTCGCTGGTCAAGCCTTGCCGGTGCAACCCCCACACCACGGTATCGGGCAACAGATCATCCGGTTGCTGGATCAGCAGTCGATCCTCGGGTGAGGCCGGCTCGAAGGTCGCAAAGCCACCCTGCGGCTTGAGCATGCGGATGGCTTCGGCCAGGACCACGCGCAGGATCTCCTCTATGGTGACCAGGTCGCGCATGCTCTGCGTAAGCCGGTAGAGGGCGAGTTGCTGATCCTGGCTGATCACCAGGTCAGCCGTCATCAGTTGCAACTCCTCCTCGAGCTGGAGCACATAGGCGATCAGTGCCGCATCGGCCCGCAAGCGCTGCTGGAACGCCTCGCCGTTCACCCCGGTAACCCGGATCTCGCCAAGCTCCTCGTCGCCGCGCAGAATTGGCGCCATCAGACTCGGACGCATCAGGCGGTGGCTGGTCGGCCAGTAAATCAGGGGATGGCCGTCCTGATAAATGCCGAAGGCCGTTGCGCCCAGCGACAACCAGGACTCGGCCAGGGCTGCAAAGCGTGCATACTGTGAATTGAGCAGTGTCACAAGCATACCGTGTCTCGAAGCGGACAGGGCGCTTACTTTGCGAATGCCTGCAGGGCGCGCTCTTTATCGGAAAAGATGCTGAAAGCTTTGTCGAGGCGGGTGAGTTCAAAGATCATGTGGACAGGATGGCGCATTCCGCACAGGTACAGATCTCCCTGCATCTGCTGGCAGCGTTTAAGCGCCTGCACTAGCGTGGCCAGCGCCGTCGAATCGACAAAGGTGGTGTCGGTCAGATTGACCAGAACCCGCGCGCCCGGCGTGGAGGTCGTCTGTTCCAGCCAGGTCGCAATTGGCTGGACTGTACTGGCGTCGAAGCGACCCGTGATTTCAAGAACGTTTATTTCTCCTGCACTGTAGGTTTTCATGTCCATACTAATTTGTCTCCTGAAGACCTGCGATACAGAGGTGTGGACCTGTAGGGTGTGGCGTAATGGCCGCCCGCCCGCCGATGGGAGGTGTCAGGGTCTCGCTCCTGGCAGGGGCTGAGGGTTCTCTCTTGTACCGGCGCATCCCGAGCGAGTGATATGCGCGGCTATGGTGCAGAAGGAGTCTATCAGTGCCAGAAAACAATTCGCTTACAGGCTCCAGGTGGGTGAATGACAGATCATTCACCCGCGGCATGTTTGCAATCGTCTGGGTAAAACCTGCGAGATGTTTTCCCGGGAGGGCTGCACCCTCTCCAACCCTCCCGCTGGCGGGTTGGTTCCCCGGAGGGCTGCGTCCTCCCCTCAGGCAGGGGCATGGGGAAACCCGGTTTCCCCATACGTTCTCGTCAGGCGCCCTTGCGGCTGCGCCGCACAATGCCTGAAGGTCATACCGGTGTGATACAATCGAAATCCATGTCCCGGCCCGTTGCGGTAGCCTTCTCCACGCTTCGCGCATTGGAAAGCCCTGGAGCAAGCGCGCACCCCGGCAGGCTGCCTGGATGATGATGGTCATTCGGCGGCCTCCGCTGTGCCGGTGGCGCGAGAGGGGTAGCGATGGGCGGTTGCCACAGTTATCCACAGTTATCCACACACGTTTGTGGATAATTCTGAAGGTGTGTAGTACGGCGCAGGTTACAGCGAGGGAGCATGAAACAGCTACGACCCGGCCCGCGCCAGCGCCGTATCGCTGGCGCGCTGCTGATGGCCAGCGCCGCCCTGGGGCTGTTGATCAGCGTGGTGGGGATCATCGGTGTGAGCTACGCTGGCGCGGCGCTGCAATCGGGTCTGCGGCAGCAACTCGACACCCTGGAGCGGACGCTCGACACCACCAGCGAAGGGTTGACCATCGCCGAAGCATCGCTGGTGGAGGCCGAGCGCATTGTGGGCAACCTGAGCGCCGTGGTCTCCGGGGCCTCGCAGGCGGTTTCCGACACCCGGCCCGGCCTGGCGGCCCTCGAGTCGTTGAGTGGCACACGGCTGCCGGCGACGATCGCCTCGACTCGCCAGGCCCTCAACAGCGCATCGGAGACGGCCAGGACGGTTGACGCGGCGCTGCGCCCGTTGAGCGTGTTTGGCGTGCCTTATAATCCTGAAGTGCCGCTGAACGTTGCCATTGATCGCGTAGCCGAGAGCCTGGACGATGTGCCGCCGGCGCTTGCCGAGATCGCCGCCGGGATCGGTACGACCCGCAGCAATGCGGACAGGATTGCCGGGGACCTTGCAGAGGTGGCCGGCGGGCTGGAGACGCTGAGCGGCAGCATCGGCAAGGCCCGCGGGGTCGTGCGCCAGTATCAGGAGGTGGTCGGCGATTTGCAGAGCGAGGTGGCGCGCGCGCGCGCCGCGGCCCCGTTCTGGATCGGCGCGTTTCGCTGGGGGATGGTGCTGGTGCTCATCTGGCTCGCGCTGGCGCAACCCGGCTTGCTGGTGCAGGGATGGGATCTCTTCGAGCAGGGGCATCAATGATGGATCGTGAGACCTTAGCCGCCTACGATGCGCAGGCGGCAGCGTATGCCGCCACGCAACGCGCCAAGACACCCGCGGCGCTCTACCGATTGATCGAGCGTGTCTTTGTTCCTGGCGCGCCTACCGCCGACATCGGCTGCGGCAGTGGCCGCGATACGGCCTGGCTCGTGGCCCATGGCTTTCCGGCTATCGGCTACGACGCCTCGCCGGGCATGCTGGCCGAGGCGCGGGCAGCCTATCCGACCCTCGATCTGCGCCGGGCCGCGCTCCCCGGCTTGGAGGAGATCCCTGCCGGGGCCTTCACCAATGTGCTGTGCAGCGCGGTGCTGATGCACCTGCCGGCGGAGGCCATCGAGGCGGCGCTGGCGGCGCTGTGCCGCATCGTCGCTCCGGGGGGGCGCCTGCTGATCACCTACCGCGCCAGCGAAATCGACGATCCTCGCGAGCCTGATGGACGCCTGTACACCCCCATCGCCGCAGAGGCCCTGGCCGCTGCATGTGGCCGTCATGGCCTCCAGGTCTGGCAGCAAACCGCCGAGGCCGACGGGGGCCGTCCCGGTGTGGTCTGGCATGTGCTGGTCGCAGGACGGGGGGCGGGAGCGCAGGAGGGGCAAGACCTCTTCGGTTGGCATTGAACCCTGCCAGGCGCGGCAGCCGGTGATTCGGGCGCCGGCCCGTGCCCCTGCCCATCGGGGTGGCCCGCCGCCGCCCCGTTCAGGGGCGGACAGAACGTATGGCACCTACGGGCGCTATGGCATTGGGAGGCGCTGGTTGGTCTCCGCCCCCGGCCCCGCTCCAGCTTCGCTGGAGCGGGGCGGCCAGAGCCGCGCGCGGGGGTGTTCCAATGCGGTACAAGCCACGCTGGCCTCGGATGCGCTGTCCGCCCTTAACCCCCGCGCCGGGAGGGCGTAGAGACGTAGCGGCGCCGCGTCTCCACACTACGCGCCGCTTTATGGCTGCATGCTATTGATCTGGGCGATGGCCTCCTGAATGCCCCGGAAGGCGGGTCGTGGCGACCAGTCGGCATTGACGATGCTGAATGACCCCTGTTCGTGCGCGGGGTCGCGCCCGTTTTCCCGTTGCAAGACGGTGAAGTTCAGGTTCCAGAGGAACATATTGCTGACCCAGGGGTAGTTGTTGAAGGTGTACCAGATCGCGCCGACGATATAGTCACGCTGTAGCTCGAAGGTGATCTGGTTGCCGAACTCGTAGCCCGGGGTGTTGTTCGGGGTGGCCCAGCCATACTCGGTGATCCAGACCTGGTGGTTGCCAAGCCCGGCCTCCTCCATGACGCGGCGCTGGTTCTCCACATGCCGGAAATAGAACGAGGGGTCGTCCGTCCAACCCTGGGCGGAACTGGGGTTGTCGGGGTAGAGCGTCTCGGGCGGATTGGCCGAGCCGCCAGGGTGGAGCGCCTGGACATCGAAGTAGTCGCGGATCATGCCGCCGTTGTGGCGGTACATGGCGCGGAGGTAGGAGAGGGTGTCCATCGCGATGCCGGGGTCGTTGGTGGCGGTGGAGGCCGGCGCGCCGGCCACGACGATGATGCGCGGGTCGGCGGCCTTGATGGCGGTGTAGGCGGCGGCCATTATCTCGACGAAATGACCGGGGTCGTTGGGGCCGATGCTGCCGCCATTTTCATAGGCCAGGTTCTGCTCGTTCCAGATCAGAATGGCATGCACGCGACCACTGTAACGCTGGGCCAGGGCGCCGGCAAAGCGGGCCAGCGCGGCGGGATCCTGCGGCAGACCATCGGAGCCGTTGGCGGTGTACCAGGCGGGGGAACGGGTGATGTTGATCATCAACAGCAGGCCGGCGGCGTGTACATCGGCAACAATGTTGTCGAGTTCACCCCAGAAGTAGGCCCCGCTGGCATCTTCAATATCCCGCCAGTGGATCTGCTGGCGAAACCAGGTGAATCCGGCCTCGCGCGCCTTGCGCAGGGCCGTCGCGCGGTCGGTGTAGTACAGGTGGCCGACAACGCCGAAGTTCAGCCGGGTGAGGGTGAGCGGATACGGCAGGCCGCCGGGTCCATCGCGGGGCGGGGCGACGGTTGGCAGCGGGGTCGGGGCCACGGCGGTGCTGCCGGGAGGCGGGGGGGTCGCGGTCGTGCCGGGGAGGGACGGCGAGGCCGGGGTGGGCGTCGCGGGGAGGGTAGACGCACCCGAGGGCGCCGGGCCGGGTGTTGGCAAACGCACGACGATCTCATCGCCGGGGCCGGTGGGCGAAACCGGGGCCGCGCCGGCCCCCGTCTGCACGCCGGCGCCGGGGCCGCGGCGTCCCCAGGCCTCGTCGGGCAGGCCGCCGCTGGCGGGGCTGGCAGCCGGTGCACCGGGGAGGGAGGTTACGGCGGTCGGGGCCACGGAGGCAACCCCGGCGGCAGCGCGGGGATCGGTGGCGGCAGCGGCGCTGCCGACAGGAGCGCCGGGGCCGCCCGCAGCGCTCCCGGACGGCGGCGCCACGGGCGCGCCGCCGGGGCGTAGCGGCAGCAGCGCTTCGGGTTCGCGCAGAATGCGGGCCGTGGGCAGGGGCGCCGCCGCGGAGATAGCCACCGACTGGCCGGCGCCGCAAGCGGTGAGGAAGATCAACAGGATAGCGCAGGGCAACAGCACCCAGCAGCGGACGAGTCTGACGCGCATAGAGCACCTCGTTCCGATGAGCACAGAGTCTGTCTTGCGCTGAATCGAACGGGCGCGGCGCGAACAGGTGGGGCGCAACTGATTACGGCGTCATGATCGCCGGCTGAGGGGAAGCTGATGGGAGACTGAGAGGCAGGGGAGTTGGGGGCGCCTGCCACCCCCCACAGGCAGGGGGTTGGGGAACCCCGGGTTCCCCATTTCCCAACCCCTGTTGAGGGCGCCTGCCACCCCCCACAGGCAGGGGGTTGGGGAACCCC
>Ga0209721_1001553_pt1 | contig 16808 bp, 27 predicted proteins | sample TshhotsprinmetaG_FD_184139 | JGI IMG/M metagenome (GOLD analysis project Ga0209721, IMG submission 184139) | Hot spring microbial communities from South Africa to study Microbial Dark Matter (Phase II) - Tshipise hot spring metaG (SPAdes)... | ecosystem: Environmental > Aquatic > Thermal springs... | reverse complement strand
AAGACTGCAACAACTGCTTTGCTTGCATAGGCATGTGTCCTACAGGCGCGTTAAAAATAGAAACCGCAGGCGATAGCAGGGAATTGTCTTTCAATACTTCTTTATGCAGCGGATGCGGATTGTGCGAGGGGTTTTGTATGAATAGTGCAATTTTAATTAAAAGGGGTTTTAGAGGGCATAATCCTTTTGAATTTGCTTAGCTCTCCCTCGTGGATGGGGCACTCCCCCCTGTTCCCCAGCCCCATCCACATTTTTATTGGCGGCTGAATAAATTTAATATTAAATTTACAATTAGATTGGTTATTATTAACAATAAACGCAGGAGGTGGGTGAAATAAATATACTCATAATAGACGATGAGCCCCTGATTATAACGTCATTACTGGAGTATCTGTCTGAAAAGGGATATGACGTGGTTGGTACAAATTTGCCCAATGCCGCTGTTTCTCTGATAAACTTCGATAAATTTGACGTCGTGATTACGGATCTGAAAATGAAGCCCTTTAGCGGGGTTGATATAATCAGGAGACTCAGGAGCGCAGGGTTTGCCGGCAGGATCATTATGGTATCGGCTTTTTATAAGGAGAATCAAGAGGAAATGAAGGCATTGAAAATCGATGCCTGTTTTGAAAAACCGTTTTCATTGAAGGATATCTGCAATAAAATAGAAGAATGGGCAGCTCAAAATTAATCGATTCGGATTTCGAAAAACTCCTCGCAGAATCGGTAAAGATTCACGGGCACCTTTGTCCCGGACAGGTTCTTGGCGTAAAAATGTCTATTTTAGGGTTATCGAAAATTGGAATAGAGGACCCTAAAGGCAAAGACAGGAAGAGCCTGATCGTCTTTGTAGAGATGGACAGATGCGCTACAGATGCGGTTCAATCGGTAACAGGGTGCAGCCTCGGCCACAGGACAATGAAGTTCATGGATTATGGCAAGATGGCAGCTACATTTGTGAATCTAAAGACAGGAAGGGCTGTAAGGGTTATTGCAAAAGAAGAGGCAAGGGATAAGGCAAAGGAGTACTTCCCGGAGATTGAGGATAAATATAAAGCGCAGTTAGAGGCATACAAAATAATGTCTGACAACGATCTCTTTGACATGATGAATGTGAAAGTGGACATAAAGCCCGAGGATATGCCGGGAAGACCGTTAAAGAGGATTCGGTGCGATAGTTGCAGGGAATATGTTCAGGACATGAGAGAGGTTTACAGGGATGGAAGGATTTTGTGCAAACCATGTGCAGATGGAGGATATTACACCCTTGAAGACGAGTCTTATGGTAAATGATTATGTAGTCCCTCTGAACGATTTTATGCAGGATTATATCGCCAATATCTTATGTGCGATAGCGAACTCATTCGGCATGTCTCCGAATAGTGTGACAGTATGCGTGGACTCCGAAGATTTTCACGTTTATACCGAAAAAGGAGAAATAGATATTTCAAAAAAAGATTTTGCGAGGCAGTTGATAGAAAGCACGGTTAAGGGCATGCTATCGCCGTTAAAGGGGATATTCTGGCTACAGAAGATTACGATTAGTGCAAACACCATGGAATGATTTTTTATTATGAACGTTATGCAAAAAAGTCATAGCGATATGGAGATTAAATCAAAGCTCTGGATAGAAGTTGACGGAGAGCCTGTTTTCGGCAGAGGGAGGAGATTTCTGCTTCAGGCTATAGATAAATACGGCTCTATTAATCAGGCTGCAAGGGAGATAAACATTTCGTACAGAAGGGCATAGAGCTATATAAAAGCAATGGAGGAAAGGCTCGGCATAAAACTGGTTGAGCGGCAGGCGGGAGGCAGAAACGGAGGCTGGGTTAATCTTACTAAGGATGCAAGAAAGTTTTTAAGGCGGTACGAACTCATGGAAGAAGGGATAAAAGAAATTGTAGATAAGAAATTTAAAACCATATTCGGCAAGTAAGTGAAATTTTAGGAGGATGGTATGTGTGACATTCAGGGTTCGGATACGAGGAGCAGGGTCGGTGTTAAAACAATCCCGGTAGAAGATGCTGTGGGTATGGTTCTGGCCCATGATATTACCGAGATAAAGCAGGATGATTTTAAAGGCAGGGCATTTAAAAAAGGGCATATTGTCAGGGAAGAAGACATAAGCCATCTCCAGAGACTCGGAAAAGAAAATCTGTTTGTTCTAAATATTGCAGATGACGAGATGCACGAAGACGACGCCGCATATGCACTTGCCAATGCCTTAATGGGTGAAGGCGTGAAGATGGAAGGAGAACCGAAGGAGGGCAAGATAAATATAATTGCTGATAGGGATGGGCTTTTGAAAATTAATAAACACTCCCTTACTCAATTCAATATGCTCGGTGATGTAATGTGCGCAACACTGCACGATAATACCGTAGTAAAAAAAGGACAGATTGTTGCAGGCACAAGGGCAATTCCGCTGGTAGTGAAGCGTGAAATAGCACAGAAGGCTGTTGGAATTGGAGAAGAAGCGCGGAAGAACGGAGGTGCAGAAGATCGTAAGGGTGGAATAATCGAAGTTAAAGAATTGAGAAAACCGAAGGCCGGAGTGGTCATCACAGGCAATGAGGTTTATTATGGAAGGATAAAGGATGCATTTGCGCCTATAATCAGGAAGAAGATTGAGACATTTGATGGAGAGGTTGTTGGTATATACTATGCACCTGATAATGAAGAATTCATAGAGGCAAGGCTCAGAGAGCTCATAGACGCCGGTGCAGATTTGCTTATTACAACAGGAGGCATGTCTGTCGACCCTGACGATGTCACGAGGTTTGCCATTAGAAAGCTCGGTGCTGCCGACATCACATACGGCTCGGCAGTACTACCCGGTGCAATGTTTCTGGTGGCATACATTAGTGCGACAGTGCGGCAAAGCGACAGTGCGACAGCCACTTCACCCATTCCTGTTTTAGGTATTCCTGCATGCGGCATGTATCATAAGACAACCATATTTGATTTAGTCCTTCCGAGGGTGCTTGCAGGAGAAAAAATCGGCAGACATGAGCTTGCAGAACTTGGACATGGCGGACTTTGCCTTAATTGCAAGGAATGCAGATACCCTGTATGCCCATTTGGGAAATAAGGCAATGGAGTGATGGTGTTTTGGAGTATTGTTATTTGACAGAAAGAGGCGTTTTTGCTATTCTCATCTAAATGAAAAATCAGAAGTCTCAGAAAACGGAGTATTGGAGCATCGCTCTATTGCTCCTATGTTTAATGCTACTTTCCACTTCTGCCCATGCCTTTGATGTAAAGGGTTTGCAACCCCTCCCTCCTTATGGAGTATTTTCCACATTCAGCGCAGAGAGCCTGAAACAAAATAAGGTAGGGTTTGGATTAAGCGTTGAAAAATCCTATGACCCTAATTTCTACCGCACTGTTTTTAATCTCGCATATGGCATCCATGACAAATTTGAAATGAACATAACACTTCCATATGTAGCAGAGTGGGAAAACAGAGTTGATGGTTTTGAAGATGTGAGCTTTGGTATTAAGCACAGGGTAATGGATGAAGGTAAATATGAACCTGCAATTGCTTATGTATTAACAGTATCACCTCCATCCGGCAAGGATGAGTTCACCACCGAAGGCAGGGTTGGAGGAGGCTTGTTGCTGACAAAAAAAGTTGGACCTTTTAAGGGTCATTTTAACGCCCTTTATTCAAAACCTGACAAATACGGACTGAAAGATGAGTACTCTGTTAACCTCGGCGCAGAACTGGCTGTAACACACGACTCAAAGGTGCTTGCCGAGGTCGTTGGAAGAAAAAACTATTTTAAAAATAAGATAGACATGCTGGAATGGAGACTCGGATACAGAATTGCAACCACCGAATATTTATATACTACTATCGGAGTTGGTTTCGATATAAAAAACAGAACCCCCGACTACAGGCTAATGTTTTCTGTAAGTGTAATCCTGCCTCCGGAAAAGAAAAGAATCCAGAGAATATACGAAGAGTAGTTTATGCTATAATAAAATGTCATGTTTGATTTAGGCATACAGGAACTTATAGTAATTTTCACTGTTGCCCTTCTTGTCTTTGGCCCCAAGAAATTGCCGGAACTTGGCAGAACCCTCGGAAAAGGGATTGCCGAGCTCAAAAGGGCAATGCATGGCGTTAAGGAACAGATGGATGCAGAGCTTCACGATATAAAACAGTCTATATCGTTAGAGGCAGATGTTTATAAGTCAGAACAAAAAACAGAAAATGAAAAAACAGATGCGGCAGGAACCGAGAAAAAGGCTGAAGGGGTAGGGTAAATGGAAGATGAAAAAATGCCCCTCACAGAACACCTCGGCGAACTCAGAAAAAGAATTACCATTTCTTTAGTGGCCCTCCTTGCTACTTTTATGGTGGCTTTCAACTATTCCGAAGAGATTTTTAAATTTATAATGTTTCCCCTGAGATACAATCTGGACTTCTCGGTGAAGAATATGTATGTACACTTTGTCCCACAGGACAAGCTCCAGAACACAAAGCTCGTATTCCTCGCGCCTGCCGAGGCATTCTGGATGAACCTCAAGGTCTCCTTTGTTGCGGGCCTGATGTTATCCCTGCCTGTAATGTTTCACCAGTTGTGGAAATTTATTTCTCCAGGGCTCCTTCCCAAGGAGAGAAGATATGTGATTCCATTTATCTTTTCAGCAACAGGTCTTTTTCTCTTTGGAGCTGCATTCTGCTTTTTTATAGTTCTTCCCTTTGCCATGGGATTCCTTCTCACTTACAAGGTCGGTGATTTTTTAATGCCCATGCTTTCTGTGGGGCAGTATGTGGATTTCTGCCTCAGGTTCATTCTTGCATTCGGTGCGGTATTCGAACTTCCCATAATTATTATCTTTCTTACAAAGATGGGAATTGTTACTCCCAAGACCCTTGCTAAAAACAGGAAATACGCAGTACTAATAGCCTTTATCCTTGCAGCTTTCCTGACGCCTACGCCTGATGCCTTCAACCAGACATTGATGGCATTGCCCATTATATTGCTCTATGAGATAGGCATATGGATCTCGCCGTTGTTTATGAAAAAAGAGGCAAAAACAGAAGGCGATTGATTCGGATACAGGCAAATGGCAGAGCAGACTAAAAGGAATTTCAGGGCCATAGTTTCGGATATATCAGAGGGGTTTGTTGTTGTAAATCCCATTTATTTGAAACCCTTTGATGAAAATGCTCTTAAAACCCTCTGCAGGGCCATAGAGCGCAAACAGATCGAGATCAGGTCAGAGCCTTTCCCTTATGACGATATCTGTTTAATAAGGAAAAGGAACATAAGACTCCAGAGGCTTTATTCAGCCTTGATGATAATAAAAAACTTTGCACGCGAAAAAAGGTTTAAATTAATTTATTAGCCAACAACTATCTCACGGAGGATATGTGAAATTAGCCATCATCGGACTTTCCAATTCAGGCAAAACCACTGTCTTTAATGCCCTTACAGGACAGAACCTCGAAACTACAGTTTATCCCACAGTGAGCGGAGAGCCTAACTACGGCGTCGTAAAGGTTCCGGACTGCAGGATCGATAAACTTGCTGAAATATATAAACCCAAAAAGATTACTTATGCAACAGTTGAATACATAGATTACATAGGGCTTACGAAGGGGGACGTTGCTCAGAACAGAAAGGTTTTCGATCTCATAAAGGATGCCGATGCCATCGTCCATGTAGTAAGGGCATTTGAGGACGATGCGGTCTCGCATCCCATGAATGAGATTAATCCGCTGAGGGATATCGAGACATTGGAGCTTGAGCTGATATTTGGAGATATAGAGCTTGTCGAAAAAAGACTTGCGAGAATGGAGGAGGGCGAAAAGAAAGGGAAAAAACCCAATGAGGCAGAGAAAAAGCTGCTCCTTAAATGTAAGGATGCCCTTGAAAAAGAAGTTCCTCTCAGGAACGTAAGTTTCGACGATGAGGAGCAGAAGGCCATGAAGCACCTCCAGTTTGTCTCCACAAAGCCTGAAGTGGTTGTTCTGAATATAGGAGAAGGAGACTTAAATACCGATAAGGCATTAAATCTCCAGAAAGATGCCGAAAAATACTTTGCAGACAAAGGCATTTCGGAAACAACAAAGGTCGTAACACTTTGCGGCAAAATAGAGATGGAAATCGCACAATTAAATCCCGATGAGGCGAGGGCCTTTCTCGACGACCTTAGTATACAGGAGCCTGCCCTTAACAAATTGATACATGTGAGTTATGACCTCCTCGGTTTTATTTCCTTTCTCACCTGTGGAGAAGACGAGGTAAGGGCATGGACAATTAAAAGAGGCATAAACGCACAGCAAGCCGCAGGAAAGATACACTCCGATATAGAGAGAGGGTTTATCAGGGCAGAAGTTGTGGGCTATAATGAATTCATTTCATCGGGAAGCATGTCTGCTGCAAGGGATAAGGGGCTATTGAGGCTTGAAGGAAAGACTTACGTAGTAAAAGACGGCGATATAATCAATTTCAGGTTTAATGTGTGAGAAGAATCGTTACCCATCTGCCGTCATAAAATTTCTCTAATACATGGAGTCCTTCGTTTTCCATTGCTGCAATGACATCATTTTCCTGTCCCACAATTATTCCTGAAAGAAGGGCGGTTCCTGATTTATTCAGGCGTGATGCTATTTCATGGGCATTCTGGATCAGTATTTCCGACATCAAATTGGCGGCTATAAAATCGAATTTTCCATCCACCAGAGAGATGCTGCCTTCTTTTATCTCGATATTCTCAAGTTTGTTGAGTTCCGCATTTCTGTGTGCTGCATCGATTGCGAGCGGGTCTATATCTACGCAGACCGCATGTTTAAAACCGAGCTTCAATGCCGCAATGGAAAGTATTCCGGTGCCTGTGCCGAAATCGAGAAACCTGTTCTTTTCGGTTTTTTCTTTAGATAATTTTTCTATGAGCATCAGGCATGTCTTTGTTGTCTCGTGATGCCCGGTGCCAAAAGCCATGCCCGGGTCTATTATCAGACTTATCCTGCCATTACTATTTTCTTCCCATGGCGGAAGTATGGTGAGGTTTTCTCCGACATCGATGGGCTTGAATTTCTTTTTCCATGACTCATTCCAATCCCTCTCGCCGATGAAGACATGGTCAAAGGACATTTCATCATTAAGGCCTGAATTTCCGAGTAAATGCCTTGCTGATTGCATGGAATCGGTTATTTTATCAATGCCGATAATGTCCTGGAAATAAGCGGTAATATTGCCATTGCCTTCGATGATTCCGAGACATCCCTTGCCGGATAGATACTCGATTAATGCATCTTTTGATTCATCGGATATCTTTATGTTGAACTCATAGTATCCCACGGTGTTTTAATATAACATATGGAATTGAAAATACTGCTCATTAATCCCTGTATTTGCGATTTTGCTCACGGCCTCCGGGGTTCTCCTTAATTTACATTTCCGTATTTATATTGTTTTACAATAAAACAAAAAAATAGTTCCAGCCTTTTGTTAAGAACAAAACCATAGGGGATGAAGAAACGGGGGCCTGCCTTTTGCAGCGAATGTCTTCCGTATTTGATTGATAGCGATTAGTACACATTTGTGAAAACTTGCTACGAGCAATGAAAGACGAACATAAAACAAAACAACAACTTATTGACGAACTATCAGGACTTCGGCAACGAATTGACAGATTGAAGACCTCAGAGGCCCAGTTCATGCGGGCAGAAGAGGAGATGCGGAAGAGCTACGATACCCAGAGGGCACTGAATTTCCTTTTGAGTCTTTCACTGGAAGGGACATCTCTTGAAGAATTCCTGAAGCGAGCGCTTCGACTGATCCTTTCAATCCCATGGCTTGCCTTTGAATCAAAGGGCTGCATATTCCTCAGAGCCGGCGTTGGATGGAGAAAGGGGCTTGCAGGAAAGGCAATTGTTCCGGCAGATTCAGACTCACAGGCCGGGTATACGCTCCTGTCTTCCGGACCGGTCATAGTGGATGACCTCAGCACAGAGACCCGATTTAAAGGGCCGCAGCTTCTCATAGACCATGACGTGGCCAGCGGTATAAGCGTCATTATCCATGACAAGGACAGGCATTATGGGGTAATGGGCGCCCATACAAGGAAAAAGAGGAAATTCTCAGAAGATGACATAAACTTCCTCCAGTCTGTTGCAAATATAATGACAAACGTAATTGAGAGGAGAAAGGCGGAAGGATCGGCTATCTGCACAAGTGGTGGCCGGGAGGAACGACTGCAGAGCAGCGAGAAAAAATTACGGGAAATTACATCGGCACTGGGAGAAGGCGTTTATGTTGTCAACGAACATGGCCGTCTCATCTTCATGAACCCGGAGGCAGAGCGTCTGTTAGGATGGAAGGAAGCAGAACTGCTTGATAAAAATGTACACGAAATAATCCACTATTGCAGACCCAATGAAACACCGCTATCCGCCGAGCATTGCCCTGTGCTTAAAGTTATCAGGACAGGGGAAAAATATATTACCGAAGACGATATGTTCATCCGGAAGGACGGAACAATGTTCCCTGTTGCTTACATTTCTACTCCGATGATAGAGGATGGAAGGATTGTCGGTTCCATTACTGCGTTCAGAAACATTACGCTTCGTAAAAAGATGGAAGACGAGCTGATCAATGTAAAAAAACTGGAATCGATTGCCTTTCTTGCCGGCGGCATTGCCCATGACTCCAATAATCTCCTTACAGGCATTTTAGGAAATATTTCCCTCGCCAAGATGTCTATAAGCCCCGATGATAAGAATTTCGGACTCTTGACCAGAGCAGAAAAAGCATCCTTCAGGGCAAAGGACCTTACCTATCAATTACTGACCTTTGCAAAGTGTGGAGAGCCTGTAAAAGGGTTGTATATATTAAAAGATTGATAGAGGATACCGTGACTTTCTCGCTCAGCGGTTCCAATGTAAAATGCGACTTCTCAATTCAGGAAGACCTCTATCCCGTTGAAGTCGACGAAGGGCAATTGAGGCAGGTAATCCACAACCTTTGTATTAATGCCAGGGGGCCATGCCGGAGGGCGGTACTCTTGAAGTTCTGGCTGAAAATGTTACAGTCGGTTCTGAAGACAGCCTTCCTGTAAAAGAAGGCAGATATGTAAAAATATCTGTAAAAGACCAAGGCATTGGCATCCCGAAGGAACACCTGAAAAGGATATTCGACCCATACTTTACAACAAAAAAGATGGACAGCAGAAAGGGAACAAGACTGGGGCTTGCAATCTGTTATTCCATAATCAAAAAACATGATAGATATATTACTGCAGAATCAAGGGCTGGAATTGGAACAACTTTTTATATCTATATCCCGGCTTCCGAAAAGGAGATTCAGGCAAAAGAGCCAAAAGGGGAGGTATTTGCAGGCAGTGGAAAGATTCTTGTAATGGATGACGAAGAATTGATAAGGGAAGTTACCTGCGACATGCTGCGCAGCATGGGGTATGAGGTTGAGTCTGCTGGAGACGGCCAAGAGGCAATTGAGCTATACAAAAAAGCCAGAGAATCGGGGCAGCCCTTTGGTGCTGTAGTAATGGATCTGACCGTGCGAGGAGGTATGGGGGCAGAGAAGCCATCAAGAGGTTGTTTGAGATCGACCCCAATGTTAAAGCGATTGTATCCAGCGGCTATCCGGATGATCCAATCATGTCTGACTTTAAAAAATACGGCTTTAGGAGCGTAGTTGCCAAACCGTATAAGATTCAGGAGCTGAGCGAGATATTGCGTAAGGTGCTGGCTGGAGAAATATTTTGATTGCCTTACTTTTTATGATTATGTTATTTTTTAAATAATTTAAAAGGCGATGGGGTTCGCCATAACCGCTTTCGGTTCCGAAGCTGATAACTCCTACTCTCGGTTAAAAAATTTAAGAGGGTAGGAGTTTTTTAATGCAATCAATGATAAACTATCTGATAATAGGCATTGGAGGTTTTATCGGTGCAATCGCCAGATACGCCATTGGTCTCTGGATTGACCAGAAGTGGGGGAGGAGCTTTCCCCTTGGAACTTTCGTTATCAATGTTAGCGGAAGCTTTTTTATAGGACTCCTTATGTCTTTATTTACGGAAAGATTTATGGTAAATCCTCAATGGAGGCTTTTGTTGGTAGTAGGCTTTCTCGGCGCATACACGACGTTTTCGACATTTGAATACGAAACCGGCAGATTGGTAAAAGACGGTGAGTGGATTATTGCATCGATGAATGTGTTTTTTAGCGTTTTTGCTGGTTTTATAGCATTAAAGTTAGGAGAATTAATTGCAAAAGGCATATAGGAGAAAATTATGGTAAAACAAGGGCCTGCAAAAAAACTCACAATTTACATCGATGAGACGGACAAATTCGGCGGAAAGCCTGTTTATGAAGTGCTGATGGACATCTTTTACAAAAAGAAGATTGCAGGTGTCAGTGTGTTCAGGGGTGTAGCAGGTTACGGAACCGATGGCGTGTTTCACACATCAAAGATGCTTGAACTATCCACAAGTATGCCAATGAAGATTGAGGTTGTGGATTCAGAGGAGATGATCAATAAGGTTTTGCCGGATGTTTATCATGTTGTGGAAAAGGGGCTTGTGGAGATTACTGAAACAAATGTTATTAAATGCTGTCCAAAGGCTCTCGAAAAAAAAGAGGAGGTGGAAAAGAGGATGAAACTTGAAGGCAAGGCAAAGATGCTCAGGGTTATAGTGAGCGAGGACGATAAATGGGAAGGAGAGCCTCTTTACGAAGCAATCATAAAGAGATTCATCATGATGGACATTGCAGGTGCAACTGTTTATAAGGCAATCGCAGGCTATGGCCCTCACAGGAGGTTTCATAAAAAGAAGACACTTACAAGCACCGGAGAAATGCCGATACTTATTACTGTTATCGATACCGAGGAAAATATAAATAAAGTCCTGCCGATCCTCGATGATATGGTAAAAGAAGGCATTGTTATACTTTCGGATGTAAACGTGATAAAATATGTTCACAGGGATGTTAATCCCGAAATGTTGTAAAACAAAAGGGAATTATGCTTGCAGTCAAAGAAAAGAAACAGACTATCAAGGATTATAAGCTCCTTCCCGAAGGTGCTCCATATCAACTTATTGAAGGAGAACTCATCATGACACCAGCGCCAAATCCAAGACATCAACTTATATCTGCAAATTTATTTAAGAGTGTTGTTAGGTATGTGGATGAAAAACGATTGGGCGTTTTATTTTATTCTCCCATTGATATTTATCTCTCAGAGGAGAATGCATTTCAGCCAGACATAGTATTCATTTCCAGTGAAAGGCGGCATATTATCAAAGACGACGGAATATATGGAGCACCGGAACTTGTGATCGAAATCCTTTCTCCTTCAACTGCTTACTACGATATAAAAAAGAAGTTCAGAGTTTATGAAAAAAGCGGTGTGCGGGAATACTGGATAGTTGACCCTGAAATGAATACAGTCGAAATTTATTTCAACGAAGGTGGACATTTTTCTTTAAAAGCAAAGTTGGAGAACGAGGGCGAGATAGAATCTTTTATTTTAAAAGGTTTAAGGTTGACTTTAGAGGAGATTTTTTCTATTCTGTAAATACTGGCGATGGAGTTCGCCGTTAACCGTTCCGATTTTTATCAGGAACTGATAACTCCTACTCTCAAGTTTACGAGGGTAGGAGTTTTTTTATGCCTGCTCAAAAGGAGGCGGACTATGTATGAAGTATGGGGAATGGCTGCATTATGGCTCGGCCTTGCCTTGATAGCAACGCTGCTTTCCATCTGGCTGCGCATTGCCACCGCACTTTCGGAAATCGTTGTCGGCACGGTAGCGCAACTGGTAATTGGGGCTTTGATAGGAACAACTATGGGCTCCGATACAGACTGGATTAAGTTTCTCTTCGGCACTGGCGCTATTGTTCTCACCTTTCTGGCAGGTGCGGAATTAGACCCCGCTGTTTTTAAAGTCAAATGGAAAGAAGCTTCGGCCATAGGCTTCATCTCATTCCTTGCCCCTTTTTAGGCTGCACAGCTATTGCCTATTACCTTTTGGGGTGGACAGTGAAATCGAGCTGGCTTGCAGGGGTTGCGCTTTCAACCACATCTGTTGCGGTTGTATATGCTGTAATGCTTGAACTCGGATTAAACAAAACAGAGTTTGGTAAGAGCATTCTTGCCGCATGCTTTATAACAGACCTTGGGACAGTTGTATCGCTCGGTCTTATATTCGCTCCGTTTACGATAAAAACCACAATTTTTGTAGCAGTAAACATAGCGGTATTTGCCTTGCTTCCCTATCTAACGCCTAAATTTTTTAAAAAATACGGCAACAGGCCGTCGGAACTTGAGGCAAAATATCTGCTTCTGTTTCTTTTCGGGCTCGGCTCTCTTGCCGCATGGTCCGACAGCGAGGCAGTATTGCCGGCATACATCATAGGCATGGTGCTCGCCGGAACAGTAGGTAAAGACCATGTGCTGATAAGGAGGCTCAGGACATTGACATTCGGCCTCCTTACTCCTTTCTATTTCATAAGGGCAGGTTCTTATGTCTCGGTCCCGGCCATTATCGCAGCCCCTGTCGCCCTGCTCGTGCTTTAAGGAGGAAAAAGAAGATGCTTAAAAGAATACTTGTAGCCTTTGATGGCTCGCCACAATCGTATCAGGCCTTTGACTTTTCCCTCGAGATGTCCAAACTGTGTCCCGGCGCAGCGCCTGAGATATTTGTCCTTTCTGTTGCGCAGCCTCCAGAGCCAGCAGATATAGTCGAGGTTGAGGCCATAATTGATAGTGCAACTCAGCATTACGAGGAGCTTTTTAAAGGTCTCAGGGAAAAGGCGAAAGGGAGAAACCTTGAGATAAGAACAGAGGTGACTGTTGGGCATCCGGCAGACCAGATTGTGAGATATGCAAAGGAGAATAACTGTGATATGGTAATACTGGGGCAGAGGGGTAAATCAAAGATAGAAAGCTGGCTCCTCGGCTCCGTATCAAAGCGGGTTGCCACCTATGCGCCTTGCACGGTAACGATTGTAAAATAAAGGAGGCTATTGGAAATGACGAAGGTTGCAGAATCAGAATCCTCTGCTGTCTCAAAATATTCGCGCCTGAAAAATGAGCTTTTAAGATGCATTGACGAAATGCTCATCATAGAGGCAATCCGCGGCTGTCCATGCGAGGAGTTAAGGGAAAAGATAGAGAAAAATACCTTTAATCTCGTTGTGGTAGGACAGTTCAAAAGGGGAAAGACGAGCCTGTAGGCCTTCTCGCATCTTCTTTAACCCTTGCCCTGCCTAAATTCATCGGCGACAGGATAATCATGAAGAAGATGAAGGAATACCTGCTTCAGGTTATCGATGTCCAGTCGGGAAGGGTGAGATATGATTTCGCCGAAAGACTGGATAAAAGCAAGCTGGAATTTCGATGGGAGATGCTGCAGAAGATAGAGGCAACCATTGAGGGCATCAGCACGGCAATAGAAAAGGGAATGAATCAGAGGAGCAGAGGGGAGAAAGAGGTGGAGAAAAGAAAGCAGGCGCTGCTAAAAATGTCAGAGAAGCTGAATGAGACAGGTGATAAGCTTATGTACATCAAAGAACAGGCAGGAATATAAAATAAATGATTTCGGATTGATTGTTATGTCGTGTTCTGATTTTATTATAGGCCGTGAGAAGGAGCTGCAGGCGCTTATTGCCCATATCATGGACAGAAAAAACCTTCACATCTATGGCTCTGAGGGAGCAGGCAAGAGCATACTCCTTGACTGGATTTATAGCAAGTTTAAGGAGTTGGACGATGCACTTATCCCTGTTTATTGCAGAAACAGCAGGACACTGAGAGAAATAGTTTTGCAGACCGCCGGGTTTCTCCTGGGTCATTTCAAGCACCTTAAGAGCGTTGACAAGTTCAAAAATGTCAAGAAAATTGAAAACCCTGCGGACATCAGAAAGCTGAATATAAGGGTCATAAAAAATATAGTCTTTGCTTATATGCCAAAGGGTAAATTTTTGTGTAATCCTTGACCACCTTGAATATGTTACACCGCGGATAAACTCGCTGTTAACTGCCCTTTACGAAAGAGTGCCTGTAATTACTGCCAGCAGGCAGAGCTGGGATCTGGAGGATTATGCATTCAGAGGAAACCTTGCCTACTGCCTTTATCTTGCCCCGAAACTCAGGATTGAGAATCTGAAAAGGAAAGATGCATTTTATAGACCTTTTCGAAAAAACAGACAATCCGTTTCTTAAGGCGCCAATACTAAATGCCCTCGGAGAGATAGAAACACAGGATGCGCTGGACTTTATTGTGAAATCGCTCAGCTCGGAAGTGAGCATGGTAAGAATATATGCAAGAGAGATCATAGAGAAAATTGGGGTCTCACATGAGAAAAAATAGCTGGCTCACCAGAAGCATCATTGGAATAGGTCTTACGAGCCTCTTCAGCGACATGGGGCATGAGATGACCACAGCGATCTTACCCATGTTCCTTGCCACCATCGGAGGCACTGCGACAACCCTCGGGCTTATCGAGGGCATTGCCGATGCCTCGTCGAGCTTTATCAAGCTCTGGATGGGATGGTACAGCGATAAAATAGGGAGAAGAAAGCCGATTGTGGCAGCAGGATATGTAATCACGGCTCTCAAAGGACTCTTCGCTTTTACCACCAACTGGTATCAGGTCCTGTTTATCCGTGTACTGGCATGGATGGGAAGAGGCGCAAGGAGCCCTGTAAGGGATGCACTTATGGTGGATCTGCTGGAACCCGCCAATTACGGAAGGGCTTTTGGTTTTCACACTGCCATGAATACCCTCGGCGCGGTCATCGGTCCTGCCATTGCCTTTGCCCTCATCAGGATTTTAAGTTACAGGCAGATATTCCTCATCTCCTTTATCCCCGGCTTCCTGTCTGTGGCATGCTTCGTATTTTTGGTCGGGGAGAAGAGAAAGAAGTCTGACGGGAAAAGGGAAAGACTTAACAGGATTTCTGAATTTCTTAATGTTCATATACTGACTGCCGATACATTCGGTAAGGCGAGGGCAGAACTTAAAGGTATCAATTGTGAAATCCACATCCTTGAAGGCGAGAACCATGATATACAGAAAGAGGAATATGTTAGAATGCTTGGCGCAGAAAGAGTTGTCGCCCTCGGAAATGGCAACAACGATAGAAAAATGCTGAAGGCTGCAAAGATCAGGATTGCGGTCTGCCTTAATGAAGGATGTTCGGTGGATGCCATGAGATCAGCAGATATTTTTGTGAATTCTCCGCTGGACGCCCTTGACCTTTCCTTAACCCGAAAAGATTAAAGGCCACGCTGAGATTCTGATGAAAGACAAAAAATTTTTCGGTTTTGGGGAGAATGTCTTTTTCAGCGGGCTGGTGAGCTTTTTCATGGATTTCAGTTCCGAAATGATATATCCCCTCGTCCCGCTTTTCCTTGCAAATGTCCTCGGCGTAAACAAATCGATTATCGGGCTTATAGAAGGCATTGCAGAATCCACAGCAAGCTTGCTAAGGGTTTTTTCAGACTGGTTTTCTGACAGGATCGGCAATCGCAAATGGCTCATGGCAACGGGATACGGGATTTCCACTTTAAGCAGGCCATTTGCCGCAACAGCTACTGTCTGGCATCATATACTTGCCTCTCGGTTTATAGACAGGTTTGGCAAGGGTATCAGGGTTGCACCAAGAGATGCACTTATTACCGAATCAGCAGACAGGGCATATCTTGGTCGTGCCTTTGGTTTGCAAAAAGCAATGGACACATTCGGCGCTGTTGTTAGACCGGCCACTGCTTTTCTTCTCCTCGGGCTATTCTCAAACGATTACAGAAAGGTCTTCTGGCTCTCCATGATACCAGGAATTATTGCAGTGCTTCTGATTATATTTTTTCATCACTGAAAAGAAAAAAGTCTTCTCCGTAAAACCAGCAGAAAGGCCAAGGCTTACGATAAGGCATTTTGACTGGAGATTTAAGTTCTTTGTCATTATTACAGCCCTGTTTGCCGCAGGCAATTCAAGCGATGTGTTCCTGATACTGAGGGCACAACAGATAGGAATTCCAACGGTTATGATCCCTATTGTTTATCTTTTATTCAACCTAATCTATTCCCTGTCAGCCATTCCCGCAGGCATTGTTGCAGACAGATTCGGCAAAAAGAGGGTTATACTCTCGGGATTTGTTTTGTTTGCAATACTCTATTACGGCTTTGCCGTTGCATCGGATACAAAGACTATCTGGATATTATTCGCTTTTTACGGATTCTTCATGGGACTGACAGAGGGGATACAAAAGGCATTTCTTGCTACCATAATACCGCAGGATTTTAAGGCAACCGCCTTTGGGATTTACAATACGGTTGCAGGAATCGCAATGTTTCCCGCAAGCCTTATAGGCGGATGGCTCTGGGATAATATTTCTCCGTCTGCAACATTCTATTTCGGCGCCATAACAGCAGGCATGTCGGCAATATTATTTATTGTCTTTATTGTCTCGATAAAGATGGCAACCCATTGGTAGCGTAAAATCTTCTGTGTAAAATCTTGAAGTAAATAAAGATAAGGGTGTATTCTCCATTGTTCGCCAAAGAACAGAAAGGAGGATACACCCATGTCAGTAAAAGAACTGACGAAGTTAAAGGTAACAGATTTATGGAAGGAATACAATGGTCTTGGTGATTTTTGGGAGGCGCAGGAGGAAGCAGTCAAGGACTTCAGGAAAAGATTCATAGAAGGCGCGCTTGAGGCAGAACGGGACATGCTTATTGGCTGCAAAACCTATGAACGCAAAGAAGAGCGTAAAGACTATAGGAATGGTTATTGGGAGCGGTGGATAACCCTTAAGGAC
>Ga0209721_1001551_pt1 | contig 16816 bp, 13 predicted proteins | sample TshhotsprinmetaG_FD_184139 | JGI IMG/M metagenome (GOLD analysis project Ga0209721, IMG submission 184139) | Hot spring microbial communities from South Africa to study Microbial Dark Matter (Phase II) - Tshipise hot spring metaG (SPAdes)... | ecosystem: Environmental > Aquatic > Thermal springs... | reverse complement strand
AATAAATGGCTTAAGAAATAAGTAAATATGCAATAAATTAGACTACATTTATAAGATTAGAAATAGCTAACTTATTGAAATATAAGGTTTTTCTTAAAATTTCGGGGTTATTTTTGATGAAGTTGGGTCTAAGTAAATCCTACAAAGAGGCAACTACGAGATCCCTTCGCTTTGCTCGCAATGACAGAAGAGGGGGGCTCGCAATTACAGAAAGGGGGAGAGGTTCTAATTGCAGGAATAGAGCGGAACGTAGAGAGATGATCAGATTCGCAAATGAGATAACAAGGGAGGAGGATGAGAAACCAAAAGTTCGTATTTATAATGTTCTAAAAAACGGGGGCATATCAAGATTATTGACTTTTTCGTCAATTATTATGAGGAAACCATACAATTTAAAAGAGATTATTTTTGAGGAAAGGCGGTTTCTTCATTTTTTCGTTGATAAGGTATAATAAATAAAGATTTATAGGAGGTCTACATGATTAAGGCAAAAGTTAAATGGACAGGAGGTATGCAATTTATAGGACAATCAGGCACAGGGCATGCAATTGTGATGGATGCCCATCCAGATTTTGGTGGAGAAAACACAGGCATGAGACCCATGGAACTTCTACTTGTTGGACTTGGAGGATGTAGCGGGATGGACATAGTCTCCATACTCAACAAAAAAAAGCAGGATGTTAGAGGAATTGAGATAACTGTGCAGGGTAAACAACCAGAGGATTACCCAAAAAGATTTACAGAGATCGAGATTGAGTTCGTAATAAAAGGTAAAAACATCTCAGAGCAAGCTGTAAAAAGAGCGGTGCAGCTTTCAATGGAAAAATATTGTTCCGTTAAAGCAACTCTTGAACATTCAGCAAAAATTATCCATAGCTATAAAATTGTTGAAGTAGATTAACTTTGTCCGTATTTGTAATAGGCAGCGCAACTGCCCTCTGAGCTTACCATGCATGCACCAACTGGGTTTTCAGGAGTGCATATCTTTGCAAAAAGAGGACACTGTGGCGGAATTATTAAACCTCGTAAAACAAGACCACACTTGCAACCTGGTGGTTCCTTTGAATTAATTAACGGAATATCAAAAACTGATGAAGCATCCCGATGGGAAAACTCATTTTTCAACTTAAGCCCGCTTTCTTTAATGATGCCAATGCCTCTCCAGTTACTGTCGCAGGTGGCAAAATATATGTTTATGAAATCCCTTGCTTTTTTGTTGCCTTCTGGTTTTACCGCATCGGTATATTGAATTTCTACCTTTGCTTCGTTTTCAATGATTTGCTTTAGCAACATGGCAATGGAATTTAAAATATCATCTGCGTCAAAACCTGAAATTACGCATGCCTTTTTATATTTTGATGGAATAAATTCATAAACTTTGCTACCGATAATTGTGCTTACATGCCCAGGTAAAATAAAACCATCGAGTTTTAACTCTTCAGTATTTGCTAAAGCTTCAAGAGCAGGTGGAACTAGTTTGTGGACTGAATATATATAGAAATTTGGAATATTTTGTCTTTCTGCTTCAGAGATAGTTGCTGCAATAAGTGGTGATGTGGTTTCAAACCCCACAGCAAAAAATACCACTTTCTTTTCTTTATTTTCCGCTGCAATTTTTAATGCATCCAAAGGAGAATAAACCATTCTAATATCTGCACCCTCAGCCTTTGCTTTATACAAAGAACCGTTACTTCCTGGCACTCTCATCATATCTCCGAAAGTAGTAATAATCACATCTGGTTGACTGGCAATATAGAGAAATCTATCTATATCTTCTATGGGAGTAACGCAAACAGGACAGCCAGGTCCGCTTAAGAGTTTAATATTTTCAGGTAATAAACTTCGAATCCCATGTTTAAAAATTGCTACTGTATGGGTTCCGCATACTTCCATAAGGTTAATCCTGCGATTTAGTTTTTTAGCAAAGGCCTGGATTAATCTGATAATGTTTTCCACTTTATATTCCCTCCTACAATGAAGATTATTTTTATCATATCATATTTCGAACAATGAAAAAGCTAAAAGCTCAATATAGGATATATTAGACGTTCTTTTGTGGGATATATATTAGAAAAGTTCAACCACATATGCTACATAAAGGGTTAATGAATGATTATTAAAAATATATCCAATTTTAGTAAAATACTAAGCCATAGAAGGCTTAAAAGCATGTTCTATAGTCTCAGAATGTTTAGCAGACATGAAGTAGCAGTGTGGAGAATGAAGATTATATGATTTTATGAAAAGTGTGATGAGAAGGCATCAAAGGAGGCCTTTAGGGCAGACACCCAACTTTATTACTCCCAACTTCATCACCAGGAACTTAAAAACAACTGTAAATCAATGAGTTATCATCTACAAATTAGTCTAAATGCCCTCTAAGCTATTTTTAAACCATCCGATTTTCCACTACAACTGTCTATATTTTCCTCCTCCCTTGTTATCTCATTTGCTAATCTGATCATCTCTCTTCGTTCAGCTCTCTTCTTGCAATTAGAACCTCTCCCCCTCTTTGTCATTGCGAGCGCCCTCTTCTGTCATTGCGAGGCATTTCCCTTCTGTCATTGCGAGGAGCACAAGCGACGAAGGGATCTCGTCGTTATTCCAACTTGGACGAAATGAGATTCCTCACTTCGTTCGGAATGACAGGGGAGGAGGAGTCATTGCGAGCGGAAGCGAAGGGATCTCATCGTTGCCTCTTCGTAGGCTTTACTTAGAGACTGCTTCGGGACATCGAGTCCCTCGCAGTGACATGTGGGGGAGTAAGAGACTGCTTCCTGCCTTTATTCTCTCCATCACAGGTCATACTATTCTTTAGCAATCTACATTAACTATGTCTTTTGTTAACAGTAATGCCCTTTACAGAAGAAAATATGCAAAATACGATGGATTAAAGGGGGGGGTAAAGGCAGAAATCAAAGGAAAGAGGATTCATGTTTTAATTCAAGCTTTACCAGTAAGAGATTCTTGATATTAGTAAACAAAACAAGGAAAAATTGGCTTTGAAAAGTATAAAAGACAATAGATCACATTAGGCGGGAAAGGAAAATATGAGTCTATGAAATATTTAGTTTTTTTGAATAGACATGCTCTAAATTGATGAAGTCGGGTTTAGAATATAGTTAGATTATATTTGTATTTTTGTTATTCCAAAATATGGGGAACAGGTCAGTTTTGTTTTTTCTCTTTTGTTTTTTTAAAATTCTTCCCTTATTGTCAAAAAGAAATACCTCCTCTACCTGAAAATGAAAAGCTTTTATATTTTCTTTGCTCGTATTGCCTCTGAAAGTTTCATTATTACATCTTTAAGGCTTTCTACTTCATAACTAACAGTTTGAGATGTATTTTTTACATCCTCTGCAAGACTGCTTGATTTCTCTGCTGAACGGGCTACTTCATCGGATGTAGATGACTGTTCTTCAGTAGCGGTGGCAATTTGGGTGATAGTATCTTTTACCATAACTGAATGTTCTGCTATTCGGTTCAATGCATCCTTTACTTCTTCTAATGCTTGAAGAGCTTCAGCAACCTCTTTTGCTGTTATATCCATGTTTTTAATGGATTCTCTTGATTCTGCCTGAACAGCTTCTATTTTAAGTGCTATTTCTTCTGTAGATTTTATTGTTCGTTCAGCAAGTCTTCGTACTTCATCTGCAACCACAGCAAAGCCTCTTCCTTGTTCACCAGCACGGGCTGCCTCTATTGCTGCATTAAGAGCAAGAAGATTTGTCTGATCTGCTATATCTTTTATAACAGTAACTATTTCACCTATTTCTTCTACTCGATTATTAAGAGAGTCGATGGTTTTCTTAAGTTCTATTGTTGAACGATTGGCAGATTGGACCGTTATTGTTGATTTATCAGCAAGAGAAACACCTTCATGCGCAATTTTTTGAGATTCCGTTGCTAATTGAGATGCCTCAGCTGCATTTCTTGCTATATCTGTAATTGTCTGACTCATTTCTTCAGCAGCAGTGGCGATTTGATGGGATTGAGATGTCTGGTCGAATGATTTTTTCTTTAAAACATCTACATTATTTTCAATAGTTTCAATAACTGATTGGATTGTTAAAAGAGAATTTTTTATGTTTTCTATTACATTTTGGGTGAACTTATCCACTTTTTTAATACCCCTTGCTATTAGGCCTATTTCATCATTTCTATCTTCAAACCTATTAAGTTCTATAGTTCCTATATCTCCTCTATCTGCTCCCTTTGCTATTTCTTCCATTTTAAGAGCCATCTCAGGAATGGCTTTTAGTGATTTGCTCATAAAAAAGAGTAGAACATTAATGCTTAGAGCTGCAAATAAAAATATTCCTGTGAATAAATAGAAATTTCGCTTCATTGTATAAGCCATTTTTTCTTTTGCTGCTACAAATTTAGATTTTTCTGTGTCTGTTATGTTTAGTATTATTTCTCTCGTTTTTCTAAAAGAATTCGTAAGTTCTTGAGATTTTCTCAAGGCTTCCTCTTTTTTGCCCATTTCTGTCAGTTTTATTATTTCACCAATAAGAGAATAATTGGTTTCCCACATTTTAAGAATTTTTTTAATCTCCTCTTGCATAGAAGGAGAAGCAATAGTAATTGCGTCGTTTATTGTTTTAATCAATTCTTTGTAATATTTTTCCACATTCTTTTTAGATTGTTCGTCATTTGCAGCAAGAATATTTCTCACTGAAGCAAGTGTCTGTGAACCATGACCATAAATATCCTTATATGCGACTAATAGTTGAAGATCGCGGTCTACAAGGGTTTGGACATTTTTTTGAGAATCTTTTTGTGTAAAATAAAAAATAACAAAGAGAAATATGAAAGATAATATGCTAACAAAGCTAATAAGCTTAATCAGTTTTGAAATTTTCATAAAAGCTCTCCTTTTTTTTCTATAATTTTTGAAAAATAGACACCAAAAACAAATTTTTAAGGGGCAGGAAGATCAAAATTAAGCATTCTTTGAGTCATAGATAAAAATATAATAACAAGTTTTTATTTTTAATTTTATTTAAATTTTTCAATAAAGCAATAAAATTTTTTCATGTTTTTATCATAAATCTAATTTGGGAAACATGTATTTGCTAAATTAGAGTCTTAAAATATAAAATATATTCTATGCCTATTATAGATTTTCACACCCATGCTTTTCCTGATGAAATAGCTGAAAGAGCAATGAAGAAATTACAAGAAGGCCCTGTTAAGGCCTGTTTGGATGGAACTCTTTCTGCTCTTATAAGGTCAATGGATGAAAGTGGCATAGAGAAGGCTATTTTGTGCAATATTGCGACCAAACCAGAACAATTTGAACCAATTCTAAAATGGAGCAAAAAGATTCGTTCTGACCGAATAATTCCTCTCGCTTCGGTTCATCCCGCTGATAATAGAGTAAAGGAGCATATTAAAGAAATAAAATCAGAAGGCTTCTTAGGAATAAAAATGCACCCCTTCTATCAGGATTTCTCTATTGATGAGGAAAGGCTTTTTTTAATTTACGAATGTTTAGTTGAAAATAATCTTTTGATAGTAATGCACTGCGGATATGATATAAGCTTTCCTCATTGGGATATAGCCTCTCCTCAAAGAATTATTAATGTTATTAATAGATTTCCTGAATTAAAATTTGTAACAACTCATTTAGGTGCATGGAAACAGTGGGAAGATGTTGAAAGATTAATTATTGGCAAAGAAATTTACATGGAGATTTCTTTTTCTTTTGGTTGGCTCTCTGAGGAGAAGATAAAGGAACTGTTGCTCAAGCATCCCTCTCATTTCGTACTATTTGGCACTGATTCACCTTGGGCAGACCAGAGGAAAGAAGTGGATAATCTAAAAAATCTTGGACTTCCAGATAATCTTCTTAATAAAATATTTTTTCTCAATGCTGAGAGGCTTATAAATAGCATATGATAGCAAAGTTTTCCAAATCTTTTTTAATTAGCTTTAAGGATTTTTATAAAGATGAAGGGATATACTTAAGTGCAGCCCTTGCCTTTTTTTCTATTTTATCACTAATCCCTTTAAGCATGTTTATTGTAAATATTCTTGTAACTTTTACCCAGGAAGATACGGTGATAAGATTTGTTTACAGCAAAATGGTGTTTCTTTTTCCTAATTTGGAAATTCAAATGATAAAGGACATAAAAAAACTGTTAATGCTAAAGGGAATAAATGAAATTTCAATAATACTTTACGGAATTTTTTCTTTGCAGTTATTTACAGCAATAGAATTTTCCTTGAATAAAATTTTTAAAATATCAAAAAGAAGGCATTTTTTACTCTCTTTTCTTCTATCTATTTTTATAGTTTTTCTCATCATCTTTGCTGTAGGTGCTACTTTTTTTATTTCATATCTTATAAAGTTTTTTGGGAATAATGGCATTTTTCAACATAGTTTAATAATCCACTTTTTTTTGAAATATGTTATTACTTTTGTACTAATCTTTGTTGTTATTGGATTACTTTATAAATTCCTGCCTAATAAAAAAATTAGCCTTGGTTCTGTAATAATCGGTACATTGATCACAACTATTTTAATTGAATTAGCAAAGCATCTATTTGCCTTTTATGTTTCAGAAATTATTAAAATAAGCACCCTTTACGGCTCTATCTCTACTTTCTTAGCTCTTCTCATGTGGCTTTTTTATGCTTGGGCAGTTTTTCTATACGGTGCTGAATTAATAAATAATCTTGAGAGGAAAAAATGAAGGTTGCTTTAACCATAGGAGGTTCTGATCCTACTGCAGGTGCTGGAGTGCAAATGGATTTAAAGGTATTCAACTCCTTGGGAGTTTATGGAATAAGTGTCATTACAGCACTTACAGCTCAAAACACAACATTGGTTAAGAAGATTTATCCTCTATCTGCCGATCTGATTGATATTCAGTTTAGTTCGCTATTAAAGGATATAGTGCCATATGGTGCAAAAACAGGCATGCTTTTTAATAGAGAATGTATAGAATGTGTGATAAAAAATGTCAAAAAGTATCGAATAAAAAATCTTGTAATTGATCCTGTTATCAAATCCTCCACAGGAACTAAGCTTATGGAAAAGGAGGCATTATTAACTCTTAAAGAAAAACTAATTCCCCTTTCTAAGGCAGTTACAGCCAATATTCCAGAGGCAGAGATACTATCAGGCATAAAGATAGATTCAAAGGAGAGTCTTCTAGAGGCTGCAAAAGTTATACATAGAATGGGCACAGAACTTGTTGTTATAAAGGGAGGTCATCTTGCTGAGGAAGCATCAGATTATCTTTATGACGGTGAGAATCTGCATGTAGCTCAAGGAGAGAAATTTTCAGGGCATTATCATGGCACAGGTTGTGCCTTTTCCTCTGCCTTTGTCTCATTTCTTTGCCTCGGTTATGATGCTAAAGAAGCCCTTTGGGCATCAAAAAATTTTGTGAAAAATGCAATAAGAAATGCCCTCAGTCTTGGAAAGGGCATGTATTTGCTAAAAATATGAGATAAGGAGGATATTATGGGAAACAAAGTGGTGCTACAAACTAATTTGGAAGGGGTTAAATTTTTAAAACGAGGGAAGGTAAGAGACATTTATGAAATTGATGATTATTTACTGATAGTGGCTACAGATAGAGTTTCTGCTTTTGATGTGGTATTGCCAAATGGCATTCCAGGAAAGGGACGAGTATTAACACAGATTTCCTTATTTTGGTTCAATCAGATGAAAGATTTAGTAGAAAATCACTTAGTGACAGCAAATGTATCTGAATTTCCAGAATCCCTAAGGAGATATGCGGAAATACTGGAAGGAAGAAGCATGCTCGTTAAAAAAGCAAAACCTCTTCCCGTAGAATGCATTGTTAGAGGTTATATTACAGGTTCAGGTTGGAAGGATTATCAAAAGACAGGCACTGTTTGCGGAATTAAACTTCCTGAAGGATTAGTTGAGTCAGCTAAACTTCCTGAACCAATTTATACTCCGAGCACTAAAGCTGAAGAAGGTCATGATATAAACATTACCTTTGATGAAACAGTTAAAATACTTGGAGATGAGATTGCAAAAAAAGTAAAGGACCTAACCGTAACCATATACAAAAAAGCCTCAGAAATTGCGGAGAAAAAGGGAATAATAATAGCGGATACAAAGATGGAATATGGTTTTTATGATGGCAAACTCATATTGATTGACGAGCTTTTGACTCCTGATTCTTCAAGATTTTGGTCTATTAAAGATTATCTACCCGGAAAATCACAGGATAGTTATGATAAGCAAATTGTGAGAGATTATCTTATTTCCATCAAATGGGATAAAAAGCCGCCAGCACCTGTTCTTCCTGATGAAATAGTAGAAAAGGCTGCTGCAAGATATGAAGAGATATTCAAGATCTTAACTTCTTAAGAATTTTTCTTACTTGGTTGAGATTTTTTCGGTCATCTTCAAGTCTTTTTTTGGGAGTTTCAAGGATAAGAGGGATGTGAGAGAGCTCTTTTATACTTAAAAAATTTAAGAAGCCCTCCATCCCTATGTATCCTTTACCAATGTGTTCGTGTCTATCAATTCCTGCGCCTACCTGAGCTTTTGAGTCATTTAGATGGATTAATTTTATTAAACTGAAATCTCCGTAAGCTTGAACTTCATCAATAAATCTCTTTATCCCTTCATCTTTAGTAATGTCATAACCAGCAGCAAAAAGATGACAGGTATCGATGCAGATACCTCCAATATTTTCTGTCTTAACTTTCTCATAAGTTTCAAACAAATCAGTAATATTGGCTGTGATTTTGCTCTTTGCAGTGTTTTCTATTAAGATTTTACAACCCTTAAGGTCTTCTATTCTATTGAAACCCTCAAAAGTTTTTTTGAATATTTCATTTTTTTCCATGTCTTTATTATCTTTTAGATGAATGACATAATAGTCTGCCTCAAGATTGTCCGCTGCCATTACCTCTCTTTTTAAGAGATATTTCGATGAATTGATGGTTTTTGGATTAGAGGATATAAGATTTATAAGATAGGAAGAGTGGACAAATAAAGGATTAAGCTTATTCAGCTTCCTTTGTTTTTTGAATTCTTCAGTAGTAGTATCATCGAACTCAGGAATCTGCCAAACCTGAGGGCTGTGGAGGAAAATTTGAAAGGTATTACAGCCCAATTCAACAGCTTCTTCTATTGAATTGAGTAGGCTGCTTTTTATTGATGTATGAACACCTAATGGTTGCATCAAAAAAGGCGACGGCCGGATTCGAACCGGCGAATGGCGGTTTTGCAGACCGCTCCCTTAGCCACTTGGGTACGTCGCCAATAAAAAAGCGGGCGACGGGATTTGAACCCGCGACCCCAACCTTGGCAAGGTTGTGCTCTACCAGCTGAGCTACACCCGCATATTATTCTTTTTATTAAAATCTGAATGATCTGACTTTTATTTTAAACCTTTTTAGCCCTTCTTTGCAAACTTTATCTTTTTAAGTTTCCAAGCAAATTTCAAATAAAATTATCATAAAGCTTTAACATATGTCAACTATTTAGCTTTTTCCTATTTTCCCTAAAATAGAAAATTATATTGATACTCAACTCATGTATTTGATTTAAATTTTTACCATTTCGCTCAAAAAGTCTTTGTCAGAATTATCCCATGAGTTGTAAGTTGTATATATAAGAGAGTATATATAAAGATATATTGTCTATGCACGCATTCGCTGTTAATTTTTAAGCTTGGTTGACAGATTTATCAGGAAATAGTTTATTAAATAAGTATCTATTCTTGTAAGGAGGAAAGATTGGCAGAAACACCTATTAGGTTGCTTCACATTTCAGATATTCATTTGGGAATAAAGCCTACTTTTTTTGATGGCTCATTTTTTGATTTTCAGATAGAAATTCTTAGGTCTTTGCTTCAACGGGCATCACAGCAGGGTTTGAGCTATGTTCTTATATCAGGGGATCTTTTTGACTCTAACAGGGAGAGTGATTACATCGTTGAGAAGACTTTAGCGCTTTTTCAAGGTTTTTCTAATCTTCATTTTATAATTATTCCAGGTGGAGGGAGTGAATATAAAGAAGAAGTAACAGGTCATGATGCCTATACAGAGGATAGCATTTATAAAAGAGCAATTTTCCTGAATGCACCTAGTAATATTCATCTGCTTACCCCTGAAAATCCAAAGCTCACATTAGGTGATATAACCTTTTATGGTGGTTTTTTCTCTTTACCTAAAACCAATAAGTCAGAGTCCTCTTACCATGTTGCTGTTGTGCATGGCAGTGTAGGTAAGGATGATGGATTTATTAAATTGCATGAGCTTGACCAAGCCTTTTATGATTACATTGCTCTTGGCCACTTTCATAAATGTAAGAGAGTTTCACAAAAATCGGCCTATGCAGGAGTGCTAATACCTTTTGAGTTTCCTTCCTATTTTGGAGAGCTTAAAGGTTCATACATTGTAGTAGAGTTAAGTAGAGGTGCTGTGAGGATTAATGAAAAACATTTAGATAACTCTACCCAATTTATTAAAAGAAGAGTAGATGCTTTGGAGGAACTAAAAACTCTTTTAGAGAGTTGTCATGAAAGAACCTTTTTACATCTCATTTTACCTAAGGATTTTAAGGAAACTGTCAATGAGCTTTTAAAGGCGATTCCTCAGGCAAGAAGGTCTCTAAAAAAGATTGATTATGAGGATGAACCAAGCGTTTCCCTTGATTTTTTTGATACTCTCTCAGTAGTTGTAGAGAATTTCAAAAAAGAAAGAAATGAGGAAATTATTGAAAAGGCAGAAGAGTTTATAGTGGATATTCTTTATAGAAGAAGAAGCCTTGATACGATAAATGATTTTATTGAAAGAGTAAAAGATGAGGCTTAAGGCAATTAGGCTTTATAATTATAAAAAATACGGAGGCAAACATGAATTTTCCTTTGAAGAAGGAGTAACTCCAGTCATAAAGAACAACGAAGAAGGCAAAAGCACCCTGGTAGAGGCTATTAAAGACTGTCTTTGCGGTACAATAAGTAGCATTGCGCAAAAAGGGAACTGGTATAATAATGAAAAACCCTATCTTCAGCTTACCTTTGAACATGAAGGAAGGGACTTTGAGATTGAGATAGACTGTAATAGAAGTTCCCCTAAATTAAGAGAGCTTCCACAAGGTTCACCCTCGGATAGAGATAAAAAGTTAAAGGAAATTCTTGGTAAGAATTTTAAGGACCTAATAAATCTAATAATCCTTGAGCAAGAAAACTTCTCTACAAAAATTTCTCCCCAAATTTTTGAAGAGCTTTCAGGTGTAAATAGGATAGATGAGATAATAAAATTCATCAATAACATTATTGGAGAAAAAGGAGGGATAAAAAAAACAGATAAAAGCTCAAAATATCACGACTACCTTGCTGAACTAAACTCTCTTAAAAGGGAGCTTTTAGAGAAAGAAACTGATTACAGGCAATATGAAAAGGATAAATTAGAGCTTGAGAAATTAAAAAAATATAAAGATGAAAAAGAGAATTTGTTTAATAAAATAGAATTGCAACTTAAGATTTTAGAGTCTCTCAAAAATCACAAAGAAATTATAAAAAAATGTGAAGAAATTGAAAAAGCTGAAAGGGATTTAGAAGGGATCAACAAACAAATTATTGAGAAGGATCAAGTACGGCAAAAGCACGAAGACTCCAAAAAGGAAATAACCTTAGAAAGAGAAAAATTAGAAGAGCAAAAAAAAGAGCTGGATAAAATCTTAAATGAAAGAATTAGAAAAGATGAGAAAATTAAAGAAATAGAAAAGAGGATTAATAGGCTAAATTTAATTAACCAAAAGCATAAAAAGCTAGAGGATGAGACAGGACAATATATCGAGAAAAATTTAAACATACTTAAAGAATATTACACCCAATGGAATCTCTATCAAAGGGGAACTTTAAAGGGCAGTATTTTTATTGAAATTGATAAGATTGATAAAAGTATTGATTTAAAAGTTAATGATACTCTTGTTTCAGATACTTACAAAGGTGAGCACAAAGGAAGGCTAAATTTAGAAATACCACAAAAACTTAAAATTACTCTATATGGAGGAAGTTCTGATGAAATCTATAAGCTTGTTGATAAATTAGAAAAGGAGTTTAAAACCCTAGAAAACCTCTTTCATTATGTAAAAAAATTAGAAGAAATTGCTGATCTAGAGAGAGAAAAAAGTACAATTCTTGAGGGTAAAAAGGAAGAGGAATTAATAGAGGAAAGAATAGTTCTGCAAAATGAAATTAGAGAAATAGATAAAAAGTTAGTTGAAAGACAGAAAACAGAAGAAAGACTTAAAGATTTATATGAGAAGGACAAAAAGCTTTCTGCTGAACTTAGCGCATTAGCAAAAGAGTTAGAGTTCTTAAGCTCAAAAAAGATAGAAGTTGAAGAGCAAATTAAAGGCTTAGATAGAGAAAATCTTGAACTTAAAAAAGGAGAAACTGAAAAAATAATTGATAGCTTGCCTTTTGGAGAGATAAAAGAACATTTAAATAAGGATTTAAGCAGACTTGAAAAGGAATTAGATGAAATAAAAATACAAAGAGACTACATAGACAAGGAAATAAATAAATTGAGAGAGGAAATAGCTAAATTAGAAGGTAAAACCAGCAAAATTTTAGATAAAACCTCTCTTGAGACACTAAGAGAAAAGGTGAAAAAGTTAGAAAACACTATTCAAAAGGCTCAAGAATATGGCGAAATGCTTAAATATGTTAAAGATATACTCAAGGTGGCTAAGGACAGGTATTGGGAGGACAAGTTAAAAAAGGCTAAGGAAAAAGCTTCAGAGCATTTTAAAAAAATGACCCAAAAGTATGAGAAAATTGATTGGGGGAGTGTGGAGAATTTACAGTTAAAGGATTCTACAAGTAACTTAGAAAGTCTTCATGTTTTTGAAATAATAGATAATACTCTGAAAGAAAGAGCTCTGAAAGATCTAAGTGCAGGAGCACGAGATCAATTTCTATTTGCCTGCCGATTAGGACTCATTGAAGCTATATTTGGTGAAAATAAACACTTTATGGTTTTTGATGATCCCTTTGCAAATTATGATGAAGAAAGATACACGAGAGCTCAGGAAATTCTAAACTATCTTTCCAAGCAAGGTTGGCAGGTGCTTTATCTTAGTTGGAGGAAAGTATCAAATTAAATAATAAAGGCTTTTTTTACACCGCAGTGGTTTGAATTTTTGCTATTTTTCTCTATATAATACTGCAAATAGATAACAGGTGGGGGTAGTATGCATCAGCATTACGATTTCAAAGCAATAGAGAGTAAATGGCAGAAAGAATGGATTGAAAATGAAATATTCCGAGTAGATGAAGATAGCTCAAAAGAGAAATTTTATTGTTTAGAGATGTTTCCATATCCCTCAGGAAGAATTCACATGGGTCATGTTCGTAATTATGCAATAGGCGATGTTATTGCAAGATACAAAAGGATGAAAGGATTCAATGTTCTTCATCCTATGGGATGGGATGCCTTTGGGCTTCCTGCTGAAAATGCTGCAATCAAACATGGCGTTCATCCTGCAAAATGGACTTATGAGAATATTGAATACATGAAAAAACAGCTTATTAAACTGGGCTTAAGTTATGATTGGAGAAGAGAAGTTACTACATGCCATCCCGATTACTACAAATGGAATCAGTGGATATTCCTAAAATTATATGAAAAAGGACTCGCTTATAGAAAAGCTTCTTTTGTTAATTGGTGTCCCTCATGTATGACAGTTCTTGCCAACGAACAGGTAATAGATGGAGCTTGCTGGAGATGTGAATCCACAGTGGAACAAAAGGAACTAGAGCAATGGTTTCTCAAAATTACAGCCTATGCAGAAGAATTGCTTAATGATTGCGATACTTTGACAGGATGGCCTGAAAAGGTTCTTACCATGCAGCGCAATTGGATTGGAAAAAGCGAAGGAGTTGAAGTAGATTTTTTAATAGAAGGGATAAACGATAGGCTTAGAATATTTACTACAAGGCCAGATACTATTTTCGGAGTTACCTTTATGTGTATTTCTCCAGAACATCCACTCTCTGATAAGCTTTGTAATAACAAAGAGGCTTTGAGGAAAATAAGGCAGCTTCAGCGTGAACCAGAAATAAAAGAAGGAATCTTTACAGGAAAATACGCTATTAATCCTTTAAATGGCGAAAAGATTCCTATATGGATAGCTAATTTCGTTCTTATGGAATATGGTACCGGAGCTATAATGAGTGTGCCTGCCCATGATCAGAGAGATTTTGAATTTGCAATTAAATTTGGGCTACCTGTGAAGGTTGTCATAAAGCCTTTTGATAAGGAACTTCCAAATCCTTTAAAAGAAGCTTATGAAAATGAGGGTGTAATGGTTAATTCAGGTGAATTTTCTGGACTTCCTTCTTCTCAGGGGAAAAAAGCAGTGGCAGATTATATTGAAAAGATGGGCTTTGGCAAAAAGACAGTAAATTATAGACTTAGAGACTGGGGAATATCGAGACAGCGCTATTGGGGAACTCCTATTCCAATAATCTATTGTGATAGATGTGGAATTGTACCAGTTCCTGAAAAGGAGCTACCTGTTATTTTACCTGAGAATATAAATCTTACTGGAAAGGGAGAGTCTCCTCTTAAATATGTTGAAGATTTTTATAAAACAAAGTGTCCAAAATGTGGAGAAGAGGCTACAAGAGAGACAGACACAATGGATACTTTTGTGGATTCATCTTGGTATTTTCTTAGATATTGTTCCTTAGAAAGCGAGACAGCTTTCTTAGCTAATAAGATTAAATATTGGATGCCTGTTGATCAATACATAGGTGGTGTGGAACATGCTGTTCTTCATCTACTCTATGCTAGATTTTTTACAAAAGTGCTTCGTGACCTTAACATTGTTCCCTTCAATGAACCATTTAAAAGACTTTTAACTCAGGGAATGGTATGTATGGAAAGTTATCGTTGTCCTGAACACGAATGGCTTTTTCCAAAGGAAGTAAAAGAGGGTAAGTGTATTTATTGTGGAAGTGAGGTCCAAATAGGAAGAGTTGAGAAAATGTCAAAATCAAAGAAGAATATTATCGATCCAGATGAAATGATAGATCAATACGGAACAGATACAGTTAGAGTGTTTACACTTTTTGCAGCTCCGCCAGAAAAGGACCTTGAATGGTCAAGTCATGGTGTTGAAGGTGCACATAGATTTCTAAAGAGAATATATGCTCTTTTTTATAAGCATTATGACTGGTTAAAAAAGGATTATTCGTCAATTGATATTAAATCTCTTATTGAGAAAAAAGAAGGCACAAATAATATACCTTCGAGTGATAAAGAATCTCTAATTATGCGCATTGTAAGCTTAACTCATAGAACAATAAAAAGAGTGACAATTGATATAGAAAGGGAGTATCAATTTAATACAGCCATTGCAAGACTTATGGAGTTTGTAAATGAAGTTTATTCATTAGAACCAAAGGACGATGAAGAGAGAGCAGTTTTAAAATTTGCATTAAAGAACTTTTTAATTTTACTTAGTCCCTTTGCACCCCATTTAGCTGAGGAACTATGGAGCTTAATAAGGCAAAAAGGTTTTATTTTAAATCAAACCTGGCCCTCCTATGATGAAGATTTGGCTGTGGAACCAATGGTTGAACTTGTAGTTCAGGTAAACGGCAAGGTGCGTTCAAAAATAATGATTCCGCAAGGTGCAAGTAACGATGATATTGTCGGAATTGCCCTTCATGATGAAAAGGTAAAGAGTTGGATAAATGGCAAAGAGATCATAAAAGTAATTCCAGTGAAAGGTAAACTAGTAAACATAGTTATTAAGGAATAAATAAGGAGTAATATTTGTGAAAATATTATTGACTAATTGCAAGAAAATCCTGTTTATTTTAGCTTTACTCTCACTCTCTTTTATTTATGGCTGTGGCTATAGTGTTTATACAAAAGCTGATTTGCCAATCAGCGAAATTTATCTAAGAAATGTGGAAAACAATACGCTTGAGCCTGGACTTCAGGATAAAATGAGAAGAATCCTTTATCAAACTTTAGTTCAAAATGGATTTGAGATAAATTCCTCAGCAAATAGAGTTATTGATGTTAAAATCACCAATTATCGACTCGTAACCATTTCTGAGATAGGACTAAATACTTTGGAATACCAACTTTTATTAGATGTTCAAGCAACTCTCTATGATAACGAAGGCAATAAAATAAAAGAAATAAAAGCTTCCTCTCCATTTAATACCTATTTTAGAACTATAAGGGATTTACAGAGCCTAATTGCAGATAAAAATCTCGCTATAGAGAGTCTTTTCAGGGATATTTGTGAAAGTCTTGTCAGAGATTTAATTTTTTTAAAATCTGAGTCTAAGTCTTTAGAGAAATAAATAGCCAGATCATGAGAAAGCAAATTTTCTAAAAGATATGATATTGTAACAAGAAAAATTTTTTTCTTTACCACAAACGATATTATTCCTTTGTTAATTAATGAGTTATCACTACAGATCAGTCGACACGCCCTCTAAGCTATGTTTACATTATCCGATTTCCCTCTAACTGCCTCTATCTCTTTCCTCCTCCATGTGACCTTGCAGTGAATTTTTTGTCATTGCGAGCGAAGCGAAGGGATCTTAATACGACTCTCAATTAGATTCCTCGCCATTCTCGGAATGACATCAGAGGGAGTTATTGCGAAGAGCGGGATTCCTCACTACGTTCGGAACAGGCTCCGCAATCTCCTGACTTTGTCAGATAAAATTTGTAAGTCATTGATATTTCAACAAAATACCTTCAAAATCTGCTCATTTTTGCACTACAAATCTTTTTTGTTCTGTTTCTTGATTGATTTACTAAAAACTCAATT
>Ga0209721_1001549_pt1 | contig 16821 bp, 18 predicted proteins | sample TshhotsprinmetaG_FD_184139 | JGI IMG/M metagenome (GOLD analysis project Ga0209721, IMG submission 184139) | Hot spring microbial communities from South Africa to study Microbial Dark Matter (Phase II) - Tshipise hot spring metaG (SPAdes)... | ecosystem: Environmental > Aquatic > Thermal springs... | reverse complement strand
TTTAATTTATTTATTATTTATTTGTAATTTAGGATTTAGGGTTTATTTTAATGTTAGTAGTTAGATATTCGATGTCAGATGTTTAATTTTTTACATTCTACGTTCTAAGTTCTGTGTTTTACTTTGAACACTGGATGCCAGTGAATTCTATTTTCAGCAAAATATATTCCTGCAAAAACTAATACTGACCCAATTAAATAAAAAAAATCAGGTTTTTCTCCCAATAGCGGCCAAGCAATTATTAAAGCTACCACTGGATCAATATAAGTAAAAACGCCAATTTCTTGACCAGAGATTTTTTTTATTCCATAATAAAATAAAAAATAAGCGGCTGCTGAAGAAAAAAACACTCCAAAAATAATTCCTATCCAGCCATTAAAGTCTAATTGATTGAAATTCCAATTATTAAACTCATTAAAGACAAAAATAAAAATTAGAAAAAAAATACTACTTAATAGAAAACTAAAACAAGAGACAAAATAAGGATTAACTTTTTTCATTAAATCTTTACCAATTAAAGTAGAAAACACATAGCCTAATGTTGCCAATAACAAAAATAAATTACCTTCTACCTCGCCAAAAGAGAAACTTTTATTATTTAAAAATACTGGAGAAAATACAATTATTACTACTCCTAAAAAAGAAACCATCATTCCTAAAAAAACTTTTAGCTTTGGTTTTTCTTTCAAAAATATAATAGAAAAAATATATAAAAATACTGGTGCTGACGAAGCAATAATTGGTGCATAAATGCTTTCAGTTTTTTTTAATCCTAAAAAGAAAAAACTAATGTTTATAACAATCCCAAAAAACCCTACTAGAAAAATCTCCAACCATCTTTTTAAAGAAATCTTTTCCCAATTAAAAATTGTCAGTGGTAGAAATATTAAACCAGCAAAAAAAAATCTAATAAAAGCTAAGGTAAAAGGAGGAATATTAATTAATGCAAATTTAAAAATCGGTGAAGCCGCTCCCCAAATAATATTGGTAATTATTAGTGCTAAAATAGGATTCATAACATTAAAAAATTCTAAATAACAAAGTTTTATTTTTTTTGGGTTCAACTAATTTAAACTGATCTTAGACTTTCAACCGTTTTTCTTTTTATTTAAATAAACAATCAACTCACCAATGATTCCTGTCATTATTATCTGAACACCAACAATAATCAGCAAAACTCCTAAAAAAAGAATTGGTCGACGATAAAGTAAGACATTAAAAAATAATCTTTCAATTGTTAAGTATAAACTAATCAAAAAACCAATTATAAAAAAAATTCCACCAACAACACCAAAAAAATGTAAAGGTTTTTCGGAAAATTTATATAAAAAATAAGCAGTTAAAGTGTCAAAAATACCAATAATTAACTTTCCTTTTCCAAACTTAGTTTTTCCGTATCTTCTTGGTTGATTATTAATAACCACTTCATTAACTTTAAATCCTTGATAATATACATATAAAGGAAAAAAGCGAAAATTATTACCATAAAAAATAAAATCTTCAATAACTTCTTTTTTAAACATTTTAAAACCACAGTTAATATCAGAATAAGGAGATTTTAAGAATTTTTTTAAAAATAATTGGGCTAATTTTGAATAAATTTTTACTAAAAAACTATCTTGTCTTTTTAATCGATAACCATTAACAAAGTCAAAACCTTGATTAATTTTATCAATAAACTTCTTTAAATCTTTTGGATCATCTTGTAAATCAGCATCCATAAAACATATTAAATCACCATTATTTTTATTAATTCCTGTTTTTAAAGCCATTCCTTTACCTAATCTCTTATGATGGAAAAATAATTTAAAGTTCTTTTTATTAAAGAGATTTTTATCATAATTATCATTTGAGCCATCATCGACAAAAATAATCTCATATTTTATTTTTATTTTTTTTAGTTCTTCTTTTAAAGAATTAATAAGTAACGGTAAATTTTCTTTCTCATTATAAAAAGGAATAATTATTGATAACATAAAATCTTAAAAATAAGTTTTAACTTATAAAATTATAAGGCATAAAATATAAAATATGAAGACATTTAACATCTAACATCAAACTACTAACATTAAAATAAATTCTAAATTATAAATAAACAACAAAGAACAAATGATAATTAAATGATAAAGTTTACTGGGACTGACCTGCCTTAAATAAATTTTTTAACTTTTATGTTTTAAGTTTTATGTTTTATTTATATAACCGAGTTGGTTATACTGATTATACTAATTGGTAAAATGGTATAATAAAAAGATTATGAATAAAGTTTTGATTACTGGTTGTGCCGGTTATATTGGTTCAATTGCTGCTGATTTATTTTTGAAAAATAATTATCAGGTAGTTGGCATTGATAATTTTCAAACTGGTTATCGACAGCCCATTGAAATTTTAAAAAAACATTATCAAAAAAAATTTCAATTCTACAATCTTGATTTAAAAGATGACTTATCTTTAGTTTTTAAAGAAAATCCTGATATTTCTGTAGTTGTTCATTATGCATCCTCTTGTTTAGTTGATGAATCAATGAGATATCCGGAAAAATATTTTAAAAATAATGTTATTGGATCGTTAAACTTAATAACAATAATGAATGATTTTAATATTAGAAGAATAATTTTTTCTTCTACTTGTGCTGTTTATGGTGAAGGTCGATATTTTCCAATTGATGAAAAACATCCTCTTGAACCATCTTCTCCATATGGAGTTTCAAAAAAAATGGTTGAGGAAATAATTAGTTGGTTTGGAAAATTAAAGAATTTTTCGTATTTTATTCTTCGTTATTTTAATGTTTGTGGTGCCTCAGATGATGCTTTGATTGGTGATTCAAAAAAACCGTCAACACTTTTGGTCCAAAATGCGATTAGAGGAGCATTAAAAATTGAACCGTTTTATTTAACTTGTCCTGAAGTTGATACACCTGATAAGACTCCAATTCGTGATTATATAAATGTAGTTGATTTAAATGAAGCTCATTTATTAGCAGTGGAAATGTTATTAAAAGAAAAAAAACAAGAGATTATTAATTTAGGTACAGGAACGGGCTATTCAGTATTAGAAGTGATTAATGAGGTGAAAAATATTACTGGAGTCAAATTTGAAATTAAAAAGGCCTTGCCTCGTCAAGGAGAAGATGCGAAAAAAATTTCTTCAATTGAAAAAGCAGAAAAAATTTTAAATTGGAGACCAAAAAGGAGCTTAAAAGATTCAGTTATTTCTTTAATTAAATGGTACAAAAATCATCCCTATGGATGGGATGACTAAGATTATATGATAACCTCAATAATTTTAGCTGCAGGGAAAGGAAAGCGGATGAACTCTAAATTAAAAAATAAGGTGGTGATGAATTTTGCTGGAAAACCATTGATAATTTATGCAGTAGAGTTGATGAAGAAAGTTTCTGATAATCAGATAGTAGTTGTTGGTTCTTTTGCTGAGAGTGTAAAGGAGGTTTTAAAAAAATACTTAGTTAACTATGCTTATCAAAAAAAACGATTAGGCACAGGTCATGCAGTAAAAGTTGCTTTAAATGTTATAAAAGAAAAAAACCTCTCCCCTTCTCTTATTTTAGTTGGTTATGGAGATCATATGATGTTTTATAAAGAAAAAACTATTAAAAGATTTATTAATAATCATTTAAAAAATAAAGCAGCTATGTCTTTAGTCACAGTTAATTATAATAATCCTGATGAACTGGCTTGGGGCCGAATTATTAGAGATGAAAAAACTGGTTATGTGATTGACTCAGTTGAACAAAAAGACGCTGATTTAAAGCAAAGAAAAATTAAAGAATTAAACGCTGGTTTTTATTGTTTTGATTATCAGATTTTAAGAAAATTTATTAGCAAAATTCCTAAATCAAGAGCTAGTGGTGAATATTATCTTAATAGTTTAGTAAAAATTCTTGCTGATAGAGGATACAAAGTTTTGGTTTTTCCAGTTGTTTTTGAGGAAATTGGGATTGGGGTTAACAAAAAAGAAGAATTAGAAAAAAGTGAAAAACTTTATACTCTATTATTAAAACAAACTCCAAATCCTAAATCACAAATAAATCATAAATAAATTAAAGATTACACTCAGTTAACCTATCAGCAGATTCACCCAGTAAGCTCACACTATTAACTCATAACTCGTAAAAGCGTAACTCCTAACTCGTAAACATCCAAACCCATTAACTCGTAACTCTCTAACTTATAAATAAACACATAAACTAATTTCAACTAACTTTGACTGATTCAACTGATTACTGATTTAACTGTTGACTATATTTAACACTTATACCATTTTAGTCAATATTTTATTTTTAATATATTCTTATATTATCATAACAATCTATAATTTATGCCAAAGTTAGGATAACCGAGTCGGTTGTAGAATGAGGCAGCAGAATTATCTTTTATAAATTCTTTTTTCTGCTGTCTCAATGATTTTTTTTAACAAAGTAGCATAATCCCAACCATAAGCTCTAGCTGCCAATGGAAAGTACGATGTTAATGACACCTCAGGTGGTATAATTCCAGGTGGACTATTAATTTCTAAAAAATATGGATTATTTTTTTCATCGCATTTAATATCAATCCGACACCAATCTCTCACTTCCAATCTTTTCCATACCTGATAACAAATCTTTTTAATTTTATTTTCTAATTTTTTTTCGATTTTAGCTGGACATTGAAGATAATCATTATTTCCTTGCTCTTCAAAAAACCATTTTACCTCATAAGAATCAAACGGCAAATAATTTTTTGGTAGTAATTTATGATTTGGCTCAATAATTGGTAAAATTATTGGTGGATTACCAATCATTGCTACAGAAAACTCCCGACCAGATAGAAAAGGTTCAATTAAGGCTGGTTGCCTAAAATTCTCGATTACTTTTTTAATTTGATTTCTCAGATTTTTCTCATTAAAAACCACGCTATTATTAGTAATACCTGCACTTGATCCTTGAGCTACAGGTTTGACAATTAAAGGAAACTTTAATTTTTTATCTAAATCAAAATTAACATTATTAACTAACTGAAAATGAGTTGTTGGAATTCCATACGCCATTAAAATTTCTTTTGCTTTAGCTTTATTTAGAGCAAAACCTTGAGTTAAAGGACCCGAACCAGTGTAGGGAATCTGTAACATCTCTAACATTGCTGGCAGTTGTAATTCTCTATCTAAGCCATAAATTCCTTCAGATAAATTAAATACTAAATCGATTTTTTTTCTTAATCGATAAAGTTTAAAATATGCCTTTTCATTAGCTTCAACAGGGTAAACTTTAAAACCAAGTTTTCTTAAATATTTAATCTGTAATCTAGTTGTCTTTGGATCATCAAATTCCATTTCCAATTGGTTTCGATAATCATTAGGATCAGAATATTGATGTCTAATATTGTGTAAATGACAAATAGTTTTAATCATCATTGCCGTTTTGAACAAGTGGTAATAATTTTTTTCCAATTGCGTCACGAATAGTATTTTCAATTAATCTTTTTAAAATCTCTTTAAAATCAATTCCATATAGATCTAAAATGTTGGCAATAGCACAATCTAATTCTTTCGGTCCAAAAGCAGGATTGCTATTAGCATCAATAAAAAAATATCTTCCAGATTGATCTAGACGAATATCAAACTTCCCATAATCAAACATCTCAGTCACCTCAAAAGCTTTTTTAACATATTCTTTTAATAATGAATCATTATATTTTTGATAGGTAAATGGTTCTTCATCAGAATCCAACCATTGATCTTCAAAAGTAGCAAAAATATATTTATCTTTCTTATTAAATTTTTTTTCTGCTAAATAAACTTTTTTATTTAAACCCTCAAGCAAGATAGCAGTGATTTCTCGACCAACAATAAACTCTTCTACCAAAACTGGTTGCTTATAAGTATTTATTAAAAATTTAATTCTTTCTCGTAAATGTTTCTCATTTTCAGAAACAGCATTTTTTGTAATTTCTACTGCCCCATGAATTTCATTAAGTTTTGAAATTAAAGGAAATCTTAAAGTTGAATCTAAAGGATCAGTGTATTCATTAAATAGCTGATAAGCCGGTACTGGAATTCCATTTTGTTGAAGCAATTTTTTAATAATAAATTTATTGTATGATAAAGACTCACCTAATATACCTGCGCCTGTATAGGGAATTTCCAATAACTCTAACAATGCTGGAATTGTTGATGCTAAATATTCATTACCTCTAACTGATCCTGTTAGATTTAAAACCATATCAACTTTATATTTTCTTAAATTATAAGGAAGATTTTTATTCGCAGGAAAAAGATAACATTTTATCCCAAATTTTTCTATATAATAAGATATTGTTTTAGCATCTCGAAAAGCCTCTTTTTCCGTTACATATTGTTCGTATGTAGGAAAATATTTTCGTTTTACATCACTATAGATAATTGCGATTTTTTTAGCAATGAATTTAAAGCGATTATTAGTGCTGGGAGGTTTATCTTCTTTTTTCATTTTGTTTTTTCATCTTTATTAAATACTTTAAAAGATAAAAGTATAAAAAACTCATTAATTTGTCAAGAGGATAATATTTTTTTAATATATTGTAAAACATTTTCTTTTTCCTCTATAAAAATTTTTATTATTTTTTTCTTTAAAAAAAATGGTAGCAAATAATGATTATTAAAAATATTAAAATATGTTTTTATTAATTTGTGTTTTTTTTTCTTAGCTTCTTTTAAATATAATCTCGCAAATTTATCAATCAACTGACCTTTAACTTTATTTTTGTATGCTAAATAGAAAGCTAATAATTGTTCATCTCTTCCTAAACCACTACTACCATAAGCACTATCAACTGAATTTCTATTAAAAAGAACATAAAGTTTTTCTTTTTTCAAAGAGAGCATATTTTTTTTTACAAAATTAACTTTCTTAGGATTAATATTTAATGCTTTTAAAAAAATGTATATCCTAGCACATTTTTCACATTGACCACACCAACGATTTCTTTTAGCGGTTTCTTCTTCTGAAAAACAAGACATCTGGTATTTTCCTATGTTTGAATAACGATAATGAAGTATATAAGTAATAAAAATTTCATGTATTGGTAAAACTAAACTAGAAATTAATGTTTTAATAAAAAATTGCTTAGGAATATTTTGCAAAATTTCCATTGCTTTTAAACTTTGTTCAAAAACTGGATTAATAAAAAACCCTTCTTTATCTGGAAGATAAAAATTACAACTTTGCTCATTACCTAAAAATAAATATTTACATTGATAATAAAATAAATAAGGAACTAATAAAAAAATATACTGTGATAAGATAATCTCCCATCCCCAATACATTCCAGTATTCTGTCTTAATAAACCAAGATCTATAGGAAAAAAACAAACCTTATCTTTGAAATCATTAAAAAAATCTTTTGCTAACTTTTTTTTATGAAGATTTTCAAATTGACTTAATGGTTCTTTAATAAAAATTAATATTGGCTCTATTTTCATTTCTTTAAGCAATCCATAGGTAAGTAAACTTTCTTTACCAAAAGAAAATAATAAAATTGCTCTTTCTTTTAACTTAGCTTTAATTTTTTTACCTGATGTAAATGAAGAAAAAAAATTTCCTTTAAATTGACTTAAAAAGTTTAAATTTAAAAAATCTTTAATTAACTCTGAAGTCTTTAATTGATTATCATCAAAAATATTCATCGGAATACTATAAATTAAGATTTTGAAAAATAAATTTTCTAACAATGAATTTGAAAAATGACAAACTAAAGTATCTTTATTTATTAACGGAAGTTGCCAAGTAAATAAATAAGCCGTCGTATCAGCAAAAATTTTATGCAGTGTTCTAGGAAATTTTTCCCAAATTGGTGTAGGATATACTAGTTGAATTTTTTTATTTTTTATTTTTATCTCAACACCGTTTTTTATGATTTTTCGATAAATATGGATACTCATTTTATTTCTAATTTTATTTCTATTTTAATATTTAATATTAATATATATTTTTTTATTATAAAAAACTTTTTATTTTATTTTTTGTTTATTAATTTATTTAAATTATGTATACTAAAATTAAATGAAAAAAGATAACTTCTTTAAATTTGCCAACCAAAATTTTAAAAACTTTGGTGAAGCCAATATTAATCTATTTATTTTTTTACCATATTTTTTTTCTGTCTCTAATTTATTAAAAACTTTATTTTTTCCATGGAAAAACCTATCAGTAAAAAAAACTACGCCGGGTTTTTCTTTTCATGAATGGTTTGATATTTTGTTTTTTAATTTTATTTCTCGAGGGATTGGTTTTACTATGCGTTTTTCAATTATTATCTTTTACTTTGTCTTTCAAGCTTTATATATGTTTATCTTGCCAATTATTGCCTTAGTATATTTTTTACTTCAACCAGTTTTATATTTAAGTTATCTTTTCAAAAAAACACCAGAAGAGATTAAACAAGATCTAAAGAAAAACTTTCTTGATAATCATTTATTAAAAGAGGAAAATAAAAAACTTGTTGAAGATTGGTTTGAAGTTTATTATAAAAACCATCTTGAAAAAACTTCTTGGTGGAAATTAAAAAATCTTTTAAGTTATCCTCCTTTGGCTCGTGATTGGTCCTATGGCTACACACCGACTCTTGATCAATACTGTATTGATCTAGCTTCTTCTTCATATTTAGCTCATATTAATAATATTGTTAACCGAGAAAAAGAAATTAATGAAATTGAGTTAATTCTTTCAAAAAATGCCGAAGCTAATGTGATTATTGTTGGTGAAGAAGGCGTCGGAAAACATACCATTATTGATGCTTTAGCAAAAAAAATCTATCTTGGTAAAACCACTCATCAACTAATGTATAAAAGAATTCTTAAACTTAATATGGAAAAAATTAAAGATAATGAAAACTATTTTGAAGAACTTTTAAAAGAAGCTGAGACAGCAAAAAATATTATTTTATTTATCGATAATTTTGAAAAATATCTTGATTTAATTACCTCTTTGGAAAAGTATGTTAAAAGCAACAAGCTGCAGATTATTGCTGAAACAACACCATTTTTTTATCAAAAGTTTATCTTTCCCAATGAAAAAGCCAATCGTTTATTTGAAAAAATTGATGTCTATGAAATCTCAAAAAATCAGGCTTTAGAAGTTGTTTTGGAAAAATTTATTGATTTTGAAAATTATCATCATGTCTATCTTTCTTATGAAACCATTTTAGAGATTATTGATAAAAGTCAGTTTTATATCACTCACATTCCTTTTCCAGAAAAAGCCATTGATCTTTTAGATAGTACTTGTGTATATGTTAAACAAAAAAATAAAGATAAAAAAACTATTCCCCAAGTCTTACCAGAAGATATTAATCAGATTCTAACAGAAAAAACTCACATTCCCACCACTATTAATAGTCAACTTAAAGAAAAACTTCTTAACTTAGAAACTCTTTTAAAATCTGAGATTTTTGATCAAGATCAAGCTATTAATAAACTTTCCTCATCTTTAAGAAGATCGTTTTTATTAATTAGTAAAAGAAAAAAACCTCTAGCCTCATTTTTATTTTTAGGACCAACTGGAGTAGGAAAGACCCAAACCGCAAAAGCAATTGCCAAAGTTTTTTTTGCTAATAAAAATCAAAAAGAAGAAAAATATTTAATTCGTTTTGATATGTCTAATTATCAATCAAAATACGATATTCCTAAACTAATTGGCGATATTAATAATAATGATCCCGGACTATTAACCTCTGCTATAAGAGAACAACCTTACGGAGTCTTACTTCTTGACGAATTAGAAAAAGCTGATAAAAATCTTTTGAATATTTTTTTAACCGTTATTGATGAAGGTTATTTTACTGATGGTTATGGTCATCATGTTGATTGCAAAAATCTAGTTATTATCGCCACCTCTAATGCTAAATCTATTAATGAGTTTTCTCCTGAATTTATTAATCGTTTTGATGGAGTGATTACTTTTAGTCATTTAACTGTCAACACTTTAAAATTAATTGCCGATAAAGTTCTTAAACAGTTAAGTTTTGATCTTTATCAACTTTATAAAGTTAAAGTTAAGTTTAAAAATGAAACTATAAATGAGTTAATAAACAAAGGTTATCACCCTCAATATGGAGCAAGAAATTTAGAGAGAGTGATTAAAGACGAAATTGAAGACAAAATTGCCAAAATGATTTTATCTGATAAAATTAAAGAGGAGGAACTTATAATTATTTAAAACTCTTTATGATAAAAGTTTATTTTACTACTTCAACCTCTTATAATGGTCAATATAAAGAAAATTATAAAAAAATTATTAAGGAAATAAAAAATAACGGAGTAATCTTAACATCAGGTCAACAAATAATAAATGAAAAATTACTAAATAAAGATAAAAAACTTTCTAAAGAAGAAATTTTTAAAAGGCAAAAAAAATTGATTGAAGAGTCTGATTGTCTTATTGCCGAGGTTACTAATCCTTCCCATGGGGTTGGTGGAGAGATTGTCTATGCTCTTATCAAAGATAAACCGGTTTTAGGATTAGTTTTAGAAACCAGCCAAGATTTAATCTCTCCAATGATTGCCGGTAATCCTTCTGATAATTTTTTTTTAGAAAGATATAGTTTAGAAAATATAAAATACAAAATTAGAAACTTTATCGATTATGTTGACGGCTTAAAAAATCGTCAGGGCAAATTGATCGTTATTGACGGTGGTAATGGCTCTGGAAAAACTACTCAAGCAAAAATGTTAATCGACTACTTTAAAAAAGTAAAAATTCCTTGCCATTATTATGATTTTCCTCAATACTATACTTCTTTTCATGGCGAAACTGTGGCTAAGTTTTTAAGAGGCGATTTTGGCGAAATAGATAAAGTCTCACCTTATTTATCATCATTGGCCTTTGCATTGGATAGAGTCTCAGTTAAAAAAGAAATGGATGATTTTCTTTTAAAAGGTGGTTATATTGTCTCCAATCGCTATGTCACTTCTTCAATGGCTCATCAAGGAGCGAAATTCACTAATGAAACCGAAAAAAAAGAGTTTTTGAAATGGATTTATGATTTAGAATACAAAGTTCATAAAATGCCAAAAGAAGACTTGGTTATTTATCTTTATGTTCCTTGGAAGATCGGAATTGAGCTTTCTGATAAAAAAATTAATGATCAAAAATATCTTCAAGGAAAAAAAGATATTGAAGAAAAAAATTTAAAAAATCGAATTGAATCAGAAAAAATGTATTTGGAGTTTTCAAATAAATATCGTCACTGGGTCAAGATTGATTGTTTAGAAAATAATAGACTTCTTTCTCCCCAAATAATTAATCAAAAAATCATCAAGATTCTCAAAGAAAAAAAGATCATTTAAAGGATTTTTAATAACTATTTTTTTAATAAAAAATGACTCGGTAAAATTTGACTTTTTAGTAATTTCTTGATAATCTTTTATAACATGGATAGAAAATTAACTATTCTAATAATAATTTTTCTTTTAGTCTTTACTTTATTTATCTCTTATCTAGTTCTTAACAAACAAATAGTTACTTTTACTCGAGCAGCCGAAGAACTTATTCCCTCAACAGAAACCTCTTTAATTTTTGCCTGGCCATTAACTGCCAAAAGTAATGGTCTAGAAAAAGTAGAAGTTAATGTTTTTATTAGAAATTACAAAAATGTTCCTTTAGTCAATAAAAAAGTAAATCTGATAACAAATTTAGGATCAGTATCTCCTGATAACCAAATGACTGATAAATTAGGAAAAGCAACCTTTAGTTTAACATCTAACAATTCAGGAATTGCCGAAATAAAAGCTGTTGTTGACGATAAAATTCAGATTAAACAAACTGTTTCTATAAAATTTGTCGAATAAAACCCATGAGAAAAATTAACAAAGTTATTATTCCAGCTGCTGGTTTTGGAACTCGTTTTCTTCCTCAAACCAAAGCCATGCCCAAAGAAATGTTACCAATTGTTGATAAACCAGTTATCCAGTATGTGGTTGAGGAAGCAATCCAATCAGATATAAAAAATATTATCATTATCACTGGTTCCAATAAAAGAGCAATTGAGGATCATTTTGATGAACCAAGTGAAGACTTAATTCAAAACTTAATTCAAGGAAAAAAACATCATCTTCTTGAAGAAATAAAAAAGATCTCTCAAATGGCTAATTTTATCTACATTCGTCAAAAAGGTCCTTATGGTAATGGTGTACCAGTTTTATCAGCAGAACCAGTTATTGATAATGAACCATTTGCTGTTTTATGGGGTGATGAGTTTATATATAGTAAACCACCAAGATTAAAACAGATGATTAAGGCTTATGAAAAACTTGGTGGAATTATTATCTCTGGAGTAGAAATAAAAAACAAAACTGATCTCAATCGTTATGGAATTGCCAAAATAACTCATATTAAAAATAACATTTACAAAATTGAAGAAATTATAGAAAAGCCTGATCCTGATAAGGCTCCATCAAATATTGCTACTCATGGTGGCTATATTTTGCCTCCAGAAATTTTTTCTGCTTTAAAAAAAATCAAACCAGGCAAAGGAGGAGAAATTTGGTTGGTTGATGCTATTAACTACTTACAAAAACAAGGTGTTCCTATTTATACAGTTGTTATTGAAAATGGAAAATATTATGATACTGGTAATAAGTTTGAGTATTTAAAAACAGTAATTGAGTTTGCTTTAATTCATTCCGAAATTAATGGCAATTTTAAAAAATTTCTTAAATCTCTGAAAATTTAAACTTTCCAATTGCAAAATCTAATTTTCAAATATATAATTAAAAGATTATGAATATTAATAAAAAAATTGAAGAGTTATTTAAAAACGGTTGCCATTTAGGACATCAAAAAAATAAAATCCATCCGAAAGCAAAAAAATATATTTATACTATAGAAAACGGAGTTTCTATTATAGATTTAACACAAACAGTAGAGTTTTTAGAAAAAGCAAAAAAATATATATATAATTTATCGGAAAATAAAAAAACCCTTCTTGTTGTAGGAACAAAAAAAATTTTTTCAAATTTTATAAAAGAATTTTGTCAAGAAAGAGAGATCCCTTATGTAAATTTAAAATGGCCTGCTGGTTTATTAACTAATTTTGAAACCTTAACTAAAAACGTAGAAAAACTAAAAAAAATGAAAAAAGATAAAGAAGAGAGGGTTTGGAATAAATTAGTTAAACATGAACGGTTAAAACTTGAAAGAAAGTTAAATAAATTAGAAAAATTTTATGGAGGTATTGAATTATTAAAAAAACTCCCTGATGCATTATTCATTATTGACATTAAAAAAGAAAAAAATGCTTTTAAAGAAGCCTTGGCAAAAAAAGTCCCTGTTATCGCCATTGTTGATACTAATGTCAATTCTGAAAATGTTGATTATCCTATCCCTGCTAATGACGATTCTTTATCATCAATTCAATATCTAATTCAAGAAATTTTAAATTGTTATTCGAAAAAATAAGATATGTACGACATTAATAAATTAAAAAAATTAAGAGAAAAAACTGGTATTTCTTTTTCCCTATGTAAAAAAGCTCTTGAAGAAACTAATAACGACTTAAATAAAGCAAAAAAATTATTAAGTCAATGGGGTGCTGATAAAGCCAAAGATAAAGAAAGCAAGGAAACCAAAGTTGGTGCGATTTTTTCTTATGTTCATCATAATCGAAAACTGGCCTCTTTAGTTGAAATTGTTTGCGAAACTGATTTTGTCTCAAACAATGATAATTTTAAACAATTAGGTCAAGAGATTGCTATCCAAATTGCCTCACTAAAACCTCAATCAATTGACGAACTTCTAAATCAAGAGTATGTTCGTGATCCTTCAAAAAAAATTTCTGATTTGATTAAAGATTCAATTTTAAAATTCGGTGAAAATATAAAAATCAATCGGATTTTATATTGGGAAATTTAAAGGATAAAAAAATGGATTTTATTAATAATTTTAAAACTCAAACCCAAAAAATTATTGATCTTCTTAAAGAAGATCTAAGGTCTATTAGAACCGGAAGAGCTAATCCATCATTAGTGGAAAATTTAGTTGTCGAAACCTATAGTGGTTCGGCTAAACTTAAATTATTAGAACTATCAACAATTACCACCAATGGCCCAACTGAACTTTTAATCTCTCCTTTTGACCCAAATATCATTTCCGATATTGAAAAAGCAATTTTAAAATCTCCATTAGGTATAAATCCAATAACCCAAGGACAAAAAATAATTCTTAGAATTCCTCCTCTTTCCTCAGAGCAAAGAGATAAATTTGTTAAATTAGTTTCTAAAAAAATTGAAGAACGAAAAAATCAAATAAGATCTATTCGTGATCAGTTAAGAAAATCAATAAAAAATTCTTTTGAAAAAAAAGAGATTACTGAAGATGAAAAATTTCGATTAGAAAAAGAAATTGATAATATTACTTCTCAACTAATGATAGAAATCAATAATATTAAAGAAAAAAAAGAAATAGAAATCAAACAAGTCTAAAATCATTTATGTCTTTAATATTTTTTTTTATTATAATTAGTGTTTTAATTCTTATTCATGAATTAGGTCATTTTATCTTCGCTAAAATTAATGGTGTAAAAATAGAAGAGTTTGGTTTTGGTTTACCACCTCGTTTATTTGGTATAAAAAAAGGTGAAACAATCTACAGTATTAATCTATTTCCATTTGGTGGTTTTGTTAAGCTTTTTGGAGAAGAGTATCACGAAATAGACAATAAAAAAACTCCTTTAAAAGATAAAAACAAAGCTTTTATTAACAAAAAACCTTGGCAAAAAACTCTTATCATTACTGCCGGTGTCATAATGAACTTTTTTTTAGCTGTTAGTATTTTTTACTATCTTTTAATCAATAACCAATTTAAATCAAATATTATTCCTCTTTTTTTTAATCATCAATTTAAATTTGGTAGTAAAGAAAAAAAAATTGTTGTCATTAATGTTAATAAAAACTCTCCTGCTGAAAAACAAAATATTGTTTTTGAAGACATATTATTAAGATATAAAGATAATAATAATAATCAATGGAGAAATATTTATGATGCTTCTCAATTTATTAATATTGTCAATAAAAACTTTGATAAAGAAATTATTTTAGAATTACAAAATAATAAAAATGGGGAAGTAAAAATTGTTAAAGTAAAACCTGTTTATAATAAAAATTTAAAAAGATACATTATTGGTATTAGTTTAACCAACTCAGTAATTATTAATTATGAAAAACCATTAGAAAAAATACTTTCTGGTTTTCTTCACTCTTATAATCTCTTAGACTATAATTTAAAAGTCATTGGTAACCTTTTCTCTCAAGCTGTTAGAGAAAAAAAACCAGAATCAATTACTCAAACATTATCAGGACCAATTGGTATTTTTGCCATTATTTCTGATACTGTTAAATCATCAGGAAAAAAATTAGTCGATAATCTTTTAAACCTTACTGGTTTGTTAAGTTTATCTTTAGCATTAATGAATATTTTACCTTTTCCCGCTTTAGATGGAGGAAGATTAATTTTTGTTATTTATGAGTGGGTAACTGGTAAAAAAAATCATCAAAACTTAGAAAAACATCTTAACTTAATTGGTTTTTTAATTTTGATTTCCTTAGCAATTATCATCTCTATTAATGACATCTTGAATTTTTTTTAATAATTTTTATAAAATAAAATATGAATAATTTTTCCTCAAAATATCGAATAATTACTATTTCTGGAAAAATTGCTGTTGGTACCACCACTCTTTCGAAAAATCTTTCTTATATTTTAAAATGGCGACATATAAACTTTGGTGAACTCCAAAGAAAATATGATAAAAAACACAATATTAACTCAAATAAATATGGAGCTCTTGTTCGATCCGATGATCACGAAAAAAAAATTGAAGCTCTTGGTGAACAAATATTAAAAAAAGAAAAAAATATTATTTACGAAGCTTGGTTATCAGGTTTTTTAGCAAAAAACTATTCTGATGTTTTTAGAATTTTGTTAATTTGTTCTAAAGATGATGTAAGAATTGACCGCTTAGCTAACCGAGAAAATATTAGTATTAAAGAAGCAAAAGAATGGATAAAAAAAAGGGAAAAAGAAAACGATGAAAAATGGAAAAAACTTTATGGAAACTATAATTTTTGGGATCCAAAATATTTTAATTTAGTAATTGATACTTATACAAAAGGTCCGATGGAGACATTAGGAATCGTCTTGGATGAACTTGGCTTTAAACATAAAAAATAATGAAATATTCAAAAATTACTATTTCAGGAAAAATCTGCACTGGTAAAACCACTCTTTAAAAAATTTAAAAAAGAAACTTGGTTGGCCAACTTTTCTTACTGGTCAATTTTTTCGTGATTATGTTAAAAAAAATAATTTAGATATAAATCAAGCAGAAGAACAAAATGATAAAATTACTAAAAAAATTGACTATCATATCAAAAATTTACTTCATTCAAAAGGTAATTTAATTGTTGACGGTTGGATGTCAGGAATAATGGCTAATAATTTAAAAGATGTTTTAAAAGTTCTTCTTGTCTGTAAAAATAATATCCGTTATAAAAGATTTGCTAAAAGAGAAAAAATTAGTTTTCAACAAGCAAAAATAAAAGTTGAAGAAAGACAAAATAACTGGTTTAAAAAAATCAAAAAAATTCATCAGATAACAGAAAAAAAACTTAATAATTCAAAAAAGTATGATTTAATCATCGACACCTCTTACATCACTCCCCAAGCTGTTCTTAAAAAAGTTCTTAAACTCCTTAAGTTTAAAAGAGCCAGTTCTCAGTAAATTTAATACCAAATCACAAATAAATTACAAATAACAAATGATAATTTAATAATTGAATGATAAATGATAT
>Ga0209721_1001547_pt1 | contig 16822 bp, 11 predicted proteins | sample TshhotsprinmetaG_FD_184139 | JGI IMG/M metagenome (GOLD analysis project Ga0209721, IMG submission 184139) | Hot spring microbial communities from South Africa to study Microbial Dark Matter (Phase II) - Tshipise hot spring metaG (SPAdes)... | ecosystem: Environmental > Aquatic > Thermal springs... | reverse complement strand
TGGTGATGACTGTATGCGTCAGCCCCGATTCGGCATCCACTCCGATGTGCACCTTCATGCCGAAGTACCCGTTGTTGCCTTTCTGGGTCTGCATCTCGGGGTCGCGGCTGCCGCTGGCATTCTTGGTCGAGCTCGGCGCCGCAATCAGCGTGGCATCGACCAACGTGCCTTGCTTGAGCAGCAACCCGCGCTCGCTGAGCAGGGCATTGACCTCAGCCAGCAGCCGCTCGGCCAGGCCGTGCTTCTCCAGGCGGTGGCGGAAACGCAGAATGGAACTCTCGTCGGGGATCAGGTCACAGCCCGCATCCAGGCGTGCGAAGGCGCGCATGGCAGGCATGTCGTGCAAGGCCTCTTGCATCGCCGGATCGGAAAGTGCGAACCACTGCTGCATGAAGTGGATGCGCAGCATCGTCTTTGCCGAGTAGGGCTGCTGGCCCCCGCGGGCGCCCATCTTCGGCTGGACCGGCTCGACCAACGCAACGAGACGCTGCCCAGGCACCACCGCGTCCATCTCGGCCAAAAACGGCTGCCGGCGCGTGCGCTTGGGGCCGCCGCTCGAAACCGCTCTCGGCAAGACTCATCTGCTTCATGGCAAGTTTGCCCGTCCGTTCTCCCCAATGCCGTCATTGGGCCCCAGATGGACGGTTGTGCAGAGGTTCCCTAAGCGACCGGCTGTTTGGCGCCAAGGACCGTCAGCCTAGCGGCGCGCACGAGTTCGACCAGCTCTGCCAGGCCCTGGGCATCGAGCACCGATTGACCCAAGCCCAGGACGCCGCAGACCAACGGCATGGTCGAGCGCTTCAATGGCCGCATCGCCGAGGTGCTGGCCACGCGGCGATACGATAGCGCTCAGGACCTGGAGACCACGCTGCTGCGCTACGTTTGGCTCTACAACCACCATCAACCCCAGAAAGCGCTTGGTCACCGATGCCCCATGGATGCCATGAAACAGTGGTACGCTGAAAAACCTCATTTGTTCACTAAAATACCACGCAATCGTCCGGGACCTGACACCTACGCACCTCGCCCCGCAATCCTGCCTCCCAGCGGGCAAAATGGAATTTACAGAAAGAACGATACACAACTCGCTCGACACCGCCGGACGCGCAACCCAAGGTATTTCAGGGTCGGGTACATGCACGTTCAACGGTTATGATGAGGGCAAGAACTTTTCTCCTTTAATCACACCATGGACTTTCTGTTGCTGCGCCACCTGCGCTTGACCCAGCGCTTCACCGTCGTCGTCATTGGCCAGCTGTCCGTGCTGGCGCTGGTGGCTGGCTTTGGCCTGTGGGGCATGTACGCCGCGCGGGCGGCACTGCATCACCTGCACGCCCACCGCATGGTGGTGGCCGAATCGCTGGCGGTGTTGCTGCGCAACTTCTACGACAATCGGTTGCACATGCTGCTGGCCTTCCAGCACGCGCCCGACAGCCCAACGCGCATGCTGCACGAGCACCCCACGCAGATGCACCTGAATGTGATCGCTCAGCAGCTTAGCATCAATAAAGCGGCGCTACAGCGCATCGATGCGCTGTTGCCCTTCATGGATGAAGAAGAGCGGCGGCTGTACGACGCGGTGCAAAGCACCCGCAAAGCGTGGCAGGCCAAGCGCGATCAGACCATCGAAGCGATCAAGGCCGGCAACTTCGGGGCGGACGTCTTGCAGGCCTTTTTGGTGGCCGTCCGCACGGAGGGCGCTGCCTTTGAAGAAGCGATGCAGGCCCTGCGCGCGCTGCAGCTGCAGCGCGCCGAGGCCGAAACCGCCGCGGCCCACCAGCGCTACCGGTTCAATCTGGCGTTGGTGCTGGCGGTATTGCTGCTGGTGACGCTGCCGCTGGCAGCGGTGACATGGTCGGCGCTGCGGCGGCTGTCCGACGGTCTGCGTGCCGCCGACGATGCAGCCTTCACGATCGCCAGCGGCGACCTCTCACGCCCCATTGCGGCAAATGGCAGCGACGAAATCGCCGAGCTGCAGCGGCGTATGGAGCAGATGCGTGTGGGCCTGCGCGAGCTGATCGGGCGCATGGTAGCCGCGGCCGATCACATCGCCAGCGCCTCTAGCCAGGTGGCCAGCGGCGTGCTGGACCTGTCGGCGCGCACCGAACAACAGGCGAATTCGCTGCAGCAGACCGCTGCCGCCACCGAAGAGCTCAACAGCACCGTGCAAAACAACGCCGCCCACGCCCGCAAAGCCGATGAGATGGCCGAACACGCTTCGAGTGTGGCCGAGCGCGGCGGCGACGTTGTGCAGCAGGTAGTGCAGACGATGAACAGCATCAACGATTCATCGCAAAAAATCGCCAACATCATTGGCGTCATCGACGGTATTGCGTTCCAGACCAATATCTTGGCGCTCAACGCCGCCGTGGAAGCGGCGCGCGCTGGCGAGGCGGGCCGCGGTTTTGCGGTGGTGGCGGGCGAAGTGCGCTCACTGGCGCAGCGCAGCTCGCAGGCTGCGCGCGAGATCAAGGCCCTCATCGACGACTCGGTCAGCAAGGTCGCTGTGGGTAAAGACCAAGTGGACGCAGCGGGCGCCACGATGAGCGAGATCGTCGACAGCATCAAGCGCGTCACCGAGCTGATGCGCCAGATCGCCAGCTCCAGCGCCGAGCAGGCCGAGGGGCTGGCCCAGATTAACCAAGCGGTGGCGCAAATGGATGGGGTCACCCAACAAAACGCCGCGTTGGTGGAAGAAGCGTCGGCCGCGGCAGCCACGCTGCGCGAGGAGGCGCAGCGGCTGGCTCAGGATACGGCGCGCTTTCGGCTGGGCTGAGCCGCAGCCCGGCAGGGTCAATGGTCGCGCAAGCGCGTCAGAGGCGGCGCCGTCACCCTGCCCTCGACCCACATCCGGCGGCCGGAAACGAGCTGCCCAGCTGCCCAAGCGGTTCTGCGCCGCAGGGTGGTCGGCGCGTAGTGCCTTGGTATAGCGGCGCGGCCTTGACACAATCAGCGCGAATGGGCCAGGCACGGGCGGGGTGTGGTCGTGCGGGTTTGGCCGCGGTTTTAGTGCGCCTCATCCCAGTTCTTCCCGACCCCCACTTCGGCCACCAGCGGCACGCGCAAGTTGGCCACCTGCGCCATCAGACGCGGCACCTCTTGGCGTACCCAGTCGGCTTCGTCGTCGGGCCCTTCGAATACCAGCTCATCGTGCACCTGCAACACCATGCGCGTGCGCAGCCCGGCTGCGTCCAGGGCGCGCTGCACCGCCACCATGCTCATCTTGATGAGGTCCGCCGCCGTGCCCTGCATCGGCGCGTTGATGGCGGCGCGCTCGGCCGCGGCACGCCGCGGGCCGTTGGGTGATCGAATCTCGGGCAGGTACAGGCGCCGCCCAAACACTGTCTCCACGTAGCCCAGGCTGCGTGCCTGCGCGCGCGTGCGCTCCATATAGGCCTGCACACCGGCAAAGCGGGCGAAATAGCGGTCGATATAGGCCTTGGCGGCGTTGGCGTCGATGCCCAGCGCTTTGGCCAGCCCATACGGACTCATGCCGTAGATCAGGCCAAAATTGATGGTCTTGGCATAGCGGCGCTGCTCGGGGGTGACCTGGTCGACGGGCACACCGAACACCTCGGCAGCGGTGGCGCGGTGCACATCCTGCCCTTCGGCGAAGGCGCGCAGCAGCGCCGGGTCTTCGCTGAGGTGCGCCATGATGCGCAGCTCGATTTGAGAATAATCGGCACTGGCGATGCGCCAGCCCGGCGGCGCGATGAACGCCTGCCGGATGCGCCGCCCTTCGGGCGTGCGGATGGGGATATTTTGCAAATTGGGGTCGCTGCTGGCCAGCCGACCGGTCACTGCCACCGCCTGTGCAAAGCGCGTGTGCACGCGCCCGGTGGCGGGGTTGACCATGGCGGGCAACTTGTCGGTGTAGGTACCCTTGAGCTTGGCCAGCGTGCGGTGTTGCAAAATGAGTGCGGGCAGCGGATAGTCCTCGGCCAGCTTCTCCAGCACCTCCTCGTCGGTGCTGGGCGCGCCAGAAGGGGTTTTTTTCAGGATCGGCAACCCCAGCCGCTCGAAGCACACCTCGGCAATCTGCTTGGGCGAGCCCAGGTTGAACGGCACCCCGGCCAGCGCGTGCGCTTCGGCCTCCAACGCGCGGATGCGCTCGCCCAGCTCGGCGCTTTGCCGGCGCAGTTCTTCCGCGTCGATCAGCACGCCGTGGCGCTCCATGCGCCACAGCACCATGCTGACCGCCAGCTCCAGCTCATAGATGCGCTGCAGGGCGGGTGCCGCCTGCAGGCGCGGCCACAGCACGCGATGGACCGCCAGACACATCTCGGCATCCTCCCCCGCGTAGGTGGCGGCGCGCTGCAGCGGCACGGCGGCAAACGGGATCTGCGCCGCCCCCTTGCCGCAGACGTCCTCATAGGTGAGGCCACGGCGACCCAGATGGCGCTCGGCCAGACTGTCGAGACTGTGCGGCCTGTGGGCCTCCAGCACGTAGCTCTGCAGCAGCGTGTCGTGCACATAGCCCTGCACCACAATACCGTGGTTGGCAAATACGTGCCGGTCGTACTTGGTGTGCTGGCCGCATTTGGGTGCGCTGGCGTCCTGCAGCCACGGACGCAGCGCTTCGAGCACCGTCTGCAACGGCAGCTGACGACCGGCAGCTTGCTCGCCGCTGTGCGCGACAGGGATGTAGGCGGCCTGTCCCGCCTCGACACTGACGGAGATCCCCACCAGGCGCGCCTGGAGCTCATCCAGCGAGGTGGTCTCGGTATCCAGCGCCACCAGCGGTGCCGCGCGCAGCCGCCGCACCCACCGCTGCAGCGCGGCCTCGTCGCTGACGAGCTCCACCGCCAGCGGTGCCGCCGCCGCGTCGAACAGCGCGCCCTGCGCGTCACGGACACCCGCGTCGCCGTTGGGGCCGCTGTCGGCTGCGGCCCCCGATACCGCCTGCACGACCGCCATCACGGATGCGTCCTCGGAGTTGGCCAGCGCGCGCGCCAAACCCTTGAAGCCGTAGCGCTCGTAGAAGGCACGCAGGGCGGCGGTGTCGGGTGCGCGCGCGCGCAGGGCGTCGAGCGCGGGCAGCCCCGGGACGTGCGCGCTCAAGTCACAGTCGGTGCGGATGGTCAGCAGCTGGCGCGCCGTCGGCAGCCATGGCAGCGCGCGGCGCAGGTTCGCTCCCGCCGCACCGCCGATGGCGTCCGCGTGCGCCACGATCGCATCCAGCGAACCATACTGCTGCAGCCACTTCGCTGCCGTCTTCGGCCCGACCTTGTCCACGCCAGGGACGTTGTCGATGGCATCTCCCACCAGCGTCTGAAAATCCACCATCAGGCGCGGCGGCACGCCAAACTCGGCCTGCACGCCGGCGACGTCACGCACCTTGCCACTCATCGTATCGACGATGGTGATGCGTTCGTCCACCAGCTGGCTCAGGTCCTTGTCCCCGCTGATGATGACCACCCGCCAGCCCTGGGCAGCCGCGGTGCGCGCGAGCGTCCCGATGACGTCGTCGGCCTCGACCCCGGGCACCACCAACGCGGGCAGGCCGCTTAGGCGCACCCATTGGTGAATCGGCTCGATTTGCGCGCGCAAGTCATCGGGCATAGGCGCGCGATGCGCTTTGTAGTCGGGGTACAGCGCGTCGCGAAACGTCGGTCCGGACGCGTCGAACACCACCGCCAGATACTCCGTGGGATAGCTCTTGCGCAGCGCCTGCACCATGTTGACCATGCCACGGATGGCCCCGGTGGCCGGACTGCTGGGGTCACCCGGCACGGCGCGCAGGTCGGGCATGGCGTGGTAGGCCCGGTACAGGTAGCTGGAGCCATCGACAAGGACCAACAGCGGCGCGGCAGCGGTGATATCGTTCATTCCTTTATTGTGGCGGTTGTGGTGCACCGCTGGCCCATTGTGGCGGTGCCAGCTGCAACGACCCGATGGGAGGCGCCGACTACAATGCAGAGGTTATGGACCGCTTCGCCCGCCTCAACGCCCTTGATCCCGACGCCCGCGTCAGCCCGTTGCTGCCAGAGCGGGTGTCGTACGCCGTCCGCACCCCCAGCCGCTGGCGCGGCTGGACAAGGGCCGCCGTGGCACTGCTGGGCCTAGGCGGTGCAGCGTTGGTCAACGCCCAGCCCGCAGGCGTGGCTGGCACCGAGCCACCCGCACCGCGATACCCTGAGCCGAAAGTGGAACGCCTGGTGCATGCCGACGGCCTCAGCCGGGTGGAGGAGCTGCGCGTCGGGGGCCAGACCCGGCGCATCGAGGTGCAGACGCGATCCGCCGTGCCAGGGTATGAAGTGCGGCCCATCGACGGTGCTCGCAGCGACGAGATGTCTGGTGCCGGCATGCGCCGCTGGCGTGTGGTGCAGTTCTGATCGGCCATGGCGGTTTTCACTGAGGTAAGCCGTGTTGAGGCGGCCGACCTGATGCAACGGCTGGGCCTGGGCCGCCTGATCGAGATGGCTGGCTGTGCCGGCGGCATCGAAAATACCAATTACTTTGTCACCACCGAGTGCGACGGCCAGCGGCAGGAGTGGGTGTTGACGCTGTTCGAGCGGCTCAGCGCCGAGCAGCTGCCGTTTTATCTGCACCTGATGAAGCACCTGGCGGGCAAGGGCATCCCGGTGCCCGACCCGCAGGCCGACGCTAGCGGCGAGATCCTGCACCGCGTGCGCGGCAAACCCGCCGCGGTCGTCAACCGGCTGCGCGGGGCCAGCGTGTTGGCCCCACAGCCGGCCCACTGCGCGCAGGTCGGTACCATGCTGGCGCGTATGCATCTGGCCGCGCGTGACTACGAGCGCGAGCAGCCCAACCTGCGGGGGCTGGCGTGGTGGAACGAGACGGTGCCGGTGATCCTGCCCTACTTGCAGCCGGCGCAGGCGCAGCTGTTGCAGGCCGAGCTGGCCTACCAAAACCACGTCGCCGCCAGCCCCGCCTACCAGGGTTTGCCGCGCGGCCCCGTGCATGCCGACCTGTTTCGCGACAACGTGATGTTCGACGGGGACCAGCTCAGCGGCGTCTTCGACTTCTATTTCGCGGGTTGTGACACCTGGCTGTTCGACCTGGCGGTGTGCCTGAACGACTGGTGCATCGACCTGGACAGCGGCGCGGCCGACCCGGCACGCACTGGGGCACTGCTGCAAGCCTACCAGGCCGTGCGGCCGCTGACGGCGGCCGAGCGGCAGCTGCTGCCTGCCATGCGCCGTGCCGGCGCGCTGCGGTTCTGGATTTCGCGCCTGTGGGACTGGTATCTGCCGCGCCAGGCCGCCGTGCTCAAGCCCCATGATCCGACGCACTTCGAGCGCGTGCTGCGCGCGCGGCTGGCCGAATGCTAAAGCGCGCGGGATCGCCCCAGGCCATGCCGCCCCACCTCTGCCGACGCCCCTTCCACCGATGAAACTCAATCGCGTTCCCGCCCGCACCGGCCTGCTGTGGGTCCGGCTGGGACTGCGCACCTTTGCGCGTCAGCCACTGGCCATGGGTGGCCTGTTTTTCATGTTTATTCTGGCCGTCAGCGTGCTGGCGATGGTGCCGCTGGTGGGGGCACCGCTGGCGCTGGCACTGCTGCCCGCCGCCACGCTGGGGCTGATGGCGGCTGCCAAGGAGGCCGACCGGGGTCAATTTCCCATGCCAACGGTGCTGGCCAGCGCCTTTCGCGTCGGTCGCGAGCGCGCGCGCGCCATGCTGCTGCTGGGGGCGCTGTACGCGGTTGGCTCCCTGATCGTGATGGCTCTGGCGGGATGGATATCCGGCGCGCCAGCGCTGCTCCCCGGCAGCGGTGATGAGCCTCCGAAGCTCGACGACGCTGCGCTGCTGCGCAACCTGGCCTGGCAGGGCGTGCTGTACGTCCCGCTGGGCCTGCTGTTCTGGCACGCCCCGGCCCTGGTGCACTGGCACGGGGTGCACCCGGTCAAAAGCCTGTTTTTTAGCTGGGTGGCGTGCTGGACCAACAAGGGGGCGCTGCTGGTCTTCATGCTGGGCTGGAGCGCGGTGTTCGTCGGTGTCTCGCTGGTTCTGGTGCTGCTGTCGCAGCTGCTGGGGGGCACCAGCGCGCTGCAGGTGCTGATGTTTCCGGTGGCCGCGCTGCTGAGCGCGGCGTTTTTCACATCGTTGTATTTCACCTTCCGCGACAGCTTCCTGACCGACGACGGCCTGCCACCCGCGTAATGCCCATCGGTGAGGGGCTGTGACCCGGCGAAAGTGGGGCGCGAAAGGGCGGCCTCACCGAACGGCGAAGCTGACGCCCCCACGACATCGGTGGTTCCGGATTGGTTTGGCGCACCAGCGGCAATCGGTATGCCCACGCCAGCCCATGCAAAACCACACGGCCACGGCATGGGCGCGGCGACACCGGTCAGCGTCGAAAAGCTTCAATCATTGCACCGGAGTCAGCTTGGCCACCGCCAGCGCCAGCCACTTCGTGCCGTGGCGCCGAAAATCCACCTGAGCGCGCGCGTCGCTGCCCTGCCCCTCGATGGCCAGCACTCGGCCCTCGCCAAATTTGACGTGGAATACCGTCATACCGGTGCGAATCTCGGCGCCACTGGCGCTGACCGCTGGCTCGCGCGGCACCGTCGCCGGCACGGAAGGCAGCAGACCGGCCCACGCCAGCGCAGCGTCGTCGCCCAGTCCACTGCGTCCCCAGGACGGCTGCACGGTGTTGCCGGCAACGCCCCAGCCCCCCGGCGCGCTCGCGCCGCGTCCGCGTGGCGGGCTGAGCCAGCGCAGGCTTTCGGCGGGCAGCTCGTCCAGAAAGCGGCTGGCGATGTGGTAGCGCGTCTGGCCGTGCAGCAGCCGGGTCTGCGCGTATGTCAAATACAGACGCCGACGCGCGCGGGTGATGGCCACGTACATCAGTCGCCGCTCTTCCTCCAGGCCATCAATGCTGCTCAGGCTGTTCTCATGGGGAAACAGCCCCTCCTCCAGCCCGGTGATGAAGACGGCGTCGAACTCCAGTCCCTTGGCGGCATGCACGGTCATCAGCTGCACCGCCGCCTGTCCGGCCTGAGCCTGGTGCTCGCCGGCCTCCAGCGCAGCATGGGTCAGAAAGGCCGCCAGCGGCGACAGCGTCTCGCCGGTGTCGGCCTGCACGCCCGCCGCCCCCTCGACATCGGCCACCAGCGCCACCGCGTCGCGCCCGAAGCCCTCCTGCGCGACGAAGCTCTCCGCGGCGTTGACCAGCTCGGCCAGGTTTTCCAGCCGTTCGGCACCGTCGCGGTCGGCACGGTAGTGGTCGACCAGGCCGCTGTCGGCCAGCACGCCTTCGATGATATCGCGCAACGGCCGCCCGGCGGCGCGCTCCCGCATCACATCCAGCCGGGCCACGAACGCGCCCAGGTGCGCCCCGGCCTTGCCGCCCACGGCCGTCACCGCGTCGTGCAGCGAACAGCCCAGCTCGCGCGCGGCCTGCTGCAGCTGCTCCAGCGTGCGCGCGCCAATGCCGCGCGGCGGAAAGTTCACCACGCGCAGGAAACTGGTGTCGTCGTGCGGGTTTTCCAGCAGACGCAGGTAGGCCAGCGCGTGCTTGACTTCGGCGCGCTCGAAAAAGCGCAGGCCGCCGTACACCCGATACGGGATGCTGGCATTGAACAACGCGCTCTCCAGGGCGCGGCTTTGGGCATTGCTGCGGTACAGCAGCGCGATGTCGTGCGGCGCGATGCCCTCCTCGCGGGTGAGTTGGCGGATTTCCTCTACCACCCACTGCGCCTCGTCGTGGTCGCTGGGCAGTTCGATGACGCGCACCGGCTCGCCCTCGCCTTGCTCGGTGCGCAGATTTTTCCCCAGCCGCTGGCGGTTGTGCTCGATGAGGTGGTTGGCCGCACGCAGGATGTGTCCCACGCTGCGGTAGTTGCGCTCCAGCTTGATGGGTGCGTCGATGCCGAATTCGCGCACAAAGTCGCGCATATTGCCCACGCGCGCGCCGCGAAAGGCGTAAATGCTTTGGTCGTCGTCGCCCACCGCCAGCACCGCGTTGCCCGCGGGCACGAAGCGCCCGCCCTCCTCATGTCCAGCCAGCAGCTTCAGCCACGCGTACTGCAGCCGGTTGGTGTCCTGAAATTCATCCACCAAGATGTGCCGAAAGCGCCGCTGGTAGTGCACGCGCACCGGCTCGTGGTCACGCAGCAGCTCGTAGGCGCGCAGCAGCAGCTCGCCAAAGTCCACCACCCCCTCGCGCTGGCACTGCGCCTCATAGGCCGCGTACAGCTCGACGCGGCGGCGCTGCTCCTCGTCACGCGCGCCCAGCTGGTGCGGACGCAACCCCTCCTCTTTGGCGTTGGCAATGAACCATTGCAGCTCCTTGGGCTTGACCTGCTCCTCATCGATATTCAGACTCTTGAGCAACCGCTTGATCGCGCCGAGCTGATCCTGCACATCCAAAATCTGAAATGTCGCGGGCAGCCCCAGCAGCGCATGGTGGGCACGCAGCAGCCGGTGGCACAGCCCGTGGAAAGTGCCGATCCACATGCCGCGCACGTTCAGCGGCAGCAGCGCCGACAAGCGCGCCAGCATCTCGCGCGCAGCCTTGTTGGTGAAGGTCACGGCCAGAATCGACGCTGGCGTGGCCTGGCCGGTGGACAGCAGCCACGCGATGCGGGTCGTCAACACCCGGGTCTTGCCGGAACCTGCGCCGGCCAGCACCAGCGCCGACACCGGCGGCAGCGTCACCGCGGCCAGCTGCTCGGGATTGAGCACACGCAACAAGGGGTGTTCGGCAGACAGCGAAGGGGGCGCCTCGGGCGCGCTGCAGCGGGCATCGGACATACCGGCATTGTAGGCAGCGCTCAGCGGGCCTCGCGCAACGGCGGCTCCAGCGTGATGTCCACGCGCCGATTCAGCGCTCGGTTCTGCGGCGTGTCATTGGGTGCAATGGGGCGGGTGTCAGCATAACCCGTGGCGCGCAAGCGCGTCGGGTTTAGGCCACGTGACTCCAGGTGCCGCACCACGCTGCCGGCGCGTGCCGCCGACAGCTCCCAGTTGGACGGAAAGCGCGCGGTACTGATCGGCACATTGTCGGTATGCCCTTCTACCGAGATCGTGAAGTCGGGCGCGCGGTTGAAAGCCGGCAGCAGTCGGTCGATGACCGCGCGCCCGGCGGGTGTCAGCTCCGCCTCACCCGAAGCGAACAGCACCTCAGACGGAATGCGAAAGCTCTCCCCGTCGTCGCGCCGCAGCACCTGAATGTCGTCACCCAGTTCGCCAGGAAGGGGCGAAACCACGCCGCCCGCCGTTGCCCCGGGCGCACCCGGCAGCGGTGCGGTCGCCTCCTCGGCACGCCGCTGCACCGCGTGCGTCCCCGGCCCGGGCGCTGGCGCCGGCAAACCCAGGGGCGGCACGATGCTGCCACCGCCCCCAGGCAGCGGCTGCCCGACCGACGCACTGACTTGCCCCTGGGCGTCGGGCCGGCCCAGCGGCGGCTTGCGGGTGATCGGCTCCGAGAACGCCAGCATCACCACCAACATCACCAGCAGCAGCGTCATGACGTCCAGGTAGGTAACGAGCCAGCCTTCCTCCTCCTGCGGCGGGTCGGGATCGGCGTGCCAGCGAGAAAACCGCCCACGCTGCAGCGGCAGCGGACGTGTGCCCGTGCTCGACGCAGCCCCCTGCCGCGCCGCGGCGCCGGCGGCCGCTTCTGCCGCTGCCCCCGACGCCGGCGCGGCCGCCGCGCGCGCCGCCTGCAGGGCGCGTCTGAGCTCCTCGTGCAGCTGCTGTTCGTTCACGGACGCCGCTCCGGACCGGGCGCATCTCGCCGCGCTGGCGCCGCCGGCCGACCCGGGGCCGCATTCCCAGCGGGCCCACCGGACCGCCGCTGCCCGCCGTCGTGGATTTCATCTTCGTGATGGGCGACGAACGAGTTCAGCGTCTCCCGCATCAGCGACGGGCTGCGACGCGCGCACATCATCGAGATGCCCTGCAGCACCATGTTCATCAGCACGATGCGCTGCTCGGTGCGGCGCTCCAGTTTCACCGCTACCGGCTTGAAAATCAGGTTGGCCAGCAGGATGCCGTAGAAGGTGGTCATCAGCGCCACAGCCAGATGGCGACCGATGACGACCAGATCGCCACTGGCCACCACGTCCATCAGATTGATCAGTCCCACCAGGGTGCCGATCATGCCGAACGCCGGCGCGTAATTGGCCATGACGCGAAACAGCTGCGCCTCGGCCGCCTCCTTGGCCTTCATGCGCGAGATGCGCCACTGCAGCAGGTCGAGGATGTCTTCTTCCGGGATGCGGTCGATGACCAGCTGCACGCCCGTGCGCAGGAACGGGTTGGAAATGCGCGGCAGCGCGCGTTCCACTGCCACCGGGTCATCGCGCATCCACAGCCGCGACACGTCCACCAACTCCTCGATGTCGCGCTGGGTGTACAGGCGTTCGTTGCGCATCACGGTGCCGATGAGCTTGAACACCCGCAGCACCTCGCCCATCGGGTAACTCAGGAACGTCGCGGCCATGGTGCCCACCAGCACGATCCCCAGGCCCGGCAGGTCGATGAACAGCCAAGGATCGTCGGCCGCAAAAAAGATGAGCACCCCCAGCAGCAGCACGCTGGCGACCATGCCAATCAGGGTGGAGGGGTTCATGCGCATGCGCTCCGGTGGCGGCAGCCATACCGCGGTACTTTCCCGACACCGCACGACAGTCTGCCCGACGACCGATTGTGCCGCACATTGGCGCGCTCCCGGCACCTCGCCCGCCACCTGTGCCGCCACCGACCGCACGCCGACGCACGGCGGCTGACGGCGAGTCTCGCTGATCTAGATAGAATAAGTCACCGGGCCCACGATTATGGCGTCCGGTTGTTTTGACCGGCGTCAGGCCAAGCGCCCTGCCCCGTCTGGAGCCGCACGGGCGCACCTTGTGGCGCGCGCGTGGACGGCCAGGCGGGACACCCCCTCTTTCGGAGCCTGGCGACATGGAAATCTTCGACTACGACAACATCCTGCTGCTGCCGCGCAAGTGCCGCGTGGACAGTCGCAGCGAGTGCGACACCAGCGTCGTGCTCGGACCACGGCGCTTCCGCCTGCCGGTGGTACCGGCCAACATGAGGACCGTCATCGACGAATCGATTGCGGTCTGGCTGGCCCGCAACGACTACTTCTACGTGATGCACCGCTTCGACTTCGACAGCGTGGCATTTGCGCAACGCATGCACGAGCGCGGGCTGTACGCGTCGATCTCGCTGGGGGTCAAGGCCGCCGATTACGACGCCGTGGCTCGCCTGCGGGCGCTGGGACTGACGCCAGAGTACATCACGATCGACATCGCCCATGGGCATGCCGACAGTGTGCAACGCATGATCGCGCACCTGAAAGCGCAGCTGCCCGGCAGCTTCGTCATCGCCGGCAACGTCGGCACACCCGAAGCCGTCATCGATGTGGAGCAATGGGGTGCCGATGCCACCAAGGTCGGCATCGGCCCCGGCAAGGTCTGCATTACGCGGCTGAAGACTGGCTTTGGCACCGGTGGCTGGCAACTGTCGGCGCTGAAGTGGTGCGCCCGTGTGGCCACCAAACCCATCATCGCCGATGGCGGCATCCGCGAGCATGGCGACATCGCCAAGAGCATCCGTTTTGGCGCCACGATGGTGATGATCGGGTCGCTGTTCGCCGGGCACGAGGAGTCGCCGGGCCAAACCGTCGAGGTTGACGGGCGGCTGTACAAGGAGTATTACGGCTCGGCCAGCGACTTCAACAAGGGCGAGTATCGCCACGTCGAAGGCAAACGCATCCTGGAGCCGATCAAGGGCCGCCTGGCCGACACGCTGCGCGAGATGCAGGAGGATCTGCAGAGCTCGATCAGCTACGCGGGCGGCCGCACGCTGTTCGACATCCGCCGCGTCAACTACGTGATCGTGGGCCGCGACAACGCGGGCGAGCACTTGCTGATGTGAGTGTCGGCGCGGCGCCGTCAGCCGTACACCGGCTTGCGCCAGTACGGCGCATCAGCGTCAGCGTGCCGTGCGCTGCCACTGGCCGCTGCGCGGCGTGCTGCCGCGGCCCCCTGCCGGGCGACCATGGCCGACACGCACCGTGCCATCGCCCCGCCACCCCTCCCGGAGAGGGGCACCTGCGGAGCTGCCCGCGCGCGCGCCCCAACCCTCGCTGCGGCGCGCCCCCGCAGTCGGGCGCCGCGAGCGCTCGGTGGTGGGGATGCACTGCGGCTCCAGCCCGGCGATGGTGGCGGCCGGAATCGGCTGTCGGCTCAGTGCCTCGATGGCGCCGATGCGCCGCCGGTCGCGCGCCTCGGCCATCGTCACCGCCAGACCTCGCCGTCCGGCCCGGCCGGTGCGGCCGATGCGGTGCACGTAGTCCTCGGCCTTCATCGGCAGCCCGTAGTTGAACACGTGGGTGATGCTGGGCACGTCGATGCCGCGCGCCGCGACGTCGGTGGCCACCAGAATGCGCACCTGCCCCTGGCGCAGCGCCTGCAGGCGGCGGTTGCGCAGCCCCTGGCTCAACGCCCCGTGCAGCGCCACGGCGGCAAATCCCGCCTGCTGCAAGTCGGCGGCGAGCTGGTCGCACTCGACCTGGGTACTGGCAAACACGATCGCCTGCTCGATGCCCTCATCGCGCAGCCAGTGGTCCAGCAGTCGGCGCTTGTGCGCGGGGCTGTCACACCAGTACAGGCGTTGCTCGATGTGGGTGTGGGCGTCCTGCGCCGTCTGTAGCGCCAGCCGCCGCGGTTCGCGCATGATGCGCTGCGCCAGCGCCTGCACCCGCGGCGCAAAGGTGGCGCTGAACATCAGCGTTTGCTGACGCGCCGCCGTCAGCGTATGGATTGCCGCCAGATCCTCGGCAAAGCCGAGATCGAGCATGCGGTCGGCCTCGTCCAGCACCACATGGCGCACGGCATCCAGCCGCACGTGGCCACTGCGCTGCAGATCGAGCAGACGGCCCGGGGTCGCCACCACCACCGTCGCCCCTTGCAGGCGCTGCAGCTGCAGACCATACGGCATGCCCCCCACCACCGTGGCGATGCGCAGGCCGCGCGTGTGACGCGCCAGGTCGATCGCGTCGCGAGCCACCTGCTGCGCCAGCTCGCGCGTGGGACACAGCACCAGGGCCAGCGGCGCAGCCGGCTCGAAGCGCGGCCGCGACGCGCCCGAGCGGCGCGCACGGGCGCCTCCGTCAGACTGCGCCAGACGCGGGATCAGCGCGTCGAGCACCGGCAGCAGATAGGCGGCGGTCTTGCCGCTGCCCGTGCGGCTCGACACCATCAGGTCGGCCCCGGCACCGGGGCGGTCGAGGGCCACCGGGATGGCGGCCTGCTGGACAGCGGTGGGCTCGGTAAGGCCGAGATCGGCAATCGCTCGCAGCAGCGAGTCGTGTAGGCCAAGGGCGGCAAAGCCGCCGATGCGGCCAGGGGCCGCGCTCACAGTTCCGTTCATTAACATCTTTCGTTGGAGGTTGGCATTACATCGACCACCAACGACACGAACCCAAAACGGAACCGGCAAGCAGCAGATGCAATAATAAATCGTCACGCATCGATGACGACGGGCATATTGTCGCACAGATTTCGGACTGCGGTGCAGCGCTGCCCGGTCCCTGGCGCGATCGCAGGCTCGGCAATGACGCGATACGGCGCCGCCACCCGTACTACCGCCGCCCATACCTGCACACGCCACACGGCGGGGGTGGACCACTGGCAGCCGGTCACGACCCCGGCGCTGCCGGTCGGCAGCGGCACACCCCGCCGCCACCCACCCGACTCGAACGACGGCCCCTCAGCCCTGCAGGCGCAGGAAATGCTCGCGGTAGTGCGCCAGCTCGTCGATCGATTCGTGCACATCGGCCAGCGCCGTGTGCTGCTGCTGTTTTTTGAACGCGCTGTAAACCTCCGGACGCCAGCGCCGCGCCAGCTCCTTGAGCGTGCTGACGTCGAGGTTGCGGTAGTGGAAGTACGCCTCCAGCCGCGGCATGTAGCGCACCAAGAAGCGCCGGTCCTGCCCCACACTGTTGCCGCACATCGGCGAAGCCCCCTTCGGCACATAGCGGGCGATGAAGTCGAGCAACTGCTGCTCGGCGTCGGCCTCGGTCAGTGTGCTGGCGCGCACCTTGTCGATCAGCCCGCTGCGCCCGTGGGTGCCCTTGTTCCAGGCATCCATCGCGTCGAGCACCGCGTCATCCTGGTGGATGACCAGCACCGGCCCCTCCACACGCGGGTGCAGTTGGGGGCCGGTGATCACCACCGCCACCTCCAGCAGACGCTCGCGGTCGGGGTCGAGTCCGGACATTTCGCAATCGATCCAGACCAGGTTCAGGTCGCTCTTGGGCAGGGTCAGCGCCTCCACGGATAGAGGCTCGGGCAGGGTATTCGGGGACGTCATGCGCGCTATTGTCGCCGACGTCGGCGCACCGCGCTGCGCCGCCACTGGCGCGTGGCGGCGGCCCGCGGCCACCCGCGGCACGCTGTTTCGCTAGACTTGGCGTATGCCCCACGCCCCCATTGCCGCCGACTTGCTGTGGACGCTCGTGTTCGCCGCCTGGCTGCTGCTGGCCGTGCTGCTGCGCGCCTGGCTGCTGTGGCGCCAGATGCGTCACGTGGCACGCCACGCCCACCGCGTTCCGGCACCGTTTGCGGGGCGAGTGGAGCTGGCGCAGCACCAGCGGGCGGCCCGCTACACGCTGGACAAGGCGCAGCTGACGCTGCTGGAGATGCTGTTCGGTAGCGCGGTGCTGGTGGCGTGGACGCTGTTGGGCGGGCTCGACGCGCTCAACCGCTTGCTGCTGGCGTGGCTGGGTGAAGGGTTGGCGCAGCAGGTGGCGCTGGTGGCGGCGTTTTTGGCCATCGGTGCGACGCTAGAACTGCCGTGGGCCTGGTGGCGCACCTTTCGCCTGGAGCAGCGCCACGGCTTC
>Ga0209721_1001546_pt1 | contig 16836 bp, 15 predicted proteins | sample TshhotsprinmetaG_FD_184139 | JGI IMG/M metagenome (GOLD analysis project Ga0209721, IMG submission 184139) | Hot spring microbial communities from South Africa to study Microbial Dark Matter (Phase II) - Tshipise hot spring metaG (SPAdes)... | ecosystem: Environmental > Aquatic > Thermal springs... | reverse complement strand
GAACACAGGCAGGACAGGTGAGCACCATAAATGTGGCGTCTCTGAACAGCCCGCCGAATCCAACTTCCAAGGTTAAAGTATCTGCAAACCTGAATTCGGCAACTGCTGCAAAAGACCCTCTGAGCGGCACTGCTGATTCATTCACTATAGATGTCTCAAATCAGACCATTGTATTTGATGAAGGCGCTGGAAATCTTACCGCGACCATTAATCCTGGCACTTATGACGGCGCCGGTCTTGCCACTGCGATTCAAAATGCCCTTAATAATGCCGGCAATCTTGCTTATACCGTAACTTACACTGCCGGTGCAGATGGCAGACCGCCACGGTTTGTAATTTCCGCTAACGGCGCTTTTACGCCTCGTTGGGGAGATGCAGCCACAACGGCTGAGCAGATTCTTGGTTTCAGGTCTATTACACCTTCTGCTGCAGGCACTTCATTTACAGCTGATTATGTTGCGGTTGGTTTTGACCCCAATAAGGCTTCAAATACATCGGATTTCTCCACATCCATTACTGTTTACGATTCCCTCGGCTATGGCCATCTTATTACTGTCTACTTCAGGAAGACTGCAGAATCCGTTGATCTTGACGGTTCGGGGACGGATACCATTACTGGAAACAGATGGCACTACTATGCAGTTGTACAGTCTGCGGATAGCACTCAGGGACAGGTACAGATTGGAGCGCAGGGCTATCTCGAATTCGATACGGATGGGCGTCTTGTAAGGGATATCCAGCAGTATGGAAATACGCCGGGCGCGGCCTTTGATTTCACAGGCGGCGTAACGCAGTCCCAGACCATAGATTTCGATTTTGGTACAGGCACGGCAGCGGGTGGCAGCGGACGTGATGCAACAACCCAGTACGGCTCTGCTTCGTCTGTTATATTCCAGCAACAGGACGGATATGCCTCGGGTAGTTTGAAGAGCCTTACTATCGACAATACAGGAACAATGGTCGGGACATTCACCAACGGACAGACACTGAAGATTGCAGAGATTTATCTTGCAAGGTTTATAGCCCCTACCATGCTTACGAAACAGGGAAGAAACCTTTACACCGAATCAGCTGCTTCAGGCAGCCCGATCATAGGCTCTCCCAATACCTCAGGAAGGGGCAGGGTCATGGCAAGCTCCCTTGAGACATCAAATGTGGACCTGGCAGAAGAGTTTGTTAAGCTGATTGCGTATCAGAGAGGCTTTCAGGCGAATGCGAGGGTTGTTACCACTACAGACGATATGCTGACAGAATTAATGCAGCTTAAGAGATAGCAGTTAGCAGACAGCAGACAGGAAAAAATCTGGGCACAAAGGGGACTGTCCCAGATTTACGGACTGAGTGAAGTGAAGTCGTAGAATCGGGACTGTCCCCGTGAATAATAGTTGACGCTTTGACGGTTAGGTTGCGATAAAAAGCTATCTAACCGTCATTTTTTTGACCTCCATGCCCCAAATTTCTTATAATTCAATTAGTTAATCTTTGGCACAGTAATTGCGTTTATAGCGTTTTTTATAACGGTGTTATGCCATAATGCTATAACACGATAAAGGCTATAATACTATAACGCTACAACGAAAATATGGAGGTATTTTATGGTTGATGAGAAAAAAGAGAAATTAGAAGGCGAAAAAGAAGGTCGGGAGCCGAAAAAGAAAAAGGGGAAGAATTTGATTTTGATTATCATTATTGCAGTTGCTGTCCTGGCCGGCGGTGCAGGTGCATTCTTCTTTTTCACAAAATCAGGCGGTAATAAGGCACAAAAGACTGAAGAGACAAAGGCTGCAGAAGGAGTAACATTTGCACTTGAGCCATTTGTCGTTAACCTAAGCGACCCGACAGGGACAAGGTTTTTAAAGGTATCTTTGCAGCTTGAGCTTACCGGGCCTGCTGTTATGGAAAAGGCAAAGACAAAGACCCCGCAGATAAGGGATGCGATTATTACGCTCCTTACAAGCAAGACATCCGATGCATTGATCTCTCCTGAAGGCAAACTGCAGCTTAAGGACGAGATAAATATAAGGATTAACCAGGTGCTTGGAGAGAACTCAGTAAAAAATGTATATCTTACGGATTTCGTAATGCAGTAAAAACAAAGTGAATGAGTAGATGGGTAAAAGAGTTTATGAGTGACTCATTAACTTATAACAAGGAGTAAAATGGAAGATATTCTTTCGCAAGAAGAAGTTGATGCGCTACTAAAAGGAATAGCAGAAGGCGCTGTAGAGACCGAGAAGGTAGAAGAGGTCTCAGGCATAAAGCCCTATGACTTTACGAGTCAGGAAAAAATCGTCAGGGGGAGAATGCCTTCCCTCGACATAGCGAACGAAAGGCTCGCCAGAAACTTCCGCCTGTCTTTGTCTGCAGCGATCAGGCGCATGGTTGATGTAACCAACGTGAATGTCAATATTACAAAGTTCTATGACTTCATGCGCGGCGTTCCTTTTCCATCGAGTATAAATGTTTTCAGGATGGAGCCGCTGAGGGGCTTTGGCCTTCTTGTGTTCGATGCACCGATGATATTCAGCCTCATTGAATTTTTCTTCGGCGGCACAGGTAAGGGCTATTACAAGCCTGAAGGCAGGGAGTTCACCCCTATAGAGCAGAAGATAATACACAAAGTGGTGATGATGTTCTTCAATGATATGCAAGAGGCATGGAAACCCATCTATCCGGTAATACCCACGTATGTGCGCTCCGAGATGAACCCGCAGTTTGTTACCATCGTTACCCCTGTGGATGTGGTGATAAAGGTCGAATTTGTCCTTGAGATCGAGGGTAAGCAGTGCCGGGCACTTCTCTGTATACCATATGGAACAGTAGAGCCGATAAAAGAAAAACTTTACAGTGCATTTTCTGCTGACAGGGATGAACTGGACATAAAGTGGCTTGAGAGATTAAAGGAAAGGCTTAAAGAGATTCCTGTAACTGTAACAGGCAGACTTGGAGATACAAGGGTCACGGTTCAGGATGTTCTTGATATGAAGGTATCGGATGTAATAATCCTCAATCAGAGGGTAGACGAAGATATCAACGTACTTGTCGAGGGAGTCCAGAAGTTTAAGGGAAGATTCGGGATTTATAAAGGCTCGTATGCATTAAAAATAACAAAGGTTGTATAAGGCGTAAAAGGCGTAAGGAGGAATGAAAATGGCAGATGAAGTAAAAAATTTGGATGTACAGGAATTTCAGGGAGAGGCGCAATCGCCTCAGGTTTCCCAGAGGGATATAAATTTTATCCTCGATGTCCCCCTTGAGCTGACCGTTGTTATCGGCAGGACAAAGATTCTCGTTCAGGAACTGCTTCAGCTCGGTCAGGGATCTGTTATCGCCCTCGAAAAACTGGCAGGAGAGCCCATGGAAGTATACGTGAACGAGAGACTGATCGGCAGAGGAGAGGTTGTTGTTGTCAATGAGAAGTTCGGCATCAGACTCACTGACATTATAAGCCCGACTGAAAGAGTGAGGCAACTTAGGTAATGGAGTGTTGGAGTGATGGAGTAATGCAACATGGAGGGTTAATTTGGGCTTTGAGTTAATTAAGGTTACAGTTGCACTGCTGATTGTCCTCGGCGGTCTGTATTTACTTCTCAGATTTCTGAAACAGAGGGTTTTACCCAATAAAGGATTGATCGAGATTGTCCAATATCAGCCCTTTGGCCCTAAAAAGGGAGTTGCAATTGTTAAGGTTTTAAAGGAGTACCTTGTTCTGGGAATTGCTGATGAAAGCATATCCATTCTGAGCAAGCCTAACCCATCGGATGTGGAAGAAGCGATGAAACAGCAGCCAGCGATTACCAGCCACCAGCCACTCGGTATAAAAGATTTTATAAAAAGAAAATTTTTTTACTCTGCCCTATTGCCTATAGTCGCGTGCCTGTTGCCTGATTTATCTTTTGCTGCACCGGCGCCTCCTCCGCCTGCCGGAGGATTCCTTGGTTTAACCACCCCTCTTGAATTGCTCTTATTCCTCACACTGCTCTCCATACTGCCTGCAATCCTTGTCATGACCACATGCTTTACAAGAATTGTTGTGGTCCTTTCCTTTCTCAGGCATGCGCTTGGAACTCCACAGGTTCCTCCCACGCAGGTAATAATTGGTCTGTCCCTCTTCATTACCCTCTTTGTCATGTCGCCTGTTGTGGACAGGATTTACGCTGATGCCTACCAGCCTTATACAAAAAAGGAGATAAATGCGGAAGAAGCCCTTAACAGGGCAGGAGTTCCGTTGAAGGAATTTATGCTGAAGCAGACCAGGGAAAAAGACCTTGCGCTTTTTTTAAAGATGTCAAAATCTGAAAGGCCTGCAACACCCATGGATCTGCCGATGAGGGTTGTTATTCCTGCCTTTGCCATTGGCGAGCTTAAAAAGGCATTTGAGATAGGCTTTCTTATATTCCTGCCCTTTTTAGTCATCGATATGGTTGTTGCCAGTGTGCTCCTCTCGATGGGTATGGTGATGCTTCCTCCTATTATGGTCTCCATGCCTTTTAAATTGCTTTTGTTCGTCCTTGTTGATGGATGGGATTTGCTGATAGGCTCGCTTGTCGGAGGGTTTAGATGACCACCGAATTGCTTAACCAGATATCGAGACAGACCTTTGAGACAATATTGCTTGTCGGCGGGCCTGTATTGCTGGTCAGCCTTATCATCGGAGTGCTGATAAGTATTTTTCAGGCAATCACACAGCTTCAGGAAATGACAATGACCTTTGTACCGAAGATAATAGCTGTTTTCATTACCCTGCTCGTTGCACTGCCGTGGATGGTTAAGGTGCTGGTTGGATTCACAAGAAGCATATTCGAGAATATACCAATGTATGTGAGGTAAGATGGAGCTTTATAACCTTATAAACACGTATGCTGAAAAGTTCATCCCCGTATTCATAAGGGTTGCTGTTATCCTCTCTTTCATTCCGTTTATCGGGGCGCGAATGACACCAATAATGGTTAGGGCAGGGCTTGCCATTGCACTGACACTGCTCCTTCTGCCTGTTGCGAATGTGAAGACAGAAAGTCCGGTAAGGGCAGTTTTTGAGGCGTTCTTTATCGGCTTTGCAATAGGGTTAACAGCAAGGATAATCCTCGGCGCTGTTGAAACGGCAGCCCAGTGGATGAGCATAGAGATGGGAATCGGCGTGGCTGCTGTTTTTAACCCCATGTTTGGCGAACAGATCGGACCCCTGAGCCTTTTTTACACATTTATTTCCATGGGGCTTTTTTTCGTACTCGATATGCATCACTATTTCATCGAGGGCATTGCGCGCAGCTTTGATATCAGCAGCGTCCAGTACAGAGGAATACTCGATTCCATAATAAAGCTCAACTCTATTTTGTTTCCGCTGGCCTTTAAAATAGCAGCCCCTGTCATTGTTGTTCAGGTATTGATCAATCTTGCCATGGGCTTTCTTTCGAGGGCACTGCCGCAGGCCAATATACTCTTTATAAGTTTTCCGCTGCTCATTGCCAGCGGGATTATTTTTATGGCGCTTTCATTGCCACTTGTATTGATGGTCGTTTCAAAGGCCTTTATGAATGTAAAGGATGCGATAATGGTCTTTACGAGGTAACAGATGCCTGAAGAGTTTGAAGAGCGAACTGAACAAGCGACGCCCCGAAGGCGTCAAAAGGCACGGGAAAAGGGCGAAATACCGAGGAGCAGGGAGCTTACAGGAATTATTCCCCTGTGGGTGGTGTTTTTGTATCTCTCCTTCGGCGGCTTTATGTTCACCTCTCTGCTTACATATATGAAGACATCGTTGAAAAGGGGTTTTGAGATTTCTTTGAACGAGGTTTCATTTATGGATGTATTCAAGACAGACATGGTACATGTTGCATTGATAATGGCCCCCTTCCTGGGGCTTATACTTTTTGTTATCGTGATTGTGCACTTTTTACAGACAGGCTTTTTGCTCTCGCCTGCTCCTTTGAGTCCGGATATCAACAGGATCAATCCTATTCAGGGGATAAAGAAATTCTTCAGTCTTAATACAATTTTCGAAACCTTAAAGGGTGTCTTGAAGGTTATTGTCCTCGGTCTTATTATTTATTTCCTTATAAAAAAGGAACTGATAAATCTCCCTTTACTTGTAGATATGGACATACAGTCAATTATGGGCTTTTCATTCAACCAGATAAGAAAGCTTTTACTTATCTCGGCTGTTGTCCTGACTGTTTTTGCAGTTGCGGATTTTGCCTACCAGAGATGGCAGTTTGAACGCAACTTGAGGATGACCAAGCAGGAAGTGAAGGAAGAATACAAAGAGGTGGAGGGCGATCCCCGTGTTAAGGCCCGGATAAAGAGCCTTCAGAGGGAGATGGCACGGAAGAGGATGATGCAGGAGGTTCCAAAGGCCGACGTGGTAATAACAAACCCCACGCATTTTGCTGTAGCGTTGAAATATGACTCGTCAAAGATGGGTGCTCCGACAATCGTTGCAAAGGGGGCCAACCTCATTGCCGAGAAGATAAAGGAAGTTGCTGCAAAAAGCGGCGTGCCTGTTTTTGAGGACAAGCCCCTTGCAAGGACTTTATTTAAGCTGAACATTGGACAGGAGATTCCCGAAACACTGTACAGGGCAGTAGCAACGATACTTGCGAATGTGTATAAACTGAAAAACAAAAAGGCAGGCCATGCTCAATAGATTATTGAGACAGAGCGATCTTGTGCTGGCAGCTGGTATTGTCGTAATCCTCGGTTTGATGATAATACCCATGCCGCCAATATTGCTGGACATGGCGCTTTCTTTCAGCATCACCCTGTCGGTTGTGGTTCTTCTTGTTTCTGCGTACAGTTATAAGCCCCTTGACTTCTCGGTATTCCCGTCAATCCTTCTCATATCAACGCTGCTCAGGCTCTCCCTGAACATAGCTGCCACAAGGCTGATACTGATGAGGGGGGATATAGGCACAGAGGCAGCAGGAAAGGTTATAAAGTCATTTGGAGAATTTGTTGTCGGCGGCAACTATGTGGTCGGCTTTGTCATATTCTTTATCCTGATCATCATAAATTTCGTGGTCATAACAAAGGGTGCAGGAAGAATCGCCGAGGTCTCTGCAAGGTTTACCCTCGATGCAATGCCGGGCAAACAGATGAGCATCGATGCCGATCTGAATGCAGGTCTTATCGACGAGACAGAGGCAAGGAGGCGGAGGCAGGAGATAAGCAGGGAGGCTGATTTCTACGGAGCTATGGACGGCGCAAGCAAATTCGTCAGGGGCGATGCCATTGCAGCCATAATCATAATGGTCATTAACATAATAGGCGGTTTCCTCATCGGCGTTTTGCAAAAAGGAATGCCAATTGCCGATGCTGCAAAGACTTACACAATCCTCACAATCGGCGACGGACTTGTTGCCCAGATACCCGCCCTTATTACATCCACAGCAGCAGGCATTATCGTGAGCCGAGCCGCCACAGAAGCCAATTTAGGCGCAGAGGTAGTAAAACAGTTACTGATAAGTCCAAAGGCATTGGGAACGGCTGCAGGCATACTGGCGTTTTTCGGTCTTATTCCGGGATTGCCGCATGTCCCATTCCTGATGCTTGCCGCAATTACGGGGACAGGCGCATATTTCTTAAGCAAGGCGGCTAAAAGGGAAAAAGAGGCTGCACCGGCCCCTGCAGAAGAAGCTAAGCCTGTGGAGACCCTCGAGTCACTACTGCCACTTGATCCCCTCGCCCTCGAAATCGGTTACGGTCTTATCCCGCTTGTGGAAGAAGGAGGCCCGCTTTTGACGAGGATCAAGGCGATCAGGAAGCAGATGGTAACAGACATGGGGTTCATCGTCCCGCCTGTTCATATAAAGGATAATCTGTCTTTAAAGCCAACGCAGTATTCTCTTCTCATCAAAGGCGTTGAGGTTGCATCTGCAGAGGTAATGATCAATAAATATCTCGCTATATCACCTGGAACAGAGAAGGTCAGAATAGAGGGTATACCAGCCAAAGACCCTACATTCGGATTGCCTGCCCTATGGATAGATGAAAGGGATGTGGAAAGGGCGCAGCTTGCCGGCTACACTGTTGTGGACGTCCCTTCTGTTATTACGACCCATCTTACAGAGGTGATAAAGAACTATGCCCATGAACTCCTCGGCAAGCAGGATGTCCAGAAACTGCTGGATAATCTTTCAAAAACGCATCCGAAGGTTGTTGAAGACCTTATCCCCGGGCTTTTGAATCTGGGTGCTGTTCAGAAGGTGCTTCAGAACCTTCTCAGGGAAAGGGTCTGCATAAGAGACCTGCAGACTATCCTCGAGACATTGTCAGATTATGCGAATGTTACCAAAGATACGGATATCCTCACGGAGTATGTGAGGCAGGCATTGGCACGGGGCATAACAAGACAGTTGCAAAACCCAGATGGTTCCGTGTCCGTTATATTGATCGACCCGAGGGTTGAGCGATCGATCATCGAGGCGGTGCAAACAACGCCGCAGGGTTCGTATCTCGCCCTCGATCCAGCAACAACCGAGAAGGTCGTTGAAGGCATACGAAAGAGTTTTGAGGAAGGCATGCAGAAGGGATACCAGCCTGTGCTTTTATGTTCTCCGGCAATAAGGAGGTTCGCGAAAAAGCTGACAGAGCGGGTTTCCGGAAGCATCATGGTGGTATCCCACGGTGAAATTGCACCGGGCACAAAGGTTTATCCGATAGGAACGGTGAAAATAGATTAAAGGGGGGGCAGATAGATGAAAATCAAGAAATTCGTTGGTCGTAGTTTTAAAGAAGCCCTTGAGACGGTGAAGAAGGAGCTCGGGCCTGACGCAATAATACTTTCTAGCAAGTCTGTAAAGACAGGGCCTTTCGGGATCATCAACAAAAATGCCGTTGAAGTCACTGCTGCCATAGACGATTCTATGGGGGATATTGCAGTAAACATTAATCCTGCTGTAAAGGCGGGATTTTCAGATGTCGAGGAGATACTGAAAGAGATAAGGGGACTAAGGGATGAGATAGGCTTCTTAAAGGAAACACTGCGGCCAATAGTGCCTGCCCTCAGGATCGGAAAGGATAAAAAGGGATTGTTCAATCTCCTCGTGAAACAGGGCGTTGATACACAGTTCGCCATAATCCTGCTCGAAAGGGCGCAGGACTCTCTGGACAGTCTCAAGGGCGTTATAAAGAATGATTTAAAGATACAGGGTATGCTGCCTGCAGAGGAGAGCGGGCTTATATTCCTCGGCCCTCCTGGCGTCGGCAAAACCACGACCATGTCAAAGGTGGCCCATTTGCTTGTATCGAAAAAGAAACCGGTAAATCTCATCTCCCTCGATGACAACAGGATAGGCTCTATGGCATACATGAAGGAGCTTTCAAAACAGATCAAGTGCCCGTTGAGGGTTATAAGAAATGTGAGTGATCTGCCGAAGATCGTATACCGTGAGATGGGAAGAGGTCCCATCCTCATCGATACGCCTGGATATGAGTATAAAGAAATACTGGAGGATATAAGGGAGATATTTCCTTCAGGGTTCCCGATGAAGAAATGCTTTCTTATGGATGCCTCCATGGATACGCAGGCAGCGCTAAAGGCATGGCAGAGGTGCAATTCCGATATGATCGATTCCATAGGTTTTACAAAGCTGGATATGGCGACACAGTATGGAAGCCTCTATAACCTTTCACTCCTTACCAGCCGTCCATTATCCTTTGTTACTACAGGTCCGGATGTCCCTGATGACATAAAGATTCCTACTCCTGAATTTCTTGCAGGTCTGATTGTCGGAGGTGTTTAATGAACGTTAATAATATCAGCGGGCCGCGGATAATTGCTGTCTCAAGCGGAAAGGGCGGTGTTGGAAAGACAAATTTCGTCGCCAACCTTGCCCTGTTCTACGCAAGCCTCAATAAGAGGGTGCTCGTACTCGATGCCGATTTAGGACTGAGCAACATAGATGTGTTATTCGGCATAGCCCCCAAATACAATCTCAAGCACGTGCTTCTGGGAGAAAAGAGGATAAAGGACATTATCGTCACAGGGCCTCTCGGGATAATGATACTTCCGGCAAGCTCGGGCATCAGAGAACTTACAAAGCTGACAGGCAGGCATAGATTAAAGCTTGTTTCGGAGCTGGATGAGTTTGATATGGCATTTGATATATTCCTGATCGATACCGGTGCAGGCATATCGGACAATGTATTGTTTTTCTGCAGTGCTGCACAGGAAACGATAGTGGTCGTAACCCCGGAGCCAACATCCATAGCCGATGCATATGCCCTGATAAAGGTGCTTTCGAGGGATTTTCAGGAAAGGCATTTCAGGATCCTCGTCAATACAGCACGGTCAGAGAAGGAGGCATTCGATACCTTCAGGAAGCTGGCAATCGTTGCTGACAAGTTCCTTAACCTCTCGATAGATTATCTCGGATATCTGCCCTTTGACCAGCATGTGAAGGATGCGATAATTGCCCAGAAGGGTTTTATAGCAATGTATCCGAACAGCAACTTCACGAAAAGGCTGGCAGCCATAGGAAAGAAGGTGCTTGATAATCCACTCAATGAGGTAAAGGGGAATATACAGTTCTTCTTAAAAAAGGCACTGAGGGTTGGGTAAGGAACTTAATTGTAGCCTGAATTGAGCGATTTTATATGTCAGGCACTGCTCAAAGACTTTAAAAAGTGTTGATTTAAGTGTATATTAGAGATAATAAATGCATTATCCATCAAGTATCCAATGTAGTAGATGACGGATACAAGATAAATGTTAATACAAGTGCGGGGTTTAAAGTCTTTTCGCCGCACCTGACATATATTTTCTAAATCATAATTGCTCAATTTGGTTATAAATTAATCAATGGGAAAAATATCAAAAAAACATAAAGTATCCGAGAAACAAAAAGAAAAAATAGTCGAGCAGTTTTTGCCGAGGGTAAAATATTATGCAAGTAAATATGCCTTTTGCCTTCCTTCCGAATTAAGCATCGAAGATTTAGTATCGGCAGGAATAGTAGGGCTCTTAGAGGCAATAGAAAGATACGACCCTTCCATGAACGTAACGCTCAGCACCTTTGCAGACTTCAGAATAAGGGGCGCCATAATCGATGAGGTCCGCTCCATGCAGTGGGCATCAAAGGATGCACGGAAGAAGCTGGAAGAGGTTAGAAAAGCCTATTCCGAACTCGAAAAGAGCTTTAACCGGATTGCCACGGATGAAGAGGTTGCGGAAAGGCTGAACATAACCCTCGACGAGCTCTACAAGACCTTATCCATAGCCAATACCATGAACATGATAAGTCTGGAGGATTTAGGAGTAAGCAAGGACGGCGAATCGCTCGATATTCTCGAATGTATATCAAAAGAGGATGAGAGGGACATGCTGGATGAGTTGAATCTAAAGGAGTTAAGGTCTGCCCTCGGCAGCGCCATAGACGAACTTCCTGAGAAAGAGAGGCTTGTGATAACACTTTATTATTTTGAAGAACTCACAATGAAGGAAATAGGCAGGGTTCTGGATATCAGCGAGTCGAGGGTCTGTCAACTGCACGGTAAGGTCCTCATTAAACTGAAAAACAGGATGGAACAGTTTAAGAATGGGTGTTAGTTGAATTATATACCTAAAATCCTATAACCTATATAACCTGTAACCTGCATTGTTTTGGGGGTAATTAATGATCAAAAACATTAAAAAACTGATCCAGAAGCTCGGTGATAAAGACCCTTCTGTAAGAAGGAGGGCTGCAGAAGATTTATCAGGAGGGGACGAGAGGGCGATATATCCACTTATTAAGGCGCTGAGCGATGAGAATGCAGGGGTTCAGGACGCCTCAATGCGTTCCCTTATCGCTATAGGGGCCAGAGATGGTTATTCAGGCGAAGTCGTTGGCTACATGGTATTACCCCTCTTAAGGGAAAACTCCTATCTTAGAAATACCGCTTTAATCATCCTCACTGCACTTGACGGAGTGGCTGTGCCGCTCCTCTATCCACTCTTAAAGGATAAGGACGATGATATCAGGAAGTTTGCCATCGACCTTATGGGAGATATAAAGAAAGGCGTCGAGCCGTCAATGATTATGCCGCTCCTCAAAGACCCTAACGCAAATGTAAGGGCTGCTGCCGCAAAGAATCTTGGTTTGCTGGGATACAGGGATTCTATTCCGGAATTGATAAAGGCGCTTAAGGATGAAGAGTGGGTCTGTTTCTCTGCACTCTATGCCCTTGGAGAACTCAAGGCCGAGGAGGCTGTAAGAGATATAGCGTCCCTCCTCGCCAACTCGTCTAAAGCGGTTTGTTTTGCCGCCATCGAGGCATTGGGAAAACTCGGTTCTGACAAGGCTGTGGATGCGCTTATAGGATATTTGCCAAAGGCGTCTGTTGATGAAGGGAGTGCGGTTATAAAGAGCCTTATCCAGATAGGGATTACCCCTGAAATGGCCGACCTGTCGGGACATCTTATAAAAATGCTCAAGGACGGCGACTGGGAGGAAAAGGAGATAGCCCTGAAGGGCATTGTTTCCTTAAACTGCCGGGAGGCAGTGCCTGTGCTGGTGGATATTGCAGGTTCTTTAGACCCGTCGTTGCCTGAAAGCGAAGAGAGGATTGCATTATTGAGGGATGCTATCAGTTCTATGGACCCGGAGGATGAATTATTGAATGTGCTCGACTCGCCTGACATGAAATACAGGGGCAAGTCTTTTGCCATAGAAATACTGGGCATTACCAGAAGCAAAAAGGCTGTCTCAAAGCTAGTCGATTATCTCGATGACATGCGGAGGGACTTAAGAAGGGCGTCTGCCGAGGCCCTCGGTGAAATAGGAGAGCCTGGATCCACGGGACACCTCCTCGAAGTATCCCAGAAGGATGTGGATGCCCATGTCAGACGCTCTGCCATAAAGGCCCTCGGCAATATACAGGCAAAGGATGCATTTAAAGTATTGATGGATCTATTAGAGGTGGAGAAGTATTATGATGTTATCGAAGAGATCGTTGAATCACTTATAAAGATAGATGCGGATATCTTTTTGGCTGATATACCAAAGTACCGCGACAATGTCCGTGAGATAATAGCGAAGACTGTATCCGATGTGGATGTTCTTTCGAAACTTGCAGATGACCAGAATAAGAAAGTGAAGGTAGCTGCAATATACGGGCTTGGACGTGCTGCAACCGACGACGCCACTGCCATGCTCATCAGTTTTTTGAGAGACAGAGATTCTGATATAAGAAAAGCAGCGGTGGTAGCTCTCGGCGAGACGCACTATTGCCCTCCTGAGTTGTTCAATGCCCTGCAGGATGACGACCCGTGGGTGCGATTTTATACCATTAAGGCAATAGCCTTCTCATGCGATAAGGAAAAGGCCATAAGCATGATAGGCACAATGCTACACGATGAATTTATCCCTGTTGTCATGTCTGCCATCGATGCAATCGGTGAAATAGGCGGAAGGGAGGCATACGAGGCATTGGCTCAGCACGAGGAACATCCCAATCCTGACGTGAGAGACAAGATAAAGGAGACGTTAAAATCTCTATGAGCTTATTAATGACCGATGATGTTTTCAAACAACTCAGGGATTTTATATACGAGAGGAGCGGCATTTTCATCCCCGATAACAAGAAATATTTTCTCGAAAACAGGCTTGGAAGAAGGGTGCAGGAAAAGAATCTCAAGGGATACGAAGACTACCTCTATATCCTGAAATACGGTTCCGATAAAAACGAGCTCAATATAATGTTTAATCTGGTGACCACCAATGAGACATTCTTTTTCAGGGAGCCGCAGCAGTTCGATGTTTTTGCCGGGGAACTTTTTAACCGCATCATAGCCGAAAATACCAAAACCGGACGTAAGGACATAAAGATATGGTCCGCAGCATGTTCAACAGGAGAAGAGCCCTATACCATTGCAATGATACTCATGGAGAAATTAGGGGCGGGTGCCCTTAGAAAAGAGATATACGCCTCTGACATCAGCGAGTCTGCTTTAAGCTCTGCAAAGTCCGGCGTTTATGGGTCGTATGCAATCAGGAATGTTCCGGAAGTGTATTTAAAGAAGTATTTTAATAGGGTCAACCAGCAGTATTCCATATCGCATAGTGTAAAATCCCTGATCAGGTTCATGAAGGTCAATCTTATAGAGGACAGAGACGTAAAAGCAGTACGCGGTGTTGATATCATATTCTGCAGGAATGTCCTCATATATTTCGATGATAAGGCAAAACAGAGGGCGGTTGCCAACCTGTACGACGCATTGAGGCCGAACGGTTATCTGTTTGTGGGCACGTCAGAAAGCCTTCACAATGTGACGAGGGCTTTCAGACCTATTGTTATTAATAAGGTAATTGTCTATCAGAAAGTATAAATAGTAAATGGGTGAATGAGTAAATGTGTGAATGGGATAGTAGAATAAATATTTTTACTCATTAACTCATCCACTCATTTACCCATTTACTATTTATTGGAGGGCTTTATGAAGATATTGGTTGTTGATGATGACAAAACCACAAGGAAATTGTTAAGTTTGTACCTCAAAGGCAAGGGATACGAGGTAATAACCGCAGAAAACGGGCTGGATGCCATGGAAAAGGTAGGAACAGAGAATATCAACTTCATCCTTACCGATATGAACATGCCTTATATGGATGGAATAGAGCTGACAAAGAACTTGAAGTCGGACCCGTCATTAAGCAACATTCCCATTGTCATGGTTACTACAGAAGCTGACGAGGATGAGAAGAAAAGGGCATTTGAAGCCGGCGCCGACGACTATTTGGTCAAACCCACCAATGCGGATCAGATAAATGAAAGCATAAAAAAGATACTTAAAAAAATGTTTAGTACAGGAGGTGTGGGTAATGTTTAACTTTGGCATCAAGGTGCTTGTGGTGGACGACTTCCCGACGATGAGGAGGATAGTGAAAAACCTTCTCAAACAAATAGGGTTTGAGAATATAGATGAGGCTGAGGACGGTGTGCAAGCACTTAATAAACTGAAAAGCGGAAATTACGGATTAGTAGTATCTGATTGGAACATGCCCAATATGGAAGGCATAGACCTCCTGAGAAATATCAGGCAGGAGGCGGAGCCGCTGAAAAATATACCATTCCTCATGGTAACTGCCGAGGCCGAAAAGGGAAAGGTTATCGAGGCAATCAAGGCAGGAGTTGATAATTATATTGTGAAACCATTTACAGCCGAGGTATTGAAAGAGAAGCTTGAAAAGATAGCAGATAAGAAAACATCTTTAAAGGCAGGATAGCTGATAAATCCTAAACAGTTTTGGATTTAGGTATTAGAAATTCGGATTTTTAGTAAGGGGGTTAAACATGGCTGGCGAGATGGATGAGATTATAAGCGAATTTGTTACAGAGGCTGAAGAAACATTAGAAAAGATCGACCCCATGTTTGTGGAGCTGGAGACAAAGGGGTATGACAAGGACATTCTCAATGAAATATTCCGGGGAATGCATACCCTTAAGGGCGCTGCAGGATTCCTGGGCTTTCAGCAGATTGTGGATGTTGCCCACAGGGCAGAGAGCATCATGAAAAGGCTCCGTGACGGCGAAGTCGCCCTTTCACGGGAATTGATGGATGTAATCCTTAAGAGCGTGGATACCTTAAGGCTTCTTATATTTCATATAAAACTCAAGGATGGAATAGAGGAAGATACATCAGACCTTTTAAGAGGGCTGGATTCTGCTCTGGAAATGGCAGTTGCAGGAGGAGAAGCAAAAGCAGAGGTTAAGGAAAAGGAAAAGATAGAGGCAAAGGAAGAGATAGAAGAAAAAGTAGAGGAAAAGGTTGAAGTGAGAGCAGAGTTACCTAAACCTTTACCTTCACCTGCTGTTGAAGAGGTGCAGCAGATAACAAAAGAGCGGGAGGTTGTCTCTACGCTCAGGGTCGATGTGTCGAGGATAGATAAGGTAATGGACCTCGCAGGAGAGATCGTGCTTGCCAGAAACAGGCTCCTTAACCTTGCTGCCAAACTCGACCTCAGCTATTCTGGAGACCCTCATGTTGAAAGCCTTCTTGAGACAACGGGATTTCTCGACAGGGTTACATCGGATTTGCAGTTAGCTGTAATGAAGATGAGGATGCAGCCCATCCAGAAGGTCTTCGGCAAGTTTCCGAGGATGGTCAGAGATATCTCGAGGAATTTAGGAAAGGACATTGATTTAGAAATATTCGGCGAAGATACAGAGGTGGATAAGACAGTCATAGAAAATATCGGCGATCCCCTTGTGCATATCATAAGAAATTCCATAGACCACGGCATAGAATCCCCTGAAGAAAGGGAAGCCAAAGGAAAGCCGAAGAAGGGCAGGATAATTATCAGTGCCTATCAGAAGGGCACGATGATTGTTATAGAGGTATCCGATGACGGAAAGGGCATAGACATTGAGTCTGTCAAGAAAAAGGCGTTGTCAAAAGGTCTGATAACAGAGGAAGAGGCGCAGAGGATGTCTGATGATGCGGCAATAAACCTTATATTCCTGCCAGGATTTTCCACAAAGGAGGTTTCCACAGAACTGAGCGGCCGCGGCGTTGGAATGGATGTCGTAAAGACAAATGTGGCAAAGCTGAATGGATATGTTGAGGTAATCACTAAAAAGGATATCGGAAGCACGTTCAAAATAAGCCTGCCGTTAACCCTTGCAATCCTTCAGGCAATGATGGTGAGAATAGGCGGCGAGTATTATGCAATACCACAGTCCATGATAGAAGAGACACTCAGGGTTAAAAAGAGCGACATAAAGGATGTAACAGGCCAGAGGGTATTGACCATACGTGGTAAGGTTTTGCCCATGTTCGAAATGTCTGAGGTGCTTGGTGTAAGGAGGATGTCCGAAATAGACCATGATAACAGCTATGTACTTGTTGCAACAGTCGGC
>Ga0209721_1001545_pt1 | contig 16837 bp, 15 predicted proteins | sample TshhotsprinmetaG_FD_184139 | JGI IMG/M metagenome (GOLD analysis project Ga0209721, IMG submission 184139) | Hot spring microbial communities from South Africa to study Microbial Dark Matter (Phase II) - Tshipise hot spring metaG (SPAdes)... | ecosystem: Environmental > Aquatic > Thermal springs... | reverse complement strand
CGGGCGATTCCACCAACTGCCGAAGACAATTCGCCAAAGTTGTGGCGTCTCCCTCCGGGAAAATCAGCCCCGCATCGCCGATTACTTCCGGGATGGCACCAGAGTCTGAACCGACCACTGGCACTTTACACGCCATCGCCTCCACCAGCACGCGCCCGAACTGCTCCTTCCAGACCGGCGTGGTTCGGGAAGGGAGTACGACCACATCTACCTGGGCCAGAATTTCGGGCATCTGTTCCGGCGGGACAGGCGGTATCCAGCGGATGCGTTCCTCTATCCCCAGTTCCTGCCCCAGCGCCTGCAGCACGGCGCGGGAGGGCCCGTCGCCGACAAGCCACACTTCCACACCTGCGCCCAGGCGGGCTACCGCTTCCAGCAAGGTGTCTATTCCCTTTCCCGGTACAAACCGTCCCACATAGGCAACCCGGAAGGGGCCGCCGGACGGACGAGGCCCCAGAGGCCGAAAGATGCGCGTGTCTACGCCGATTGGCGGGATGACTTCGGCGGGACCTCTGTATCCCATCTCCCGTAGCACCCGGACGGCCTCGCGATTGGCACAGAGGATAGCATCGGCATTGCGTAAAGACACTCGCGTGACCGGCCGGACATACCACTTTTTGGGGCGGTTGATGTTCTGCCAGGTGTGCAGAATCAGTTTAGCCTGAGGCGCAAACATCCAGCGGGCCAGCGCGATCTGCAGGGCTGCTAAACTGTCGGGCTCCTCTTCGGCGTGGATGATGTGGGGCCGGACGGCCGGCAGGAGGAAGGCAACCGTACGATAGAGGGCCCGATGAGGGTCGGCCGATCGGCCCAGCATTGGCACGCGAAGCACTTTGCACCCCGGCACAACTGGCTTCACCTCAACTTTTCCATACTCGTCCTCCCAGAACGAGGGGCGGATCAGCCAGAAGGCCATATCAGGCTGAGCAGCCATCAACTCCAGTTTATGTTCCATTGCGGGCGCGCGGTAGCGCGCAATGTGAAGGACGCGGATTACGGACGACAAGCAATGGCCTCCAGGGTAGCAAAGATATCGTCCTGAGGGCGGGCAACCCTTTGCCAGGCCCATCCCCACAGGCGAACGGCCCGCCATAGGATGAGAGCAACGATCCACGGACGGGCGCTGCCGTCGGCCAATCGGCGCTCCAAAGGGGCACTGGCCCGTTGGAGCCATTCCGGAAGCGGGGGTAGGGGGGACGTTTTCCAGATGTGAATTTGGGCAAAACCAGCCCTCTCCAGCGCGCAGCGCAGGGATTCGGCCGTGAAGAGAGTCAGGTGAAACGGCGGGCGGTAACTGGCCCAGCGTTCCGGCGCCCGAACGGCCTGCCAGTGACCGGCGTTGGGAGTGGAGAGCATCAGCGCGCCCCCCGGCCGCAGGTGCTCCTTCAGCCGCCGGAGTTCAGTAATCGGCTGGGGAAGGTGCTCCACCACCTCCCAGAGCGTGATCGCATCCCAGCGCTGGGGCGGCAGGTCGTCCAGGGATGTCCCCACCGGGATATTCAACCGTCCGGCGACTTTGCTTGCCATCCCTTCTGACGCTTCCACACCGCCGATCTCCCATCCCTCCGCGCGGGCCAGTTCCAGGAAATACCCGTCGGCGCAACCAAAGTCCAGCAATCGTCCCCGGCTGGGCAGATGCCTGGCGAGGACCCGCAGCCGCCTCCGAAAGTGCGGAGTTAGGGCTTTGTGCATTGCGGCATAATCCCGATAGCCGCCTCCCTCATCTCCGGCGAAGTAAGCGGGATTCTGGTAATAGGTCAGCACCTCCTCCGCCGAAGGCATCGGATTTACGTAGACGGTCCGGCATTCCTCACAGCGGACGTACGTGTACCCTCTGCAGGTAATCACTGTTCGGAAATCCGTCGCTTCGCAAACCGGACACGAACCGCTATTCGTCACAGGATCAACCTCCGGAGCAGGCAGGGTATAGCAGTCAAAAGACGCTGTGCGGGGCCGAATCCCATTGAGCGTGTCCCATCCAGCAGCGCATCCAGCATATGGAGGTGGATATAGACTTCTCGTCGTGCTTCCCATCGCTCGGCCGACGAAGCGGTGCGCATCGGTGCCCGTTGTTGAAAATCCGGTGCCGTGACGATCTCCAGCAGGCGGGCCACCCGACAAGGATAGGTATGCTCGGCGAGCGTCCTTTGCTGCCCGGCCCGAGCAATAGTTTCCCGTTCCTCCTCGTGGGTCAAGTAGTACTCTAATTTCTCCAGAAGGTCGGCATCGTCCTCGTATACTACAATTTCCCGTCCGATCTCAAACAACTCTGCCAGGCCATTGGCGACAGCATCGGTAAGCACCAGCGCCCCGCAGGCCGTCCCCTCAAAAACCCGCATCGTGACGTCCCCAGCGATGCTGCAGTTGAAAACGATGCGGGATCGGCTGTAGACTTCCCCAACTTCTTCTGGCATATACACGCGATAAAAGTCATTAGTGCGAAAGCGCCCGGCGATGAGCCTGAGGCGACGCGCCCGCGCCGTGTTCCGATGGGCCCGAGCGATGTTGCCCACAAAGCCCACATCGTAGACGCGGGGGAGACCGTGGTCGTAATGGACGTCCGGGGCAGCGGCCAGGGGCAACCAGTAGACCTGATTATGACCAACAGCACGACGGAACCGTTCCAGGTAGTCCCTTTGAGCAATGAAGATAGCATCAAAAAAGCGTGCTACCTGTTCCCGCCAGGTACCCAGGTGTACATCAATCAGGTAACAAACCGTAGGGATAGGCAGGTTTTCAATGCCCGGTGGGAAATACCGGCCAGCCGGATCAATCCAGAGATAGAGTTCGGGCATTTCCGGCAGGGCGGCGATGATTTCGCCCACCGGGATGGTGGTATCATAGCCGGGTCGGGTCGCGCAGGGCAGACCTACATAGGTGACCCTGTGGCCCAGGGCCTGCAGCGCCCGCTCCAGATGATACCCTGCTGCAGTGGGAAACCAGCGATAGCCGAGGGCGATGTGCATCCCTACCGTTCCGTAAGCATCCGACCCAGGATTTGTCTCACCTGCTCCCGGTCCTTTGTGGCGAAATACCAGTCAATGGTGCGCTTCAGCCCCTCCCGGAAGGGCACCCGAGGCTCCCAGCCCAGCAATTCCTTCGCCAGCGCGTTATCGGCCACCCGGTTCAGCGGACCAGTGGGCATATCCGGACGGAAGACAATCTCGGCCTTGTGACCGGTGTACTCCAGCACCATCTTGACGGCATCTATTACCCGTATCCGCTCCATCGTGCCCAGGTTGACCGCTGTGCCATCGTCAATCTTCTCGGCGGCCAGGATGGTTCCCCGCACAATATCGTCAATGTAGGTCCAGTTGCGCACCTGGGTGCCATCGCCCCAGACCTCAAAGGGATTCTGACCGATGAAGGCTTTTGCGATCATCGCAATGACGGCATGGTTCTCCACCCCGCGCGGCCCGTAGACGGTGAAGTAGCGACAGGAAGCGGCCTTCATCCCGTATTCCCGATAGTAGGCCTTGAGGGTCAGTTCGGCCATCAGTTTCGCCCAGCCGTACATATTGTCGGCGTCATAAGGGGGCTTGACCAGGTCCTCGGTGAGGTAGACTTCCCGTTCAGGGTCGCTCTGCAGGAAGTTGGGATAAACACACCCCGAGGAGGCGAAAACGACCTTTTCCACCCCGGCCCGCCGGGCCTCCCAGAAGACCAGGCCATCCAGGAAGAGGTTGGAGGCCGGGCCGGCCTGATGCAGGTCCACGTATCCCCGCCCGCCGTGGTCGGCGGCCAGGTGGAAGACGATGTCTATCCCCTGCATGGCCATCCGCGTCACTCCCGGCTCCCGCAGGTCGGCCTGGATGAACTCCACGGTGCCCTGCGCCAGATGGTGTTGGATGTTCTCCAGTTTGCCGCTGGAGAGGTCATCCACGATTCGCACCTTCGCCCCGCGCTCTACGAGGGTATCGGCGAGATGGGAGCCGATGAAGGACGCACCCCCGGTGACCAGAACGCAACGGTTTTGCCAGGATGACATCTTTGCCTCCTATAAAAAGTTATCTCTTGCTGCTCAGAATGCGTAGATAGAACTCTTCCAGTTGGTCTACTAGACAGGACCAACTGAGCCCTGTCTCTGCTGTCCGCCGAGCGTTTTGACCAAGTTCCTCTCGCAAGGCGTCGTCGGTCAGCAATCGCCACAAAGCGTCAGCAAATTCTTCATCACGAGCCAGTAAACCCACGCGATAAGTTTCCATTATTATTGGAACATCGCCAACCGGACTGGCAACCGTAGGGCGACCGGCAGCCATATAGAACATAAACTTGCCCGGGGAACGGCCACGGTTGGCTGCCCGGTCACTCAAAGGTAGGCACATCACATCGGCACACGCCAGATACCAGCTCAGTTCCTCCTCAGGGACAAAATCCGTTTGCCAGAGGCGATCGGCAATGCCAAAATACCTAGCCTGATCCAGCACTCGTTGGTTTTTAGGACCAATGACCATTAGCCAGACATTGGGGAGTTGCCGAATGGCCGGCATAATGATCTCCATATCCCCCTGACCCATCCCAAAGAAACCAACTATTTTGCGGTCCTGGGGGACTCCCAGCCGTTGTCTGGCTTCCGCCACAGGAACAGGGCGGATCAAGTCTGGGGCACTCCCGTTAGGGATACAAATGACCTTCTCGGGCGGACATCCCACATCTAAGGCGCGCTGATAAAGCGCCGTACTTCCAGTAACGACCCCGTCAGCCAAAAGTTTGGATTTAATTTCCCACCACTCTTCAAATTTACCCACTGCCGGAACACGACGCTTGGGGACATCGTTGATACCTCCAGGGCCGCCCCACCAGTCGGTCCAATCGGCAATCAGAGTCACTCCATGTAGACGACCAACCAGCCCAGCAAACGTGGCATTGGGCTTATGGTCAAACATATGGATGATATCATAGCGATGTGTTAGCGAGTGAAAACAACGAAGCAGATTATCCAGTGGCCCATACCCCTCGCCACTGTAATTTTGTCCGAAATTGGGCATCTCCACAATACGAACCCCCTCGGAAACTGACTGTGTCATTCTCCAACGGTGTCGGGGAGACACAGTAAACAAAGTAACGGAATAACCTCGCTGGACAAGCACTCTACCAATATGGAAAGCTCTCTGATAAGTACCCAAATACCGGTAATTGTGATTTAAGAATAACAGCCGCATAAATGTTTCCTCCGATATCTGGTCAATGTTGGTTTCCGATTGATTCGCAGGCAAAAAAGAGAAAACAGACCTATACATCCCGCAATTTTCTCAAGTACTCCTTTACTGTGATCCGCAGACCTTGATCAAGGTCGTATTTCGGTTCCCATCCGAGTTCCCTTCTGGCCTTTGAGATATCCAAGCAATACCGAATCTGCTCTCCAGGGCGGTCTGGATAGTAAATTGGCTTCGCCTCCACCCCCAACATATCAGCTATTTTCCGGTACACGTCGTTCAATGTCGTTTCAATGCCTGTGCCGATGTTAAACACAGGATTGGGGTGATCGGCAGATACGCTCAGTGCAAGCAGATTTGCCCGTACTACATCATTAATAAAAACGTAGTCCCGCGTCTTGTTGCCATCCCCCCACATCTCCGCCTGTTTGCCTGATGATAACTTCCGTATATAGTCGGCCATTGCCCCAGTTACCTGTCTTGGACCATATACAGCAGCATACCGAAGCACTACGTAAGGAAGATGATAGGCTTTATAGTAAAATTTCAAATAGTTCTCTATAGCATGCTTGGCAACCACATAGGGCGATACAGGATCCACAGGGAGATCTTCTATCGCTGGCAAGTTTGGCGTATTTCCATAAAGAAAGCCGGATGAAGAAAGAATAATCTTCCTCACCCCTATGTCTCTTGCTTTCTGTAACATCCGCAATGTGCCGATCAGAACATCAATATCGAGCAACGGGTTCTCTACCGACTTGGGTACCAGCACATAGAAGGCAAAGTGGTAAATCGCGTCCGGTCTTTCATGCTCAAGTATGCGCTCTATCGATTCGTCCGCCAAGTTCGTGTGGTAGAACGTTGCATTTGGATTCAGGTTCTCCCTACGCCCGGTGGAGAGATTGTCTACTACCACCACGGTTCCTCCTCGCTCTACCAATGCATCCACGGTGTGTGATCCAATGAACCCGGCACCACCTGTCACGAGAAACTTTTTCCCTTTTACGACTTCGTATTCTAGCATCGCTTTCGGCTCCTCAGAGACAGATCGGGGGGACAAAACGATTACGTTACCCTCACGCATTCTCTCCAGGAAGGGCAAGAAGGTAGAGATCAACGTCTGACTCTACCGAGACTTCATGGAGACGGTATCCAAGATCTTGCAGGAAAGCTCTCACCTCATTAGTCGAATAGCCAAATGCTGTGTATGATTCCTCGCGCTCTTCATACAGGATTATCGGCCGATCCCGGCAAAGGGTTTCCTTCCCGCCGAGGAAAGCGAGCATCTCAGCACCTTCAATGTCCACCTTCATCAAGCCGATCTGGCTATCCAGATGTTGTGCCATAAACTCATCCAGGCTGACTGCTGGCACTTCACATGATTCAGTGAGGTGGGATAAGTATGAACGAAGAGAGCCAAAGGTAATTCCCTGGAGGCTCAGATAAAGTTTCATCTGGCCACTCTTATCCGCTACAGCCCACGGAAGCGCAATAAGATTATCCAAGGCATTCAACCCCGCGTTTCGCTGAAGGTATTGGAAGGCCAGAGGATTGGGTTCGAAAGCGAAAACCTTTCCACTACCTACCCGAGAGCGCTGATAGGCGGCCATCACTGCGTAGTAGCCCACATTGGCACCAATATCCATTACACATTTCTCTGGCGGAAGGACGCGTAAGTAGTGCTGGAAAACCTGCGTAACCCGGTGCTCGTATTTCCCAATCAGGTATGGTAGCAGCATATGACCTGCGTTGTCGTTGCCAACCCACATTCGGCCACCGTTTGGTAGCCTCATCGTAGGCTGGTGACTAAGTCCGCATAATCGTACAATCCATAGGGCCAAGAGGCCTTTCCCTTTGAAGTACGGTAAATAAGATAGCCCATCCAATAACCTTGAGGCAGTCCAGGCAATAGGATCCATTCCGTCCTCCTAAATCTCGCCGTTTTTTATGTTTCGCCCTGTTGCCTTGCCAGCTTCCCAACATACTCCACTCGTCCTCTCATTAGCCGAGGCTGCAGCAAGAAGTTGAGGCCGAGATAGACCACGATCACCCACAAGCTCTTAACCCCCACCCGCACCGGCACGCTGAGGGCATTGATGTCCGTCAGGCGGTTCACCAGCATATAACCAGCCACCACCAGAAAACTGACCAGAACCGGGATCAACAGGCTGGTCTCAATCGGAACGCCGAGGTTTCGCCGGAGCACGGAATAGGCTCCCACCAGGCCCACCGCAAAGGCCAGACCAACCGCCGTGCAGGTTCCGACCGCTCCCCACAGAAGCGTCAGCGGCCATCCCGCCGCAATCAGCACCCCGATCTGTACTCCCATAAAGACCAGATTGAGCCGGGGCTTGCCGATCGCCATAAATAGCGTGGTAACATTGTCCCAGACGGGCCTTGCTGCCGCGATGAGCACCAGCAACCGCAAGTAAGGTACACTGGGCAACCAGCGTTCCCCGTACAGCAAAACGATCAGGTCAGGCGCTGTGACGAAGATGATCAGGGCGATCGGCCAGGCCAGCAACACGATCGCCCATAGCACCATCGTGACGGTCTTCCGCAGCCGCGGCAGGTCATCCTGGAGCCGGGCGTAGGTGTAAAAGGCGGTGCGCGAAACCATGTTGGTCAACAGGGTACTTGGCCATTGGGCCGTTCGATAGGCCCGGTCGTAAAATCCCAGAACCGTCACCCCGACGATGGTGCCGATCAAAAAGTTGTCCAGTTGAGTGAGTAGCATCGCCGCCAGAACGGTCGCCCCTACGGCGACGCCAAACCGCAAGAACCGCCCGGCCAGAGGACGGCTGAACCGCCAGCGCATTTGAAAGATGTGGAGCAATTGCCGACGGGCAATCCACCATCCTCCGACGCTCATAAGAGCACTGTACGCGAGCGTCTGCGAAGCCAGGCTCCACACCCCACCGCCGTGGGTGGCTAACCAGAAGGCAGGCAGATAGGAAAGGGGGAAAACGATCATCTGCAGCCGACTGGTCGGGCCGAAACACATCTCCCTATCCAGCATCACCCCCGCCAGAGCGCCGATACTCTCCAGAGCGGCAGCCAGCGCCAGGACCAGAGCCACCTGTACAACAAGGGCTTCGTAACCCAACGCCCGCAGGATCGGCGCCGCCACTATGGTCAGCAGCAAACCAGCCAGAATGATGAGGCTGTTCAACCCCAGATACGTGCCCACCGATTCCCCGGACGTCTCTTTATACTGACCGAAGGCCTGGCTGACGCCCAATTTCGGCTCCAACCGCAGAAGTTGGGCGAAGAACATCGCCAGGGCAAAGGCGCCAAACGCCTCCGGCGCCAGCAGCCGGGTGAGGATAATGTTGGCGACAAACCCAAACCCGATAGTCCACCACGAACCCAGCGCCACCCACAGGCCGCCGCGGACGGCGCGGTAGGCCAGGGGGATTTCCGGAGCCTGCAGGGGAACATCAGAATCCGCATCCGATACGGAACTCGCCGTATTGCTGTGAGAACAGGTCGCCATCAAATTCCCCACTGAAACGCAATCCGATGGTCATCCCCCGCAATGGTATCACAGGTTGTCCATAAACTCATCAGGCGTAATCTTAGCCTGTCTCAGAATCCTCCGCAATGTGCCGATCGCCAGTTCCGGATGCAGAGGTACGACGCAGCCCACGTCCCCCTCAGGCGTGGATTTTTTGAGCACCAGAATCAGGGTTTGCGGGCGGCGGCTTCGCCGCCGCCCGCAAACCCCCTTTTCTCTCCTCAGACAACGCTCACCACTGACCCCTGCGCGGTTTTGGTCACTTCAATGCGGGTCGGGAAGGCGTCCCGCAGTTCCTCCAGGTGGGTGATGACCAGGATGCAGGCGAATTCGTCCTGGATGGCCTGGATGGCCTCCACCATTCGCTCCCGCCCCTGGGCGTCCTGCGAACCAAAGCCTTCGTCTATGAAGAGGGTCTGGAGTTGGGCACCGGCGCGCCGGGCCAGCAGGCGAGATAGGGCCACCCGCAGGGCGAAGTTGACCCGAAACTGCTCCCCACCGGAGTAGTTCTCATACGGCCGCGTCCCCAGTTCGTCACTGATGTGGATGTCCAGCGTCTCCCGGACCTCGCCGGAGAGGATTTCCCGCTGCGTCTCCAGACGGACGTGCATCCGCCCCCCCGTCATCCGGGCCAGCAGACGGTTCGCCTCCGCCTCTATCTCCGGCACAACGGCTTCAATGACCATCGCCGGAACGCCCTGGATGCCGAAGGCGGTGCGCAGTTCGGCGTACAGGGACTCCTGATGGGCCAGTTCCGCCCGCCGCCGGAGACGGCTCTCCTTCTGGCGCTCCAGTTCATCGCAGGCTGCCAGGCGCTGTTGAGCCGCGCCCAACTGCTGACGGGCCTGCGCCTCCGCCTCCTCCACCTGCCGGAGTTCCACCTCCAGTCGCGGCGCTTCCTTCAACCGCCCCTCCAGCGCGCGCTTCTCCGCCTCCAGTTCTCCGAGGCGCGCCCGTTCGGCCTCCGCCCGCTCCTGCCACTGCTGCAGAGATTGTTCCACCCGGGCCAGTTCCCGCTCCTCCTGCTCCGCCCCCGTCCGGGCCGCCGCCAGGCGCTCCCGCCGCTCGGCATAGACCTGCAGTTCCCGCACTGCCCGCCGGGCCGCTTCGTGGGCCGCGGCGTCGTAGCCCAGGGCGGCCTGCTGCGCCTGCACCTCCTCCAGCGCCGCGCGCGCTTCGTGGGCGTAATCATCCGCAGCCAGGATGGCTGTGACCTGCTCCAGTTCGGCCTGCGCCGCGCCCAGTTCCTGCGCCGCTTCCTCCCCGGCGCGAATTCGCTCCGCCAGCGTCGCCGCCTCCCGCTCCAGGCGAGGGAGTTCCTCCAGACGGGCCTCGCTGGCGCGCACCTGCTCTTCCAGGAATTTCGCTTTGTCTGCAATCTCCTTCAAGCGGGTCGTATTCCCCCGATACGTATCTCCCTTCGCCTTCCCTTCCCGCTGCATCTCATCCAGGAGTCGCCGTCGGTCCTCCTCCGTCAGCGGGCGCCGACAGAGGGGGCAGAGCGCCCCTGCTTCCTCCAGCAGGGCAATCCGCTCCTTCAGCAGTTCCATTTCCTGTTTGAGGGACTGGTTGGTCGTCCGGAGTTCCGTCATCTCCAGGGCCAGTTGGCCCAGGGTTCGCTTCGCCTCTTCGGTTTGCTGACGGAGTTCATTCAGGGAGGCGATGCGGGCCTGCAGGTCGTCGTACCGGCGCAGGACGTCGGGGGAGACCAGACGGGATTTCAGGGCCTGTACTCGCTGGGCGGCCCGCTCCTTTTCCAGTTCCAACCGGTGACGGGCCGCGGCGATCTCCGCCTCCAGCGCGGTCTGTCGCTCCCGGAGTTCTGAGAGCGCCGAGAGTTTCTCACCCAGCACCCGCTCCCGCTCCACCGCCTCCAGATACGTCGCAAACCCGGCCTCAATCTCCTCCGCCTGGGCCAGCAGCGCGCGGTACTCGTTCAGGCGTTCCGTCCGCTCCTTCCGCTCCCGTTCCAGCGCGTCCAGTTCCCGCTGTGCCTGCGCCAGGCGCGCCGTTGTCTCCTCCAGTTGCTCCTGCACCCGACGGTGCTCGTGCCGGATGCGCTCCATCTCCTGCCAGGCCTCTCGTACGCGACGCAACCGGTCGGCCCACTCCTCCGCCTCCCGACGGGCTGCCTCTACCTGCGCCGCGTACTCCGGCCGCCGGGCCAGTTCCCGCTCTATCTCCTCCAGGCGCAGGTCGTTCAGACGAGTTTCGTCCTGGATCACCCGCAAGCGCGCTTTGGCCCGCTCCTCGTACTCCTGCCAGACCTCCAGGCCCAGAATCTCCCCCAGGACCCGTTTGCGCTCGGCGGGGGTTTTGATGGTGAATTCATCGGCGCGGCCCTGGCGCAGAAAGGCGGAGTTAACGAAGGTATCGTAGTCCAGGTGGAGCAGACGGACGATCTTCTCCTCGGTGGCGCGGATGGAACTTTCGCTCAACGAACGCCAGCGGCCGTTATCCTGGACCTGGAACTCCAGCAGCGAGATACCGCGCTTCCCGCCGCGGCGCTTCCGGATCACCCGGTAGAGGTCATCCCCCAGGCGAAAGGTGAAATCCACCTCCATTTCCTCCTGCCCCTGGTGGATGAGGTCGTCGTCCCGGCGGGCGCGGGCTCTACCCCACAGCGCCCAGGTCATCGCGTCCAGAAGGCTGGACTTCCCGGCGCCGTTCTCCCCGCTCAGGCAGGCGACGTGGATGCCGGAAAAATCCACCTCGGCCTGGCGGTATGGAAGAAAGTTGGTCAGACGAAGTTTTCGGGGGATCATTGCAATCGCCTGAATCTCCCTAAACGGTCACCTCTTCGCCCCGCAAAGCAGAAAAATGGGGTTTTGCGGGGCGGCGGCTTCGCCGCCGCCCCGCAACCCCCCCTCTATCCCCCCTCTCCCCCGCCCGCAGGGCAGGGGGAGAGGGGGGACCAAGGGGGATGAGGGAGCATTTGCCCAGAATCACTACTCACCGGAGTGACCACTGGCTCGTGGTATCTAGGACGCTATTTTCATATCTGGCTACCTAACAGTTTTCCAATAGGACGCGGACAAGCAGTGGGGCTCATGTTCAAAAGCAGTGCACTTTCTCAAGGACACCTTCACCCCTCCCCCTTGCCCCCTCCCCGTTGCGGCGTTCGCCGCACGGGGAGATAAGGGCAAGGACAAGCCTTGCCCTTACAGGGGTTTCGGGGCGGGTGGCCTTCGGCCGCCCGCCCCGAAACCCCTCTTTTCCCCCTTCTCCCCCGCCGCGGTGGGGGAGAAGGGGGCCAGGGGGATGAGGGGGCGCTAAAGGCCAGACCCAGCCTGCACGAGGTCTGGATATGAGCCGAAAGTGTCAGGTGGCTAAGCGAAATAATAGATCACCCTCGTATATGCTCCTTGAAATGCGCTTTTGAGCAATAAAACGATCGCCGGATTGAGGGATAACCACATCCGGTTTCAACAGCACATCCAGCACCCGTTCAGGCGTTACGGGGAATCCGTATTGTTTGAGAACCTCAAACTTATACCTGGCGTGCCGAGTGTAGCGAACAACCATCCGGCTGGGCTCTACAGGCATTCCTACAGCAACTCTATCTCCCAATCCACTATCTGGACATCCGGTCGGTGGAGTTCAATCCAGTGAACGGCCTCCTGCAACACGGTATGGACATAGGCGACGTCGTTGGCGACGGTGACCAGGCCGATCACCGCCGACTGCCAGAGGTCGTTATTGTCCACCTCGGCGGTCGCCAGGTTGAACGCTTTCCGCAGGTCGTGCAGGAGAGGTTTCAGCCGGGCCCGCTTTTGCTTGAGCGAACCGTTCCCCGGCAGGTGTAGATGGATACGACAGACTCCGACGATCATTGTTCTGTACCTGGCGCCTCTTCCAGTACATCTGTATGAGCAAGGAGATAGGAGCGCACAACGGCCAGCACTTTTTCTGCGGCCTCCTGGGCCATAGAAGCCTGGGACGCGGTGTAGGTCTCACTAGGCACTGCCGGAGCAGGCAACCCGTTCGGATAGCGAGTCGGGATGTAGAATTGGTCCAGGAGGGCCGCCGATTCGGTCAGCGGCGCAAAGGACGGGTCTATTTTTGCACAACGCAGGGCCAGTTCCCGCACCGAATGGCCGATGACCACCCGACTCCCCTGGCTGTAGAGAATGGCCTTCAGTGCCTTTTCCATCGCTTACTGGCTGTAAAAACACGCCGCGGCGTAGTAGCCTCCCCGCCTCAGGGCGTTCACCACCTCTATGTCCGCCTGGGCTTGATGGAACCAGCGTCGGGCTTCAACCCGAAACGCGTTCATAAAGGACCACTCCTTCCTGCCGGATGATCCAGCCCAATCCGGTCTCCGCCATCTGCTCAAACTCTTCAGGGGTGTAGACGAGAACCTCTACTGCTCGCTCACACTCCAGCAGATAAGGGATGACCTCCTGTAACCGTTCCAGAAAAGGGCGGTCGGTCCGTTTAATCAGGACGATGTCGTAATCGCTGTACTCGTCGGCCTCCCCGCGGGCTCGGGAACCGAAAAGGATGATCCGTTCCGGCCCATATGCCAGCAGGCGGCTCACCAGCGCTTTCAGATAAGGGTCATCTATTGGCCGCTTCATCCCATTTCAGGAACACCGGATTCCCCAGCGCCCGCGCCATCATAGCGGAGGGGTCCTCCTCCAGCGGGACCTCCGGTGGCTCAATGACCTCCGGACGGAAGTAGCGGTCGCCGTCGGGGACGATCTCCCAGGTGTGGGCGAAGTCGCCGGCGGTGATCTCGGTCTGTAGGGCGCGGCGGGCGGAGACCAGACGCAGCAGGCATCCCGCTGCGCCCCGGACGCGCACGCGGAGGTGAACCGGAACGCCCGCTGGAACGGGGAGTTCGTCCCCCATCACCGCCCGCCGTCCATCCGCCTCGGCGGTCAATTCCAGGAACGGGCCGGAAGGCCCCTCGGAGATCAAAACGTGCCCGGCGCGCAGCCCGGCGACGATGGCCGGGATGGAGAGTTCGTCGGCCCAGACCCAGGTGGTGGGGGTGCCCAGTTCGTACCATCCCAGTTCACCGGTGAAGGGGGCCTGATGCTTGTCGGACCCGCCCACAGCGGTGATCCGGTACCCCTGCCGGAGAAGGCCATCCCACACCGCCAGGGACTGGTAGTTGGAGACGAACCAGGGCGCGCCCCAGACCTCCATACAGTCCGGCTCAAAGAAGTCGCCGAAAGCCCAGGGGGGACCATCATCTTTGGGATGGTTGACGGAGAAGAGGGCGCCCCGCTGACGGGCGATCTCCCGTATCCTGCGCATCCGGTCGTCCTGCCAGAGGCGGAAGTCCATCCAGTCCTCCACGGGCCAGAGGTTGACATGGCCGTGGTAGGTGGAGAGTTCCACGCCCGGGATGAGCAACAGCGGCGGCCCGGCGCGCTCGCCCGCCCGAATCGCCTGGTCCAGACGGCGCAGTTCGGGCAGATGACTGACGGTGTTATGTTCGGTGACGGCGATGAAATCCAGCCCTTGAGCCCGGGCGGCCGCGACCATGTCCTCCAGCGGGGCGGTGGCGTCGGAGTGATGGCTGTGGGCATGGAGGTCGCCGCGGAACCAGCGCGGGCCGGGGGCCAGCGGCGACGAATCGTACGGGCAGGGCAGGATTTGGGAAGATGGGTTACCCGTCTCCCCGGCTTCCATCCGGACGGTGATGCGCCAATCACAGCCCTCAGGGGCTAACTGGTACAGGCCCAGAAGGAGGTGCCAGGTGCCGGGGAGGATCGGGCCGGGGATGTAACCGGGGGTGGCGTCGCCGGTGCTGAGGGTGAATTCCCGCCGCGCGCTGCCGCTCCAGCCGCGAAAGCCCTGCCCGTTGGGGAATTCCGCCCCGCGCGGGTCAAAAAGGCCGATGTCTACGATGTTCCCCTCTTCCCACCCCGCCTTGTCGGCGGTCAGGGGATGGCTGAACTCGTAGGCGATAGAGAGCCGCGCCACCCCGGGAGGCACGTCAAAGGGGATCAACGGGAACTCATCCCGTTCCCGGTCATCGGGGGCGAAGTGACCCTGAAGAACGATCTCCATCGGAGTTTCCTCTGTGGACCAGGACCCGGTAGACCGGCACGTCCTGGCCGCCGAAGCGGTATTTGTAGTCCTCGCTCCCGCGCAGGAAGTCGTAGGCCTCCCGCCCCTCGGCGATGGCATGGCGGATGAGGAAGGCCGAGAGGACGATGCCCGCCGCCAGGCCGGGGTCGGCCCGCCAATCCAGGCCGGAGTTGTAGACCATCACCCGGTTATTGTAAACGAAATTGAAATAGGCCGCCAGTTTCCGCCCGTCCAGAATCAGGAAGGCCAGTTGCAGCCAGTTTTCGGCGGAGGCCTTCCGGGCCAGTTCGCGGAAGAACGTCCGCATCGGCGGGGTGAGGAACGCTTCCTTGGCGCGGGTGCTCTTCGCCATCAGCGCGAGGAAGTCCTCCACTTCCGATTCCAGGTCGTGCTCCGGCCCGACGATGTACCAGTCCAGGCCGGAGCGCGCCCCGGCCCGACGCAGTTTCCGCCGCAGTTCGTGCCGGTCCTTCCCGTCCAGCATCGCCAGGTATCCATCCCAGGTGGCTGGCAGGGAAACGACCGGGCAGACTTCCTGGACCTCCGTCTCGGCCGTCCAGCCCCGGTTCAGAGCCAGGGAGGGGAGCAGTTGCCAGGTGGGGGACGTCGCAGGAATGCTGCAGAGGTCCATCCATTCCCAATCGGGTGCGGTGGGGCCATCCAGCGCCTCCAGGGCGGCGCGCCACACCTCCTCTTCCCGCCCGGAGAGGATCACCCCGTCCAGATAATCCGAGACGTCCACACAGCCGGTGAACTGGAGGGTGGGACCCTTCTCGGGACGGGTGAGGAAAAGCGAGACGATCCCGACCAATTGGGAGCCATCCCGCACCGTCAGCAAGCAGAGGTCTCCTTCCCCCAGATGTCGCCACCATATGCGCTGGTAAGAAGGGGAAAGGAAGGGCACATCGGTGGATGAGTGTCGCAGGAGAACGGTCCACTCGTCCGCCAGCGCGTCAAAGATTTCCGGATCGGAATGGATTTTCACGACGAGGGTCATCGTCGTATATTATCCCCGTCCCGGCCCGGTTGTCAAATGGGCCATTTAGTGGTAAAATAATCTACACACGGTGGGTGTGGCCTAAGGGATAAGGCACCTGGTTGTGGCCCAGGAGATTGTGGGTTCGAGTCCCACCATCCACCCCTGAAGGGCACGGTTTCCCCGTGCCCAATTTTCTGCGCCCCCGTAGCTCAATTGGATAGAGCAACGGACTTCGGATCCGTTGGTTGCGCGTTCGAGTCGTGCCGGGGGCGCCTTTTTGTGCCTCCTTCTGGTCTTCAGGATGCCAGCGCCAGAACCCCCATAAAAAATCCCCCTCCCTATGGCGCAAACCAACAGGGAGGGGGGATCTCACACGCACGGGGGGATTTTGTAAGGATTTTGGCGCTGGCGGCCTTCGGCCGCCAGCGCCAAAATCCTTCATTTTTGCTCACTTGCCTACTTTGACAATGTCACATTTCAAGGTAGCCATAACAGCCATTCTGTGGCAAAATAATGGTATGACCACAGAGAAATCCCTTACAGAATGGACCCAGCAATGGGGGCTGCCACTTGATGAAATTGAGCAATTGGGCTGTCGCCTCCGGAGATTTTGTGAAAGGTTTCGCGCAGGCATGCGCACCAAGACCCGGGACAGCAGTAGCTATGGCTTTGACTACCTGAGTGGCCTGCTGCGCATAGAGACCAAGCGCACGATGGCCAACATCAGTCGCAAGACCGGCAGACCCTACCAGAATATGCACCATTTTATGAGCAATTCCCCATGGTCAGGCCCCGGCTTGATTGCGATGGTCCAAAATGAGGTCAAACGACATCCCGAGTTTCAGGAAGCGATAGCAATCTTGGACGAGAGCGCCGATGAGAGGGCGGGTAACCATAGTGCCGGTGCCAGTCGCCAGCATAATGGGCGGCTGGGCAAAGTAGATATGTGTCAGGTTGGCGTTTTCTTGTCGTTGGCCACACCGCGGGTCCACACCTGGATCGATGGGGAGCTCTACATTCCGGAATGCTGGTTTGAAGAAGCATACGCCAAGCATCGGGAGAAAGCGGGTATTCCCAAAGAGCGTGTCTTCCAAACCAAGCCCGAATTGGGTTGGCAGATGATCCAACGTGCGGTATCCC
>Ga0209721_1001539_pt1 | contig 16886 bp, 12 predicted proteins | sample TshhotsprinmetaG_FD_184139 | JGI IMG/M metagenome (GOLD analysis project Ga0209721, IMG submission 184139) | Hot spring microbial communities from South Africa to study Microbial Dark Matter (Phase II) - Tshipise hot spring metaG (SPAdes)... | ecosystem: Environmental > Aquatic > Thermal springs... | reverse complement strand
TAATATTTTAATTAATAATATTTTATTATTTTTTATTTTTTTTATTTTTTTTATTATTTTTTTTTATTATTATATTTATTATGTTTTATTATATTTATATTTATCATTAATAATATTTTATATTTATCATTAATAATCATTAATATTTTTATATTAATATTTGATATTAAAATTTAAATATTGTTTATTATTATTTATTATTATATTATTATAGATATTTTGCCCATCAAGCATTACATTAAGTATTAGTACTAATTGACAAATTTGATTATTGTCGATAGTTGAAGGTTATTTAAAATAACTTATAGTTAAAATAACTAATTAGTTTATGAATTCGGCTTACTCAGTACAATACAATAATGTTCGCAGAACATGGATTTTAATTTTCTTTTTCGTAGCACTAGTTACCTCTAGCTTTTTTTTACTAGGATGGGTGTATGACAATTATTTATTTCCCATATTCGGTCTTTTTCTATCTGTTGGCCAAAGTCTTGTTGGTTATTTTTTGGGTGATAAAATAGCTCTTTCTTTTGCTAAAGCTCGAGAAATAAAGTTTGAAGAAGCCCCCCAAATCCATAATATAGTGGAAAATATCTCTAGAATTGCTGGAATTCCTAAACCTAAAATTTATATTAGCCCAGATCCCTCGGCTAATGCTTTTGCTTGCGGCCGCAGCCCTAAATATGCCTCAATCTGTCTAAATCAAGGACTTCTTAAAATTTTAGACAAGAGTGAATTAGAAGGTGTAATTGCTCACGAAATTGCCCACATTAAAAATCGAGATATTTTGCTGATGACTGTTATAATGGTGCTTTCTAGTTTAATTTCTTTTGTTGCAGATATTGGAATGAGACTAATGATTCTTGGAGATAGAGATAACGATAAAGGTAAGAACCCTGTTTTAATTATTTTGTATATTACATTCTTAATATTAGCTCCGCTTGTATCGTTACTTATTCAGATGGCAATCTCTCGATCTAGAGAATATTTAGCAGATGCTACAGCGGTCGTTTTTACCCGCTATCCTACAGGTTTAATTAGAGCCTTGGAAAAAATCAGCACTAACCCTATACCAACCACTAACTACTCTACAGCTATGAACCATCTTTATATTAGCGAGCCAAAAAGAGTATTTGGTGAAGATATTAAAAATATATTTAGCACTCACCCTCCAATAAAAGATAGGATTGCTAAACTTAGTCAGATGGCTTAATCCGGTGTTTATATACCAAAATTGAGTTTTTTGCTTAGAAGTAAACTATCACTAATTGGAAATTTTACTATTTATTGGTAAAGATAAATCATTTCTATAAATGAAATTTTACGAAAAATACTTAAACAATTTAAATCAACTTATTAACTTCTAGTCAACTTCTAGTCAGATTTGCTGGATTAGGTTTGTTATATTTTCTTGTAGACCGTTTTAATTAATCTTATTGAATTTTGACTTTTTTAACTAAATCGATATTTTTTTCTAAAAAATGCTCTCTCAACAAGAACTACAGGAACAACTTACCCATTTTTATCAGATAATTGATTTATCTGATCTCAACATATTAAAAAGTCAAAAAAAAGAGTTAGAAAAACTAACTCTTCAGCAGGGCTTTTGGGACGACAGCCAAAGAGCCTCGCAAATAAGCAAACAGATAGGAGATTTAAACACCAAAATTACTCAGATGGAAAACTATCTAGCTATGATTGATGATCTCAAAGTGGCTTTTGAACTACAAGAATCGCAAGAATTTGAAAAAATCTTGGGCCAACTACAAAAAATATATTCTCAATTTAAGCTTAAAAAATTTCTTAACGGACAATTCGACCAAAAAAATGCTTTAGTCACTGTTCAAGCCGGGGCTGGCGGTGTGGATGCTCAAGACTTTGCCGCTATGTTGGTTGCGATGTATCAATCCTTTGCTAAAAAGCAAGATTGGAACAGCGAGTTAATTTATTTATCTGTTGGTGAAGAAGGTGGGGTTAAAAATGCAACTTTAAAAATTTCTGGAAATATGGCTTTTGGAATACTCAAAGAAGAGGCTGGGGTTCATCGACTAGTTCGCTTGTCGCCCTTTAATTCAGGAAATACTAGAGAAACTTCTTTTGCGATGGTTGAGGTCTTGCCGGAAGGTTTAGATGAAGAAATTGAAGTTGTACTCAAAGAAGAGGATTTACACTGGGACTATTTTATGTCATCCGGTAAAGGTGGCCAAAGTGTCAATACTACTTATTCGGCTGTGAGAGTGATCCATAAACCAACAGGAATTAGTGCCAGTTGCCAAAATGAGCGAAATCAATACCAGAATAAAATATTAGCTCTGAAATATCTAAAAAATAAGTTAGCAATTTTGGAAATGAAAAAACAAAAACAACTGGTAGAAGAAATCAGAGGAGATTGGCAATCTGCGGAGTGGGGTAATCAAATTCGTAGTTATATTAAGCACCCATACAAACTAGTGAAAGATCATCGCAGTGGGTATGAAAGTCAGAATGTCGACAAAATTTTTGAAGGAGAAGAAATTCTAGATTTTATCTGGTCAGTCAAAAAACATAAATCAAAAATACAAAATGCTTAAATAATTTGAATGTATAGTTATTTTTTCATTAATTAACTCAAATTTTTGTTTGTAAGCAGGAAATAATTTGTTTTATTTTTATTTTTATGTCTCGTTTTAATAAAATCTTTCATTAATTTTAACAGAATTAAAGCTTTTATTTTACTACTTTTATTAGTAAAAATTATATTGTCGCAATTATTATCATAATATTCTTTGCTAATATTACTTTCCAAGTGCACTAATATTAAAAGAAAAATCTTTGAAACCTTTTAAATTTCCTTAAGTCAAGCCTATCAAAGTAAGTAAAATAGTATGGCAATCAAAAACAAAGTCCAATTAATGACTTATCCAGACAGTTTAGGTAGAAACTTAAAAAAACTTGAAAACAATTGAAAACAATTATAGACACATATTTATCATCAAAAGCGGTTAGCTTAGTACACATTCTGTCACCATACCTTTTTTGCTGATCGTGGTTTTTGTCTTCTCACTCACCTAGAAGTAGACCCAAAATTTGGTAGTTGGGATGATATTGAAGGTATTTCCAAAAAATATGATGTAATGCTGGACTTAATTGCAGGGTATATTTCAGTTGAGTCGGAATTTTTAGAAAATCACATAAAAAGGGAGGGAAACTCCGAATGGGCTGATATTTTCTCTCCTATGGGAAGTGGGAAGATTTATAATGACGGAACAATTAAAATTAAAGTAGAAGAATTAGTCACCATGATAACTTATACTTTTACTAACAAACAGAAGAAAATTCATTGAGAAAATTTTACTCCGGATCAAGCAAATTTAGATATCTTTTCACCAAAAATAGAGCAAAAATAGAGAATTATTCACAAACTTTATAAAACAACTTTCCAGTAAAAATGTAATAGCTAGGTTGGATACCGTAGAAACGATTGTAAAATCAAGATCGTAAGGAATTCATATGACACCGGGTTTTTGGGAAGTTTAAGAGCGGTTTGTAAAAATTATTAAAGCATATAATTATAATATGGATGTTTTGTGCAAATTTCATGCTCCTTTTGTATTTTTGCATATTAAACAAAAATCATTAACCTATTGTTATTTTATGATTTTAATCTACCAGAATTAATTTTAAATTCTATTTTTATAAAAAATAAAAAAATTCAAGATACCATAGAGAATGGTTTACCAAAGCATCCAAAAATCAAATTGCAGTTATCGGTAATCATGACGGTTGTAATTGGTAGAATCGGTGAAATTTTTACCAAAAGAAGAAATTGAATTTACTAGAAAAACTACTTTTGAAAACGCCGGAAAAGAGGGCATAAAAGCTTCTGGTACAATAGTACCAACATCGTTGCGATACGTCAATACAACATCGTATGAGGCTTTATTCAGGAATCAAAAAGATGGCTATTATCTCAAGTTATATTACTTTTTCATCAGGCATTCCTCAAATTTATTATAGTGATTCACTAGCTCAAAGAAATGACATTGAATTATACAAACTTGAAAGTGAAGGTAGATCTCTTTAGATATAATTATTTCGATGAATAGAATTAATTATAAGTTTGCTAGATCTTTTATACAAAAATTAAAAATTAATTAAAATTATGGAATTCAGAAATTTCTATCCAGTCTTTGACAGTGAATTAAAAATCCATGAGAATAACCGGTTAAAATCTTTAAATTAAAGAAATTAAGATAGGAAAAAACAAATATTTGTTAATTTTTGATGTGATTTTGAAACTTGGTTTTCATTTGAAATCATTTATTTTGATAAACCTACAAAACAAACAAAAAACTGGAAATTAAATCTTAATTAGAATAATAAAATTTATGGATTAAATATACCGAGATCTAATCTTTTAGAAAATTTCTAAGTCTATGACTTTCTCGACCAGCTGATTACTACTTTACCTTTATTTTCGTTTCCTGAGTATTTAATTTTGGAATTAGGCAGATCTTGGGCAATTGAATTAATATTTTGAATAATTTTTGGTTCCAGATTGGGAATGTAGTTTGAAGTAGCGTTCTGAATTTCGGCAGTAGTTGTCTTTGAGTTGATTTTTTTCACCAATTCAATAATCTCTCTAACCGACATATCTTTTTCTAAAATAACCTTAAGAGCCATCTCCTGTTGTTCTTCCCCGAGCCCAACCAGATATCTAGCATGACCTTCACCAATCTTCTTTTCTAACAAAGCTTTTTGAACAGCTCTACAAAGAGTCAGTAATCTTAAGTAGTTTTTAACATACTGAGCGGTAGTACCTAGACGCTCTGCTAATTCTTTTTCATCTATATTAAGCACTTGCATTAAAGATCTATAAGTATAAGCCAATTCTATTGGACTGAGGTCTTCTCTTTGCAAATTTTCTGTGGCGGTAATAAGAACTTTCTCCTCTTCAGATAGACTTTGATCTGGTTTCACAAAAGCTAATATCTCTGTCTGATTCAGCAATTTAACGGCTCTTAATCTTCGTTCTCCTGCAATTAAAACATAATGGTCATCTTTTTGAACTACAATTATAGGATTCAAGAGTCCCGTCGTTTTAATACTATTAGCCAAAGACTGAATTTTTTCAAAATCAAATTGAGTTCTGGTTTGATAAGGGTTAAGTACTATTTTATCGACTGGAATAAATCTAATTTCGGAGTTTGAATCTCTCGAAGTTGATCCTTGTTGAACACTTATTTGCTTAAAATTCCTTTGTCCATCAGATAAATTTATATTTCCTATCCCACTCTCACCAAAATAATCCCCTAGTATATTATTTAGGTTTTTACCCAGTGCCATAAAACTAAAAAATGATACTGGACACTTGGTCTATCAATCAAAAATTGTCAAATCAAAAAACTTATTATATAATTCTTGAGATCAACCATAATAAATCATCTAGTTTCCATAGATGAACGCTATAGGCTATAATATATAGCATAAATTTTTAAATATTTAAATATTTAAACAAAAAAACATGTCAAAAATTATTCGCTCAAGTAATTACTTATTATTTATTTCTATAGTAGCTTGTATTATTTCTGCTTTTGTATTTGTATTTCTACTTACTCAAAATACAGTAAAATATGCTATAGCACTTGAATTACCTTATAATTCTGATCAAGTTATAATTTTAATCAATAAAGAAAGGATTAAAAATAATTTGAAACCACTTATTAGTGAACAACTACTTACAAATGCAGCTAATAATAAAAACCGTGATATGATAAACAATAAATATTTTTCTCATATAAGTCCTGTTGATGGTAAAAAATGGTCTGATTTTATTAAAGAAGTAAAGTATGAATATGTAGAAGCTGGTGAAAATCTAGCTAATGGATTCAAAAAAGCTGATGAAATGGTTAATGCTTGGATGAATTCCCCTACTCATAGAGCTAATATTCTAGGAGAAGGTTATACAGAAACAGGAGTAGCAATACAAAAAGGGAAAATTAACGGAGCCGATACAATATTTGTAACCCAAGTTTTTGGGAGAAGGTAACAGTTCTTAAAGTTGTAGTCACAAGCTGTATGATTGTCATTGCCAAGTCAATAATTTAGTAATTAATAGATATTGTTGAAGTTTAGTAGATTTAGTAGATTTAGTAGATTAAATAGTTTTGACTAAAAAAGAAATCTTATAGAGATCTTCTTCATAAGATATGAGCATGAGTGTTAACAACAAATTTGAATACAAAAGACTGTTAAAACACCAATACCAACCGCTTCACAAAATTAGAGCTGTGATTAGTGGGTTCTGGTTTATTATTAAATATGATTTTAGTGTTACTTATAAACTAATAATTTCTATTTTTGTTCTTGGTTTAACCTTGTATTTTAACGAATATATTAATGGTATTATTGTGTTATTAGCCACTGGCTATATGCTTAGTATGGAAATAATAAATACTTGTGTAGAATTACTATGTGACTTCCAAATCAAAAAATTTGACCCAAAAATTAAAATAATTAAAGATGTGGCCGCAGTCTCTGCTGGTATTTCTATAATAATTTGGCTAGTTGTAATTATCTATGATTTGATAGATGTTGTGGAAATTGTTTTTAACAATGAACTTTTCTCCATAAAAAGTTTTAAACTAGCACATTTAAACTCTAACCTGTTCAAATAATTTTGCGAATAAGAAAGGTTAAAAAAATTGATATTTTTCTATTTACAATTAACATTAAGTCCATCCATTTTTTAATGATAATTAGAAATTATTGTTAATATAATGTAAGTTAAAAACTATAAGCTTCATAAACCTTTACTAATCAAGAATTAGTATATAAATAGGCTGGCAATAAAAAAGTTAAAGCTAAAAGAAATTAAAAGAAATTAAAATAAATAAAATTAAGGAAGTTCTGGGAACTAAAAAACACGAAAAACTAATAATATATTAATATAAAGTTATTTACATTGCCACTGCCATGCTTGACCGTTAGCAAACATCCAAGCTGCTACAGTAATTTGATGGTAAGGATTCCATATATCTGCATCTACTAGACCAACTCTTTTGGCATTGGATTTAAAAGTATTTGGGTTAAACTGAAATATACCAGAATGAATACCATTGACAGCATTACTTCTACCACCAGATTCACAATACATAACTCGAATTAGTTGCTCTGGATCACAACCATACTGTGAACATGCAGTTCGAATAGATCCTTCAAAATCACCAACAATTTGGTTAGGAACTTGGATTATTTGAAGTCGAACTGATCTGGACTTTTCCAATTTTAGCTTTGCTTGTTGTTCTTTTTCCCGCTTTTCTTCTTCTAATCTAATTCTTTCTATCTCTTGAGATATTTTGTTTGATTCTTGTTGTTGTATTATCTCAAAAGCCTTCTTTAAATCATCATTTACAGCAAAAATAATGTAGTGATAACCAATGTTGACGTTTAAACTCGAAGAATTTGAGGAGCTTATAGAAACAGTACCACTGAAGAAATCTGTGACTTTTGCTTCGGCCCTAGCTTCTGGTAAACTAAAAACCAATATTAAAAAGAGTGTGATTAATACTAAACCAAAACAAAATAAACGCTTACTTAAAGACATACCAGTAACGGCAGAGTGGCACAAATATCTCTCAGTACACTACAAAGCCTAAAAAAATAATAGATAAAGAAATTTCTACCATGGAAATGGATATAAAATAATAAACTTTTGTCAACTTTTTACCTTTTTTTGTTATGACTGTATTTCTATTACACCTCAAAAAGTTTTGACAAATTTGGAAAAAATTATAGACAACTTATTTCAAATATTTTAAATTAAATTCTACTATAGAATATTTTTTTCTAGAAAAATTCAAACTTATGTGTGGTATAGTTGGTTTTTATAGCAAAAAATCAAATTTAGCTGAAACTCTTTTAGATGGACTTAAAAAACTAGAATATAGAGGGTACGATTCTAGCGGAATAGCTTTAGTTAGTCAATCACAAACTTTTATTTGCAAAATAGTCGGTAAAGTAGCTAAGCTAGAGGAAGAAATAAGTAAAAGCATATTACCAACAGACTGTACCGTTGGAATTGCTCACACCCGTTGGGCAACTCACGGAGTTCCATCGACTGTTAATGCTCACCCACACCAAAGTCAGGATGGTACAATTTGGGTAGTTCACAACGGAATTATTGAAAATTATCAAGAACTGAAAACGGAATTAGAAAATGATGGTATAAATTTTGTATCTCAAACAGATACCGAAGTAATTGCTCATCTGATTAGCAAATACTATCAAAATGATCTAAAAAAAGCAGTACTTAGAACACTCAAACGATTAAAGGGAGCTTTTGCTATTGTAGTAGTATCGAATCACGAACCTGAGAGAATGATTGGCGCTAAACAAGGTAGTCCTCTAGTCTTAGGGCTTGGTAAAGAAGAATTTATTCTAGCTTCTGATGTATCTGCTATTATAGCTAAAACTCGCAGGGTGATTTATCTAGACGATGGGGATTTGGTTGATATTCATAACGATACGTATTTAATCGAAGATTTTGATGAAAGTGAAATTAGTAAAAACATTGAAAATGTTGATTGGAGTGTCGAAGCTATCACTAAGGGTGGTTATGACCATTTTTTGTTAAAAGAAATTATGGAACAACCTAGGGCGATTGAAGACTCTTGTAGAGGTAGGCTTATTGAAGAAACCGGTGAGATTAAATTTGGTGGTTTAATTGATATCCAAGATAGATTAAATAGAGTTGAAAGAGTTGTGTTTTTGGGAATAGGCTCAACTTATTATGCCTGTCAATTGGGAGCAATGTATTTTGAGTCTATTGCTAAAATTCCTGCTAAAGCAGAAATGAGTCCAGAATTTCGATACAAAAATCCACTTATAGATGATAAAACTTGGGTAATTGCCATGAGTCAGTCTGGCGAAACTGCTGATACTATTGCTGGCATTTACGAAGCTCAAAAAGCTGGGGCTTTAGTTACTGGTGTGGTAAATGTGGTTGGTTCTACAATTAGTCGAATTACCCAAGCTGGGGTGTACAATCACATCGGCCCGGAAATTAGTGTGGCATCCACCAAGAATGTTCTTTCACAAATTGTAATTGCCTTAATGCATGCAATTTTAATTGGTAGATTGCAAGGTAGTGTCAGTCAAACACAAGCTCAAAAGTATATTAAAGCTATTAAAGAACTACCCGGATACATTCAAAAAACTTTAGAACAAAAAGATAGAATTAAAGAAGTTGCCAACAAATATGCCCAAAAACACGGAATGATTTATATTGGCCGTAAATACAATTATCCTGTAGCCATGGAAGGAGCTCTAAAAATTAAAGAATTAGCCTATATCCATGCAGAAGGTTTAAGTAGTGGCGAGATGAAACATGGTTTCATTGCTCTTGTTGATGAAAACTTCCCAACTATTGCCATCGCAACCCAAGATTCAGTATACGACAAACAAATTAGCAATATTCAAGAAATTCGAGCCAGACGAGGTCCAGTGGTAGCCATAGCCGGATATGGAGACGAAAAGCTTAAATCAATTTGTGATGATATTATTTTTGTGCCAAATGTTCTGGAAGAACTTGCCCCAATTATCAACATCATTCCCTTACAATTATTTGCTTACTACACAAGTGTAATCAGGGGTTTAGATGTGGATAAACCTCGTAACTTAGCCAAAAGTGTAACAGTAGAATAAGATATTGAATGTTTTTTTAGTTTTAGAAATATAAGGTATTCTTTATTTTTATCTACCCGTTTCTAGATCAAAATTTGACTTTTTGTTAAAAAGTTTGTTGAAAAGCTTTAAACAAGCATTCGTTGTTATTTATATATACTTAGTTTTACTTAATTTAATTATTGCAAAGTTGTAATTTGATTTTATGCCAACTAAAATTACAAACACAGACAATTTTGAACAGATAAATCGTTCGGTCTTGGAAAATTTAAAAGAAGAAGATAATTCAAGTTTCGATAATAACAAAAGTAAAGACTTCTTCAACTCAGATCAACAACAATCTTTAAGTAATTTAAAAAAGAGGAAAAATATTTCTTTTGCTAAATTGGTATCAGGTATAATTATCTTTTTTTGTGTTGTAATAATGATTGCTGGAGGGTCTTTTGTTTATAATGTAATGAGTATTGCCAGTGAGACTACTGGCGGTGGTCAAGGTAATATTTGGAGTATAATAGTAAATAACTTTAACCCACAAGCCTTTCAAAGAGTCGAGCTTAAGGGAGAAGCCGAGGGCAGAACCAATATTTTAGTCATTGGGTATGACTCAGTGGCTTTTTTAGCCGACAGTATCATGATACTTTCATATTATCACAACGAGCAAAAAATCGCGACTCTTAGCATTCCTAGAGACTTCTATGTTACGGATGGAGGGGGAACCTACAGAATCAATGCTATTTACCCTTTTGCTGAGAAAAAGCAACCGGGCACGGGGGCTCAAGCTATGGCAGATTTTTTGTCCAGAGAATTAGATATTCCTATTCATTATTGGCTATCTGTTAATTTTCAAGGCGTCAAACAAATAATTGATGCCATAGGTGGTATTGAAGTAAATGTTACTGTGCCTTTCACAGATTATGAGTTCCCTACGGACAACTATTCAGGATACATTAGACCGGCTCCTACTTTCGAAAAAGGATTGCAACAAATGGATGGGAACAGAGCTTTGATTTATGCTAGAAGCAGACATGGTACTAACGGCACTGGTTCAGATTTTGATCGGTCCAGGAGGCAAGCAGAAATAAGCTCAGCTATCCTACAAAAGCTACAACAACAACTTAGATCTGGAAAAATTCTGAATATTAATTCTATTAATGCTTTAATTGCTTCGGCTAGAGGTAATGTTAAAACTTCTGCAGAAATTAACGAAATTTTATCTTTTTACGAAATTTTCAAGAAAAATTTCAACCATAACTCTAATATCTCAGACAATTTTTACTCAATAAATTTTCGCTCTGGCAACGGTTTTTTATGTAGTCCACCGCTTGATCTCTATGGAGCTTCTGTAATTACCTATTGTGATGGTGCCTTGGGTGGAGGTAAATCTTTCTCGAAAGATAGAGAACAAGCAAGAAAAATAACTAAAAACCTCCTGGCAGAAGCTAGATATGTTAATTTAAAGAATTCTAATGCTATTATTTTGGCTAACCAAAGTCAAAAAACCGTTGAAGTTACAGAACAAATTAAAAAATTGCCTATAGGTATAGTTTGGCCACCGGACAACTTCTATAAATACATACAAAAAGCTAATGGTAATGAACAAATTAAAATATATATTGCAGACGATAAAATTCGCCAAGAATTTGAACTAGCCAGCAAGGGCAATCTAAATTTTGAGTTTGAACTTCATGGTCAAATTCCTCCAGATAAGTTTATTACAGCTAATAATTTAGGTGCAGACATAATTGTCTGGATTGAGTAATTTTTTTAGTTTAGCTAGTAAGTTAAATTCTAGTTTGTATCTGAAGATAACTTGCTGAATTTCATTACTTTGTAGCTAAATAATTTTAAAATGTTCTGTAACAGAAAACATAATGTAAATAAAATCTTAAAGGACATAAAAAGTAATTTTGATTTATGCTTTAAAGAAATTTGGGTCTTATTTAATAATTCTAATCTAGAGCAACTTGACATTCTGCTTTTAGTTTAATTTAGCTTTTTTTATAAAAAGTCAATCGATTTATGATTGTCGATTTTGAGTCAATTGATACCAGTATGATTGGTAGCCAGATTCAAGTTGGCGGTTTTGTTCATTCCATACGAGATCATGGCGGTTTAATTTTTGTTGATTTGAGAAGTGGTAGTGAATTGTTGCAGTGTGTATTTAACCCTGAGCACAATCTAGAGATTTTTAAGATTGCCGAAAAACTTCACCATGAAGCAGTTATTAAAGTTACAGGTATAATTAGCCGAAGATCCGTAGAAACTATTAATACCAAAATCAAAACAGGCGAGATAGAGTTAATAGTCAATGATTTACAGGTTGTGAGTCCAAGTAAACCAATGCCTTTTGATATTCATGGCGATGATAATATTGCCAACGAAGAATTAAGATTAAAATACCGTTATTTAGATTTAAGACGTAAACATGTTAGAGATTTATTAATCAAAAAACATAAACTTTTTTTAGATATTCGCAACTGGTTTGACAATCAAGGTTTTGTTGAGATTCAGACTCCTATTCTAGCCAATTCTACTCCTGAAGGTGCGAGAGATTTTTTGATTCCAAGCCGTCTGCACCCTGGGAAATTTTATGCTCTACCCCAAGCTCCACAACAATTTAAACAACTTTTAATGGTTGGTGGTTTTACCAAATATTTTCAAATTGCACCTTGTTTTAGAGACGAGGATCCAAGAGCAGATCGCCATCCTGGAGACTTTTACCAGATTGATGTGGAAATGGCTTGGGCAGATGAAGCCACTATTCATCAACTTTGTGAACAATTTATTGAAGAAGTTCTATCCAAACACTCGAACAAAAAACTAATGACAACCGAATTAACCAAGCTCAGTTTTGCTGAAGCTATGGATAAATATGGTAGTGATAAACCAGATTTGAGATACGATCTAGCTTGGCAAGATGCTAAACCAGTGTTTGTTAATAGTGGTTTTAAGATTTTTGCAGATTTATGTGACAACCCTAAAGCTAGGGTACAAGCTTTATATTTAAAAGGCCGAGTTAATCAATTTACTCGTTCAGATTTGGATAAAATTCAAGATATCGGACGAGAATTTGGTTTACCCGGTATTGCCTATATCCAATATTTTACTGATGGAGCTAAAAGTCCACTTTTTAAGTTTCTTGGTGAAGAAAAATCTGCGGAGTTACAAAAATACTTTGAGGCTAAAACTGGCGATTTAATTTTATTCATAGCGAACAGCGATCAAAACATAGTCTGGAAAGCTCAAAACAAAATACGACAACATATTGCTCAAAAGCTAGGTTTGGTTGACAACAGTTTACTTAGATTTGTCTGGATTGATAGTTTTCCTATGTTTGAAGTTGATGAAAAAACTGGTGAGATTGATTTTGTACACAATCCTTTCAGCTCGTGGCAAGGAGGTCTGCCGGTTTTAAGAGAGGCACTCCAAAACGGAACAGTAACAGACTTGATTGCTAGACAATATGATATAGCCTGCAATGGTTACGAAGTATTAAGTGGTGGTGTTCGTAACACCGATTCTGTAGCTCAGAAAGAAGTCTTTCAAGTAGTAGGACTAAGTGAGGAGGAAGTGGAAACTAAATTTGGTCATATGCTCGAGGCTTACCGCTTTGGAGCTCCTACTCATGCCGGTTTTGCTTGGGGTTTGGATCGGTTGTTTATGGTTTTAACAGGTGAAGAAAACATTAGAGAAACCATTGCTTTTCCCAAAAACGGTTCAGGCATGGACTTAATGATGAACAGTCCTAGTGAAGTTTCACCAAAACAGCTTAAAGAGCTAGGAATTGAAGTAAAAAAGTAAAATAAGGAAGTATTACGAACTTATTGGCTAAATATTTTGAATCTAAAACGGAAAAAATTAACTTACCAAAAAGTAAGTCCAATTGTCGGAAAATTAGTAATCGTTCCTTTTTATAAAAATCGAAAGCCCAAAAATGCATTCACTCTATGATTAAAGATCTTTAAGTCTTAGGTTAAGATGATCTTTTAGATAATAGATCAATTCTTGTTTAATAGTGATTGCAAATACCTACCCGTATAACTAAAAGGGTTTTTAGCTACTTCTTCTGGAGTGCCGGTAGCCACTATTTGACCTCCTTTGTCTCCACCTTCTGGACCTAAGTCGATTATCCAATCAGCAGTTTTGATTACATCAAGATTGTGTTCTATAACTAAAACTGTGTTACCCTTATCAACCAATTTCTGTAAAACATTCAAAAGTAATTTAACATCCAAAGCATGCAAACCCGTAGTTGGTTCGTCCAAAATATACAAAGTGTTACCAGTGCCAACTTTAGATAGCTCCGTAGCTAATTTTACTCTCTGAGCTTCGCCTCCTGAAAGAGTAGTAGCTGGCTGACCTAAGCGGATATAACCCAAGCCTACATCTTCCAGAGTTTGTAATTTACGGGTGATCACTTTGTGGTTTTTGAAAAAAACTAAAGCTTCTGACACAGACATATCCAACACATCGGCGATGCTTTTATCTCGATATTTAATTTCCAGAGTTTCCCTGTTATATCTGGTGCCCTTACAATCTTCGCAAACTACATAAACATCCGGTAAAAAGTTCATTTCTACCTTGATCATTCCATTACCTTCACAAGTTTCACACCTACCTCCAGGTACATTAAAGCTAAATCTTCCTTGATTATAGCCCCTAGCTTTGGATTCTGGTAATTCAGCAAACAACTCTCTAATTGAAGCAAACAAACCAGTATAAGTAGCGGGATTACTTCGGGGAGTTTTACCAATCGGGGCTTGATCAATAATGACTGCTTTATCTATGTTGTTCAGACCAACAATATCCTCAAATTTACCAGTAGGAATACGAGAATCATAAAAATAATTCATTAGATGATTGGCAAAAATGTCATTAATTAGCGTAGACTTGCCACTACCTGAAACTCCGGTAACACAAACAAATTTTTTGAGAGGTATGTCCACATTAATGCTTTTAAGATTATTCTCTTTAGCGTTAAGAATAGAAATATATTTAGTATATTCTGGATTTTTTTTGTAAATTTCGGCATCTTTTGTAGGTGGATCAACTTTTCTTCTATTTTGGGGAACTGGAATAATTTCTTTACCTGATAAAAATAATCCTGTGGGTGAATTTGGATTTTGAATTATTTCTTCAGGTGTGCCAAAAGCCACAATCTCGCCTCCAAATTTACCAGCTTTGGGTCCTACATCCACCACAAAGTCTGCCGCTCTAATAGTTTCTTCGTCATGTTCAACCACCAAAACAGTATTACCTAAATCTCGAAGACTTTTGAGGGTATTCAAAAGACGAGCATTATCCACTTGATGCAAGCCAATAGATGGTTCATCTAAAACGTACAACACCCCAGTTAGTCCAGATCCAATTTGGGTAGCTAGTCTAATTCTTTGAGCCTCTCCGCCAGATAAAGTGTCTGCCGCCCTAGACAAACTAAGATAACTAAGACCAACATCAACTAAAAACTTCAGTCGGGTGATAATCTCTTTGAGAATCATTTTGGCAATCTGTTGTTGTTTTGAATCTAAAGGTGTGGTTTTTGGGTCTTGTAACTCCTCAAAGAATTCCAAAGCGCTTGTAATCGACATTTCACAAACCTGAGCAATGTTGTAATCATTAATCCTTACATTAAGGCTTTCTTGTTTTAGCCGAGTACCTTTACAAGTTGGGCAAATTCTTTTGTTCATATAGCTTTCAATATCTCTTCGACTAGACTCACTAATTGTTTCTTTGTAGCGACGGTTTAAAGTGTTTATAATACCTTCAAAATTACCATCTCCATAAAGCAGGATATTTTTGACATTGTCGGGAAGTTTAGACCAAGGTTCATGCAGTGAAAATTTGTACTTTTTGGCTAGATTTTCAAAAATTCTAGTTAACCAACCCCCACTAATACTCATTCTACTAACTGGCCTGATACAGCCTTCCATTATTGATAAACTTTGATTGGGTACCACCAATTCAGGATCAATTTCTGTAATATATCCAAGACCAGAACAATGAGGACAAGCACCGTGAGGAGAATTAAAACTAAACATTCTAGGCTCGAGTTTGGTATTACTGGATTGATCTGTAGTAAATTTTTGAATTTTAGGCTCTCGATTTTTGTCAAAACTAAGTACCCATACTCTGTTTTTACCAAATTTTAAGGCCGTTTCTATAGAGTCAGTAAGTCTGATTTTATTGGATTTTATAGCTTCTAATCGATCTACTACAATTTCTATAGAATGTTTTTGTTGCTTATTCAATTCCATTTTTTCTATCTCTTCAATAAGAACAATTTCACCGTCTATTCTAAGTCTTTTAAAGCCGTTTTTCTTAGCCTCCAAAATGTGTTGTTTGTGCCAGCCCTTCTGATCCTCGACTACTGGCGCCAGTAAAATTATCGGTTTTTTCTGTTCCACTAAAATATCTACAATTTTACTGACCGACTCTATAAACATTTCTTCATCTAGATCACTAACTTTTTTTGTACCAACTCTAGCCCATAAAAGTCGCATATAGTCATAAATTTCTGTAATTGTACCTACCGTAGATCGAGGATTTTGAGTTGTAGATTTTTGATCTATAGAAATTGCCGGAGATAAACCGTCAATACTATTGACATCCGGTTTTTCTTTAAGGCCTAAAAATTGACGAGCATAACTACTAAGACTTTCAACATATCTTCTTTGGCCTTCAGCATAAATAGTATCAAAAACTAAGCTAGATTTGCCAGAACCAGACAGCCCAGAAAAGACTACTAATTTATTTTTCGGAATAACTAAGGACACATTTTTAAGGTTGTGTTCTCTAGCCCCTTTGACTGTGATATAGTGGTGAGGGTTGGGTATTTCTTCACTTTTCTCCAAAAATTCAGGGGTATTATATTGCTGTATATCTTGTAAATTAGGCATAGTTTCCTGTTTAAGGAAGCGAGCAAAAATGCGGGGTTTTGTCAAATTTCTACACTACTCCGATAGCCTGTAACTAAAAACTCTGTTTTATGAAAAATTAGTATCAAGACAATTTGACTTGAAAAATTCGTCATGTAAAGCTCTTGCGAAGAACTTAGCCTTATTTTTGGTTTACACTTAAGTCCTAAAATAAATTAACACCTATTAATGGAGAAGGAGATAATAATTGATTCTTTTTTTAATTCTATACCTCTGATAATAAACTTTGTCCCAAAAAATCCCAAAAAATAAATTATCTTAAATTTTTAATTTTTAAAAATATGAATA
>Ga0209721_1001537_pt1 | contig 16902 bp, 27 predicted proteins | sample TshhotsprinmetaG_FD_184139 | JGI IMG/M metagenome (GOLD analysis project Ga0209721, IMG submission 184139) | Hot spring microbial communities from South Africa to study Microbial Dark Matter (Phase II) - Tshipise hot spring metaG (SPAdes)... | ecosystem: Environmental > Aquatic > Thermal springs... | reverse complement strand
TTGACTGCTTCCTCCTGCGCCTCCCAAAAATCACCAAGACCATTGTATTCCTTCCATAAATCTGTTACCTTTAACTTCGTCAGTTCTTTTACTGACATGGGTGTATCCTCCTTTCTGTTCTTGGGCGAACAATGGAGAATACACCCTTATCTTTATTTACTTCAAGATTTTACACAGAAGATTTTACGCTACCGTTTTTTCCTCTTCATTGGCAACAGGGCTCATCTGTATGTGCTTTGCCAGTGCAGGATGGCCGATAAAATGCCTTTCCATCTCTTCCCTGCTCAATATGTCCTCTACCTTCTTTGTGCTGTGCAGGAAATAAACACCGGATGCATTTTCAAGCTTCAGCGTTCCCACATTCATCCATAAAACACCCGCCACTTTCCCTTTCTGCTTCGGCACCTCGTGTCCATCCGAAGAGGCCAGTTTGATTATGAGATCGACCCGGGATCGGAAGTCCCCCTCACGCTCATTGTGCTGCCATGATAAAAGAAGTCTATCTTTACATGGCTGTGATTCGCATCTACAGTCAACTCGGCAAATGCATCTCCCTGGGGTATAAACACCCCCATAAATGCGAGGCATGAAAGGTACAGGAATCCCAAAATCTTTGATTTCATCCTCTTGAGCCATGAATCCTGAATCTTGAATCTTCTCATTAGTGTCCTTCTGCCTGTCCAAGCAATAATGATGGAGTTAATGTGAGCTCAAAGATTATCTTCACGGTCACAACAAGCACTATCACTGCAAGGATTATCTTGAGCTGCTCGCCCTTGAGCTTCCTCCCAAATACCGTTCCAACCTGGGCTCCGATAGTTGAACCTAAAGGCAGCAGCACTGCAAGGATAAAGTCTACATTGTGATTGGTGTATGCCTGGAGGAAGGTGACCTCTATGCAGTTAAACAATATCTGAAAAAGGCTTGTACCCACAACAACATGCATGGGCATTCTCAGAATATACACCATCACAGGAACCATTAAGAAACCTCCTCCCACGCCCATCACTGCTGCAAGGACTCCAACAAAACCTCCAAAAACAATGGGAATAATTGTTGAATGGGTAACGCCTGATTTCTCGTAGTGCGTCTGAAGCGGCAATGACTTAAGGAATCTGGTAGCACCAGACTCCCTTTTCGGCTCCTCTTCTTCTGCCTTCTTTTTCTTTAAGCTCTGTAAGCTCTCGATAAACATATATGTGCCGACTATTCCGAGCATCAATACATATGTCATCTTTATCACAAAGTCCGCATTTCCCATTGCCCTTAAGATTTTTATAGCCTGAACTCCTAAGAGGCCTCCGATAAATCCTCCTATAAGCAGATGAAAACCCATCTTAAAATCCACATTGCCCACCTTCCAGTGTGCATATGTACCTGAAGTGGATGCAGCCACTATCTGGTTTGAATCAGTAGCTGCAGCAACCGTTGAAGGTATGCCGAACATGATTAGCAGCGGCGTCATTAAGAAACCGCCTCCGACCCCGAAGAGTCCTGAAAGCAGGCCTACAGCAAAGCCGAGACATACAGGGATTAAGATGTTAATACTCGTCAAAGCCACCGGCAAATAAAGATACATTTACTACTCCTCCTTCTTTATTTTCTGTTAAGCAACATATGCGTGTTTCGGTTGTTTGGCCATGGTAACAATAGGCCTTGATGCAATTTTTACGAGCCTGTTCAATTCCTTTGACGTAACTCTGCCGTCATTCGTGATGCCCGGACTCAACAGAACCATGTCAACACCGGTGCAGTGCCTGAGGAAATTTCTTACGGCGGACAATACATCCATCACTGCAAAGCTGACATCTGCTGTAACACCTGCCTGAGCGCACCTCTCTTTTAATCCAGCAATCTTTCTTTCATAGTCCTCATTGTTTCTCTCATAATCCTCCTTTATCAGTTCCCTCGCTGTTTTATGTTCATTGGCCTCTGTAAAGGTAACCGTTGCCATCATGTCTTCAAATCTTTCCATCGCCTTTCTCTTGTAAATCATCAATACAGTAATGGTGTCGTTCATGGTCCTTGCAAGGTCGAGGGCATAAGAAAGCCCTTCGTCAAAACCCTCGTCATGATAGGCGACAAACAAAAGCTGCTTCTTTCCCATCCTTTCCTCCATTCTTTGAAATTCTATGAATAGAAAAACAAGATGGATGCCAGATTGCAACTTATTGTTTTTGTTTGATATTTTTAAAAGAAAGGTTGATTTTGCGTTTCATATTTGAACAGTGATGAACAGTGGCATATTTTGGGGTACTAAAGCAAGTAAAGAGGTGGACCCCATTGATTGGACAGTTTTGGGGCTGATTTAAGGTGGAAACCACCTGCCATCATGCCGCCTTCTGCAACGGGTATCCTGCTCGTGGCAGATTATAATATGCCTCATACGGCGTCCTGTCGTCCAGAGAGGAATGAGGACGCTCCTCATTATAACGCTTAATCCACTTCTCAATGCCTTTTCTTGTCTCGCTGCCTGTCTCAAATGCATTCAGATAGACGCATTCGTATTTCAATGACCGCCACAGCCTCTTTATCATAACATTGTCCATCCATCTGCCCTTGCCATCCATTGATATCTTTACTCCAGCATCCATGAGCGCCTGCGTAAACTCAAGGCTCGTAAACTGGCTGCCCTGATCAGAGTTGAAGATAGTAGGCTTGCCGTGTTCGGATAGCGCCTCCTTGAGAGCTTCTACGCAGAAATCGGCATCAAGGGTATTGCTAAGCCTCCAACTGAGAACTTTTCGACTGTACCAGTCCATAATAGCTACAAAATACAAAAACCCTTTTCTCATCGGGATGTATGTCACATCGGCGCACCAGACTTGGTTTGATTCCTGTATGTCTACTCCTCTGAGCAGATAGGGATAAACTTTATGCTCAGGATGCGGTTTGCTTGTATTGGGCTTCTGGTATATGGCCATGAGACCCATCTTCTGCATTAACCGTTTCGCGCGCTTCCTGTTTACCAAATACCCCTGCCGCCTTAGATGCCGGGCCATCTGACGGGCACCGTAATACGGAGTCTCCAAAAACTGTTCATCTATTAGCCGCATAAGTTTCAGATTCAACTCTGTCTCCCCAAGCGCCTCGTAATACCATGAGGAGCGATTGATCTGTAGCAGGTTGCACTGTTTCGTGATACTGAGCCTCTTATGGTCTGGTTCTACCATCTCTTTCCTCCGTTCGCGGCTCATCGTGCGAAGGCTTTCGCTAAAAAACCCCGCTCCACTGTCAATTGCCCGATCTTGGCGTGCAGTTCTTTGACCTGAGCTTCATTGGCGGCTTCAGTCCGTGATGCCTTGCCGGAAAAAACTCCTGCCAGACCCTCTATAGCCTGTTTCTTCCATTCCCCTACCTGATTTGGATGTATCCCGTATCGTGCTGCTATCTCTACTATTGCCGCGCCTTCTTTCAATGCTTCCCTTGCTACTTTTGCTTTGAACTCTCCTGAATACCTCTTCCTGTTCGCTTTGCTCATTTCGGTAAGACCTCCCTCGTTTGTCGTATATTTTACCACTTTATACGACTGTCCGATTTTCGGGGTCCACCTCTGAATATGGCTCGCTTTATTCGCAAACTACTTTTATACCAGTGCATGTGCTTATTTGACCATAATGTATTCATCGAATTGTTTTGCGAGGCTTCTGCTTCGACTCCAGCCTCGTTGAGGTAAACCGTGATTTTGCTTCATAAAGCGAGTCATATTCCTTTTAAAAATATTTTGGACAGCGGTAATTTTTGGTAAGAAACGAAGATAACGAAAAGGCTACCAAAGGCTTTTATATTTTGACCTAAGATAAGAGCTGGCCTGGAAAAACTGGACAGTGGCATAAGTGATAAAGCTGCTTTAAACTAAGAAGACAGAAAGGAGCAGCAAAATGAACAGAAGACCGAGAAGGAACCACAGTGCAGCATTCAAGGCAAAGGTGGCAGTAGAGGCACTAAAAGACGGACGGACCCTTGTGAAACTGGCCGAACGCTTTCAGGTACACCCTAACCAGATCACCGAGTGGAAGAAGCAGCTTTTGGAGCGAGCAGAGGAAGTATTTTCGAAGGAAAAGCAGGCAGAGACAGGCGCGGATGTTAAAGCGCTTCATGCCAAGATAGGGCAGTTGGCAATGGAGAACGATTTTTTTATCACACGCGCTCGGGCGCATAAACGAGCCGAGCGCAAAGAGATGATAGACAGGGAGCATCCATTGCCCTTAACCCGGCAGAGTCAGATGCTTGAGCTGTCCCGGTCAAGCCTGTATTACGAATCCGTACCAGTCAGTGATCGTGACCTTGAGTTGATGAGGCTTATCGATGAACTCCATTTGCAATATCCGTATATGGGAAGCAGGAGCATCCGGGACCAGCTTCAGGACATGGGGCATCAGGTAGGCAGACAGCATGTCAGCACCATGATGAAGAAGATGGGCATAGCAGCCATGTACCGAAAACCAAAAACGTCCAAATCCCATCCTGCTCACAAGGTCTACCCTTATCTTCTTCGGGGCTTGGAGATTACGAGAGCCAATCAGGTTTGGGCAGCAGACATAACGTATCTGCCCATGGCAAGGGGATTCTGCTATCTTGTGGCGATAATGGACTGGGCAAGTCGTAAGGTGCTGGCATGGCGGTTATCCAACACGCTGGATGCTTCCTTCTGTGTAGAGGCACTGGAAGAGGCCATTGCACGATACGGAACTCCAGAGGTCTTTAATACGGACCAGGGCAGCCAGTTCACATCGGATGACTTCATTGGAGTTCTTCAGTATAACGATATCAGAGTCAGCATGGACGGCAAGGGCCGGTGGATGGATAATGTGTTTATAGAGCGTCTTTGGTGGAGCGTGAAATATCAGGATGTATATTTGAAAGCATACAGCTCGATTGCTGAAGCCCGGAATGGGCTGACCAAGTATTTTGACTTCTACAATCACAAGCGGCAGCATCAAAGTCTTGACCGTAGGACACCGGATGGTGTTTACTGGAGTATGCTACCTCAGAAGCAGGTAGCTGTATGAACAGGCAGCTTATCACTTATAAACCGCTTCAGGCTGTCCAAACAAACCCGGCCACCTCTTATCGCCCCCTTAAACTGGACAAAAAGCGAAAAGGGGGCGTGTTTGTGAACAAGATACTCGGTCATTGGCTTCGCCGCAGCCCGTGAGGTGATAATTGGCTGTCAAGCAGATGGGAGGAGAAAATGCTTGCAATAATGTCAAAATTAAGTAAATTTTTAATTTTTATGGCCATCTTTACTTTATTCTATGTCCAACTTGCAATTGCTACTCCTATCTCTATAGATGATCCATTTTATTTTTTAGGCATTGCACAGTCCCCAGCGACTTACGAGAACGATGACGTATGGAATGCCTTAAAAAAATGGGATAATTGGAAAAAACAACCCCTGTGTTGAAAGATGATTTAACCGGCGCTGAGATATTGACTGAATTAAATAAGTTCAAAGATAAATTGAAGCCAGGGGATACGCTCGTGTTTTTCTTTTCTGGACATGGTAGCACGGTGAAAGACAATGACAAAGACGAACAACTACCAGACGCGAAAACAGAGGATGACGAGGTCATGGTAGGTAAGAATAATACCTTTGTCACAGATGACCAATTGGCAGAAAAGCTCAAAGAAATTGCAGTAGACTCTGTGACGACTATGGTAATTCTTGATTCATGTGCCTCTGGGGGTATGTGGGGCGGCAAAGGAGATTTAAATACAGTTAAGAATATCTATCTTCTTGCCTCAATTGATGAGGTAACGCTGCGTTGCGGACTCTTTGATTTTACAAAAGTGCTTTCTGAAGGGTTAAAAGGTGATGCGGATAGCAATAACGATGGTAAGATCACGATGGAAGAAATTTTTAAGTACATTGATGACAAACACGAGCAGGGTGAAAAGCCAATACTTTTTAAAAGTGTTGATGAAAAGCATGAACGGCCTATCGCTATAGTCCCTGAACCCTCCACCCTGCTCCTCATCGGCTCAGGACTGGCGGGGATATTTGTATTTGGGAGAAAGGGGCTGTTTAAGAAAGCATAAAAGAAACTTTAAAAGTAAACGAAAATTGGCTGCCAGCCTAAAAGGAGGAGGTTTAATTATGTCATTCAAGAAAATTCCGTGCTTCTCAGCAATGCTTGCTGTGATAATCGCGGTGCTGGGGTTTGGTCAGCAACCATGCTTAGCTCAATCGGTGTATCCTGACGAGTTTACAAAATTTTCAATGCCTGATTTCGGCCAACATTCACAAAACTGGTGTTGGGCGGCGGCCTTGGCCAACAGTGCATATTGGTATGCGAAACAGCGAGGGTATACCCAGTTGCTCGATGATCCAAATAACCCCGGCCCTGACCAGAATCTTGGTAACGTTGACCCTACCACTGGCCGATTGAATCTGCTGAATCATATTGCTGCTGTGGCGCGAATCCCGTTTTCCAATCCGATACCAAGTAAGTCTGCCTATCTGAATGCAATACAGGCATTCCTAGACTTGCAAGGTGTCGGCTTATCCAATTCACCGTTAACGCTACCGCCGCTTTACATCCACGACATAGTGGACTTCAACTGGGATTGGGAGCATGAGTGGGCAGGACCGCTGGGTCCGGCACCGATCACTTACAACCCTCCTCTTAACCCGCTGGTGCAAATTGAAGAGCGACATCCTACGTTCGAAGACTATCAGAGGGAGATTTTTCGTTCTCAAGATGTATTACTCTGACTTAGGCCGCCTGGCGGAGGCTTTGGGCATATCGTTACCGGCGTCGGATGGAGAAAAAACCCGATAACAGGAGTATGGCAGGTGGCTATCAGTGATCCGTGGAGTCCTAGCGGACCTGACACTAACAACGATCCTTTGCTAAAGAGAGGCACAATAAAAAAGTGTGTAAACAGATGAAAGGCGGTGTATCCTAACATGTTGAACTCGAAATCAACAAAAGAAAAGGAGACACCACCCATGGGAAAGAGTATCATTGAGGCGGCGAGGCCGTCAAGCAGGACGTATGATATGTTGGAGGATATGGTTCGGCTGAAAGTGCAGGAATATATTCAAGACATTTTGGAGGAAGAAGTCGAGGCATTTCTGGGGAGAAAGAAATCCGAGAGGATAAAGATAGTGGACGGCATCGGGGGGTATCGAAACGGACATGGCAAGCCGAAGAAATTCACAGTGATGAACGGGACAATTACGGTGCAGAGGCCGCGAGTACGGGGCACGGAGGAGCGATTTGAAAGCAAGATAATACCTTATTTCAAGCGTCGGTCAAAAGAGGTCGGGCAACTTCTGCCGGAGTTGTACTTACACGGACTGGCCAAAGGGGACTTTGATCTGGCACTGCGGGGGTTGTTGGGAGAGGGGGCGCCGCTTTCGGCCTCATCGATACAGCGGCTGAAGGCAAAATGGCAACTGGAATACGAGGAATGGAAGGGACGGGATTTGTCGAACCTTGAAGTGGTGCATCAGTGGGCTGATGGGATATACGTGAAGGCCGGCCTTGAAAAGGATAAGGCGGCGCTTCTGATAATAGTCGGAGCACTCACTAACGGCAAGAAAGTATTCCTTGTCTGTGAGAGCGGCTATCGTGAGAGCAAGGAATCCTGGAGTGGAGTTCTGAGAGAGCTGACAGATAGGGGCCTCAAGCTTGGCAGCCTGACGATTGCCGATGGGCACCTTGGCATATGGTCAGCCCTTGCAGAGATGCATCCAAAGGGCAATGAGCAGAGGTGTTGGAACCACAAGATCAGAAACGTGCTGGACGCACTGCCCAAAAGAATACGGTCTGAGGCGGGCGAATATCTCAAGCGTATACCCTATGCAGAGACGCTCAAGGAATGTGTAGAACTGAGAGATGCATTCGTGGAGCGGTATCGGAAGGATTATCCGAAGGCCGTGGAGAAACTCTTGAGGGACTGGGATCGGATGGTGACATTCTATTCATTTCCGAAGGAGCACTGGGTGCATCTTAGGACGACAAATATAGTGGAATCACCCTTTAGCACGGTAAGATTGAGAACTGATGCAGCAAAGCGTTTCAAGAAGGTTCAAAACGCAACTGCGATGATCTGGAAGCTTCTTCAGGTAGCGGAGAAAAGCTTCCGCACCTTAAAAGGATATTGGTTATTGTCTGATGTGTATGTAGGGAAAAAGTTTGTCGATGGAGTCATGAAGCATGAATCAAAGGCACTGGAAAGGATGGCCGCCTAAATGCTTTTTACACACTTATTGACATGAGCCCTAAACACTACAAAACAATGCAGGCATATCCGCAAACGATTCCGGTATTTGAATAATGATATCCTGTTTGTTCTTTAGCGATGTTAAGATAATTTTTGTACATAGCTCGATAAATCTGGACGAAGAATGATCAATTTGTGAAAACTTGCAGTCGTGATATGCCGCTATAAGTTTTTAGTAATATTCTTTGTTTATTCTAATGAAATTTGCTCTCATAATTTCAAAATCTAAGAGTACTCTTTTAACGGCATGTCTGGCTTTGCAAATAAATCTGGTTGAGGGCTTTCTCTTTTAATTGAACGGATTATTGCTTCTGGAGCAACGTGTTCATGTATGTGAAGCGAAACTGTCGGAACTTCAAAGGATGTATGCTCTGCCTTTCCAGCCCATACAAGCTGTGGGTCAAGATGTGGGTCATATTGATATTTCTTAGGTTTATGCTTTGCCGTATCGTAAGAGGCAAGGTCTACAGGCACGGCAATTTTGCGTTTGTCCGTTTTATGCCGATAGACTTCAATATCATTATTAACAGGACTTTTAGCCTTTTCCCCTTTGCCATGACCCTCCTCATTCTGCATAAGACTTGCCATAATTATAGATTATTTTTTAGAAAAAGTGCTTATTTCCAGCCAATCTGCATCAGCCTTTCAATAACCTTCAAATCTGTATCCGTCGCCTCGTTTGTCTTTTGTATAAATCTCTTTACTCATTCAATATCCTTATAAACTCATCTTTTGTCAATCCCGCCTGTTCCAGTATGGCAAGCAACGTTCCTTTGGGAATTTCGCTTCTGTCAGGGACTATAACAAGGCGGGTTCTGTCGGCGTCTGTTCTTATAAAAGCAAGATGGCTGCCTTTTCCTCTTTTGGGTGCATTTTGAAAGCCAATCTTCTGCAATGCCCTGATTATCTGCTTTGAAGAGACAACAGGCAGTTTAGGCATATGTTACTTCAAGATGAGAGGTGAATTTTTCCTTACTTGTGAGGCTTTCTTCAATGTCTTCCATCATTCCAAGAGCTTCTGCATTTTCAATATATAACTCAACCGCCTCCTTCAGATTCGATGTTGCTTCAGATATGGTGTCCCCGCAACTTGCCACCCCCAATTCAGGGCATTTTGAAACATATCCCTCTTTTTCTCTCCAGACTACCACTGTAAAATCAAAAGTCTTCATGACACACCTCCGGTGTTAAGCTCAAGCTTATGTTGCAATTCATTGTATTAAAAACAACTGCTTTGTTTCAATTCTATTTTTCATATCCCCCGCTTCTCTATACGAGCCTTCGGCCAGCCAAAATGCCGAAGTCTTTCAACAGCCTTCAAATCCATATCCGTCGCTTCGTTGGTTTTGGGCATAAAACTTTATGCGGCCTTGAAGTGAACAACTGACATTTCGGAGTGGAGGTCTTCAATCTTGTCTAAAAGTGTCTCAATCCTGTCAACCACGCTGCTCTTCATGTAAGACTCGCCGCATTCCGAACAAATTTCAGCAGGCACATCTTTAATAACGATAATCTTCTCCCTCACAAAAAATGGCGCAGTTGTGATGCCATCGTGCAGTTCACCGCCGCATAACGGGCATCTCTTAATCTTTTGCTTTTCTTGTTTTCCAGTCATTTTCCCACCTCTCTGACGAAGGTTTATAAACTGTTATTACAAATATCCTGTCAAAATCTCTGTCAACTGCCATTACTGAATGCACAGGGCCAGAACCTATAAAACCGAGGACGAGACAACTAGGCAAAGGCCTGCCTTCCATCGTATAGTTTTCAACTATTATACATTCTTTCAGGGAGTCCTCGACCTCTCTCTTTCTTAACTCTTCAATTCTCAGTTTTTTTGATAGCATGCAATGACCACGAAATTTTTTCATTTATTTCAGGAATGTGTTCTCTTGCCTTTTGTCTTATAAAATTTTCTTTTTCTTCTGCTAACATTTAATTCTGCCTCCCCTGCTTCCAGCCGAGTTGCTGTAGCCTCTCAACGCCGTTAGAAAGAACTTTCTAACGGGGGTCAATTACTTTTAAATCTGTGTCCATAGCCTCATTACTTCGGGTATTTCTTATTTATCTGTCTGTTTTCATTAAGCTTTATAGCCTTTATCTTATCATTAACGGCTAAAAAGTCATGTTAAACAGTTACCGCTACTGCTTTTCAGTAGTTCAAAATATTATCGATTATCTTAATCTGGGAATCGGCATTCATCCAGATTATCTGAATTGAGTTTTCGGGTATGCTCTTCCATGATTGTTTGGTGGGTTTAAAGATATGGGACTCTGTGGGAAGCCTGTATTTTTTCCACAATAGGCTCTACATCCTGTCCCACGTATATGAGACTCTTTGGAGCAAAGCCATATCGTGTGAATTCCGTTTTATACTTCCATAATGTAAAGCCATCCCGATAAATTGCCAAAAGATTGGAATAGTCCTTTAACAATTCTTTTTCCTTTTCGGATTTCACTCTATCTTTAAGGATATCTATTTCTGAAGATAGTTTTTGCAGCAGATCCCTGAATTGCTGGATATTTGCACCAGCTTTAACGGAGTCTCTTACAGCCTGTGCAGCGTGATTCACATTTTCAAACTTCTTTTTGTCGAAGTTGTGGGATGTGCAGGCAAAGCAAAAAATGGTAAGGGATAATAGGAAAAACTTCATATTCAATTCTGCGCATCCAGAAGGTCTTCCTGTTTCAGTATCCTCCAGAGGCTTGTCCTCGATATGCCAAGCACCTCTGTAGCCTTTGACTTATTGCCTCCGAACATCTCCACAACCTTTTCCGCATAATCCCTGTTAATTTCGTCCATGGTCTTAATCTTCCCCGGCTCGATGGTTTCTATCTGGAACATGGTAATGCTCTGGGGAAGGCTTTCAGGGGTAATGAGGGTGCTCCTCTCAAGGATTATTGCCCTTTCTACTATATTCTCAAGCTCCCTCACATTGCCGGGAAAGCTGTAATACATAAGGATGTCCATGGCCTCTTTCGAAATGTCTTTTATCTTTTTATTGGATTTTGGAAGATGCTTCTGGAGAAAGTAACTGCTTAAAGGCTCGATGTCATCCCTGCGTTCCCTCAGGGGAGGAATGAATATTTCCATGACATTCAGCCTGTAATAAAGATCTTCCCTGAACCTGCCCTCGGATATGATTCTCCTTACATTCTGGTTGGTTGCAGCTATAAATCTCACATCTACCCTTATAGGCCTCGTACCGCCAACCCTGAAAAACTCTCCTTCCTCTATGACCTTGAGCAATTTTGCCTGAAGGTTCGTGGCCATCTCTGCAATCTCATCTAAAAAGAGAGTGCCTTTATCAGCGATTTCCACAAGCCCCTGTTTTGTCCTGACAGCTCCTGTAAATGCGCCTTTTTCGTGTCCGAACAGCTCGCTGGCAAGGAGCTCTTCTGTAAGTGTTGCGCAGTTTATGGAAAGGAAGGGCATGTTCTGCCTCCTGCTGGTGAAGTGTATTATCTTTGCCAGAAGGCTCTTCCCCACTCCGCTTTCACCTGTAAGGAGGATATTGCAGTCAGAGTCCTTTATGCCTTCGATGATATTCAATATGTTCTGCATGCTCTTGCTTTTCGCAATAATGGAGACCTTTTTGTTCATGCCGAAAAATGCCTTTAATGCCACATTCTCTTTTCTCAATACCTTGCGTTCATGGATATTCTTCACCTTCAGGATCAACTCGTCCAGATCAAAGGGCTTTGTGATATATTCGTAAGCCCCTTTTTTCATGGCCTCCACTGCCGAGCCTATGCTTCCGAATCCGGTGATTATGAGCACCTCGATCTCGTGGTCCATCTCCTTTGCCCTTTCCAGCAGCTCGATGCCGTTCATCTCAGGCATCTTTATGTCTGTTATGAGGACATCGAAATGCTCCTTTGACATGGCATCCAATGCCTCGCGGCCATTCCTCATGCCTAAAACATCATAGCCTTCCCTCTTAAGGGTGTTCACGAGATGCTTAAGCGTTATCTCTTCGTCCTCTGCTATAAGTATCTTAAATGTCATGATTGTCCTTTTACCGCAGGCAAAGTAATAATAAATGTCGTCCCTTTGCCTTCTTCGCTCTGAACTCCTATCTCGCCGTTATGCTTCTTTATTATATTAAAAACAATGGCCAGCCCAAGACCCGTGCCCTTGTCCTTTGTAATATAAAACGGCTCGAATATCTTTTCTACAGCATCGGCAGACATTCCCCTGCCTGTGTCTGATATTTTTATCTTAATAAATTCTCCTTCCCTGTTTATCCTCACACTCAGATTGCCCTTTCCCGACATGGCATCAACGGCATTTGCAAAGAGGTTGATGAAAACCCTCTCCATCTGCTCATGGTCTGCATTTATTATTACACCAGCATGTTCGGTATCCATTACAAAATTAATATCTTCGGTATTGGTGGTAGTGCTCACTAATTTGTATGCTCCCATTATAAGATCATTAAGTTCCACTTCCCTTAACTGAGGCTCCTTTCCCCTCGCAAATTCGAGGAGGTCGCCCACAATCCTCTTAACCCTTAATGTCTGGCCGAGTATATCGTTCACTGTCTCCCTTGCTGTAAGGGAACAGCTATCCCCTGCCTCTTTCATCAGCACCTGAGCAGAGATGTAGATATTATTAAGGGGTTGTTGAGCTCATGGGCAACGCCCGACGCCAGTGTTCCGATGGCTGCCAGCTTTTTGGACTGGAGCAGTTCCTTGTTCTTTCTGTCAAGCTCTTCTTCCCTTTGAGATAGTTGATTTTCCATGTCATTAAATTCTCGAATGAGAACGCCCACCTCATCACCTCCACCCCAAAAAATCTTGCGATTTTTTTGGGGACCCCGCCTTCTGAGACGAAACAGGTATGTGGGAGTAATCCCCTTTCCCTGTTTTCTCTACAAAGTCTATGAGCAGTCTTAATCTGTTCACGACATTATTGCTTATAACAAAGAGCATCCCGATCCCTACAACAAGAAACAACGGGAAAAATATGAGGATCGCAATCTGAGACATGTGAATAACGCCTTCTGTATTTTCCCTCGCAACTTTGTCCAGTTCCTTGGAGATATTGATTATGTCTTCTCCGTCCTTCCTGAGAATCTGTATGTCTGAATAGAGATCCCTCAGTCCCATAACAAGCCTGTGCGGCGGAGGCAGTAAAAATACCTTCTCTAAAAATTCTGCTGCCTGATGAGGTCTCTCCAGAAAAGTCGATTCTATTAACGGGAAAAATTTCTGGTACCTCACATAAGTGTCCTTTGTCTTCTCGAACTCATCTGTCAGGTCTTTTACAGAAGACTCTATTTTATTGAACCTTTCGCCATATTCCTTTATTCGTTTCTTAAGATAGAAAAGTTTGCCTGTCTTATCAATTGCGAGATTACTTTCAAGGATGGCATTTAGCTCCTTCAGATATTTATGAATGGCCTCTGACTCCTCAGCAGCCTTTGGCATTCCGTAAAGGAAGAAGTTTTTTCATGTCTTCGCAGTTGAAGGGATTTGCTTCTTATTGTATCGGCAAGCTCAAGATTCCTTATCTCTTTTCTTATTTCGATGAAATTGATGTATTCGAATGCTGCGAGGATAGCAATGATAAACGCACTGATCAGAAAGCTTATTGCTATTTTTTCTTAAGCGACATTCACCCCTTTACCACAAGCACAGGGCAGGACGCATACCCGATGACCTTCTCGGTAATGCTTCCCATAAGGAGTCTTCTTAATCCTGTTCTTCCATGAGACCCCATTACTATGGCATCTGCATTGAGGTCTTCTGCAACATCAAGTATCATCATGTAAGCCTCGCCTTCCCTGACAAATGTCTCGACATTTATCCCTTCTAATTCTGCCTGTTTAGCTGCGTCTTCAACATATGTCTTTGCCTTTTTATCAGATCCTCAACAGCCTGAGGTGCTTCTCCATAAAATTCCGAAGGCAGATCAACGATGGAGAGAACTTTAAGCTCCCCTCCATATGCAGATGCAAAATCCACTGCCCTCAATATTGCGGTCTTGCTGTATTTAGAGCCATCTGTAGCTACAAGGATTTTCCTCCAGCCTATTTCGGCATCTTTTGGCACAACAAGGACATCCCTCTGGCTATAGCCTATGACCCTTGCAGTAACGCTTCCGACAAGTGCCCTTTCAAGGCGGCTCAATCCCCTTCTTCCCATTATTATCAGCTCGCAGTTTTCTGTCTCTGCAAGGTCAATAATTCTCTCGTATGCCTCGCCTTCTTCACACACGGTTTTTATCAATGAGCCTTCGGCCTTTGCCAGTTCTTCAGCCTTATGAAGGGCATCTTCACAGGGTCTTCTCATGGATGCCATAACATTTCCAACCGCTACCAGGTCGAGGTCGCCCTTATACTCGGGCACAACAGAAACAACAGTTATCCAGCTCTTTTCATTTCTGGCAAGTTTGAACGACTCCTTCAATGCATGCTGGATTCAGAGCCGTCAATTGCCACTAACATTTTCTTATACCTTCCCATAACTATACTCTGCCCATAGTTACACTTTGCTATGTCCGATAACTTCCTGTGCAGACAATTTTCTGCTCTGCGTCCCTGCCACATCGCCTTCAGGACTATAAATGCACCGAGTGCCAATGCGAATATCATTATGGCAAAGCTTGTGCTCTTCAATGCCTTTACAGCGGTATCGCCCAATTGTCCGATAAGCCCTAACTGGGACATATATACAGGCACCATTAATGCACGGCTGAAGAGGACTATTACCATTATAACGCCCATTACCACCTTAATCATGAAGGGCTTTACATATGTTGTTCCTATTGCGCCCAACTGTATGCCGAAGAGTGAACCGCCGAGGATGATCATTGCAAGGCGGATGTCAACAAGACCGTGCATTGCATATTTGAACGAGCCTCCCAATCCCATTACAAAGGCAATAACCAACTCGGTTGCGGATGCCATAAGGCTTGGCGCACCGAGGACATAGATCATAGAAGGAACACCGATGAAGCCTCCCACTGCGATTGTTGCTGCAAGCATGCCTGTAGCAAAACCGAGGGGAATGGTGAACAGCACCGAAATCCTCGCATTAAGGCTCTTGAAATATACCATCGTACCGGGGATGTTAATTGACTGTACCCATTTTGCAATCTTCGTAACCTTCTCTTCCTCGTGAGTACTTCCAGATTTGTAGGTTTTCCATGCATCCCTCAATACAAATGTTCCCACAACAGCGAGAATCACTACAAAGGCAGCGCTGACATACAGGTTTGAGCCTGCATCACCGAATGCCTTCTTAATGTTTTCCTGTATATGTGCTCCATAAAGAACGCCGGCCTCGGCAGAGATGCCGAGCACTATGCCAAGTTTTACATCAACCTGTCCGTACTTTGCGCGCTTGATTGCGCCGACCAATGCCTTGGGGAACTTGTGGCACATATTGCTTACAACTGCCACAAGGCCCGGCACGCCCAGGCTCATCATGCCAGGTGTGAGAACAAATGCACCGCCCGAGCCGATAAACCCGCTTACAAGACCACCGACAAAACCTACCAGAAACAGGTAAGTTATATTCACTATATCGAGGTTGATAAAATTAGCCGCTGCATTAACAATATCATGCATCCTATTCGACCTCCTTCTTCTTGGCAGCTTCTACTCCCAGAACTGTCCAGAAATTACCTATAAAGGAACCATGTATGAAAGAGAATATAAACGCTGTTGCTATAGGCAGTATGGTGTATAAGCCGCCTCTCCCGAAATAATTATTAAATGTCTCTTGATTTAACAGCAGTGCTGTATACAGCGCTATCGAAACAATGCCCATGATTACCATCTTTCCAACGGGCTTCTTTCCATAACCACTCCCCATTTTATTTCCTCCTATTTTTGTTGAGATGTCCAACGACATCTGTTTTTAAAATTCATTACTAAACTCCATCTGCAACCACCACGAGCGGGCACTTGAGATTCTGCCACGCCTCGGAAAGCTTTTTACCCTTGCCTCTGCAATCAACATTCAGATAGTCTGAAGACTCGGTGACGGCAAAGAGTACTCCCTTTTTCGAATTTGTGTAGTCGATTATTTCCTGTTTTAAGCAGCCGTTTTTATACATCAGTCTGTAATTTATGCCTTCCCTCTTTATCTCTGAAAGGCATTCCTCAAGGACAGGGTCTGCGACCTCTACAGGAGATATGCAAAGGATGTCCAGATGTGCTCCGATCCTTTTACAGGCATTTACGGCATATCTGAATGTCTTCTTATCCATCTGCCCTTTTTTCACAGCCAACAGCACCCTTCTTTCTTCCTTCAACATCTCCTTTGCCGTCTTAAACTCTCCTTCTTCTGCAAAGGAGATTGCCGACATCAAATCCTCGATTTTCTTGCCCAGTCTCGCCATAATCTCCTCATGACTCAATTGCAGTTGCGGGAACCCTAATACTATTCTGAGATTTGACAGCAGGCTTTTCGGCCTCTACTTCTTCCTTCAGCATCTGTCTTGCGGTCTCGGACTCTCCCGCCTCAGCAAATGTTACCGCCGAGAATATTCTCTCCAGCTTTCCCGTTAAACCCTTCATCTTTCACTCCTCCTACTAAGAATATGTGTTATAAGATTTATACAAACGGGTTTTACCCGTTAAAGTTGGACAGGCAGGAGAACTGCATGTTTCCTGGGTCAATGAACCCTTAAAGGAGTCTGTTCCCTGCCTCCCA
>Ga0209721_1001536_pt1 | contig 16907 bp, 13 predicted proteins | sample TshhotsprinmetaG_FD_184139 | JGI IMG/M metagenome (GOLD analysis project Ga0209721, IMG submission 184139) | Hot spring microbial communities from South Africa to study Microbial Dark Matter (Phase II) - Tshipise hot spring metaG (SPAdes)... | ecosystem: Environmental > Aquatic > Thermal springs... | reverse complement strand
TGCGGTTCGTGACGAAGGTGCGTTGGCTGAACTGGCCGGGCGGGGTGTTGGGGCCGACCGGGAAGAGGTTCTCCAGCTTGCCGCCGGGGAACTTCTCCCAGGCGGGATAGGAGATCGTCGGGCTGGTGTCATCGCCGATGTAGACGTTGACCACGATGCCCGACAGCTCGCGGGCGTACTCCGTGCCGGTGTTCTTGACCGTGAACTCGAAGGTCAGGTCGGCCGCGTGGCTGGAGTCCACGGCCCAGGCGGTGCTCCAGTTCTGGCCGGTGGTGAAGGCCTGGCCTTCGGAGATAGTGTGTTCTTCATAGACTTCGTGGGTGGTGGTCTGTGCGCCGCCCCAGGAACGGCCATTGGTGCGAGTTTGGGTGTAACGCGGGCGGGAGAGCTGGTAGCTGATGTCGTAGAGGCCGCGGGCGAGCAGCTCACCCTGCTTATTAATGGCATATTGTACCCCGTCGAGGGAATTGATGACACCCTGGAAGTCAATATTGTTCACCACCATGGCCGATGCCTGGGCTTGAGCATTTGCTGAGGCATTAGCAATGTTGGTATTGTTGTTATAGATGTTGATGGGATAGCTGGCTTGTACCTGGTTCTTGCCTGTTAAATCGTTCCACCCGCTTTCTACTACTTTTGAAAGAGGGATGGCTGCTACACCCCCAATAGCGCACCCCAAAAATGTTGTGCATGCCAGACCTGCAAGTCCAAGGCCTGCTGCTCCGCCTATGATCTGCAACCCGCCCCAAGCGCGACATTTCAAAGAACCTGCTGGTGCGCAACTGCTGGCTACACCCGAACTTATAAATGCACTCGTAGCAAGCGGGGTCTCGATTGACTCTGATACTTCTTCCCAATTATTCCATGTTACCGTGTTGGCAATACTGGTGCTCTGCCCACGCGTGACGCTGGTCTCATAGCTGTGGCTCGTCTGCGTCATCTCCCCCTGCGACGTCGTGATCGTCGTCACCCGCTCCACGCGCCAGGAGCCGGGCGTCACGTACACCTCGGGCACGGGGAAGGCCGCCACCAGCGGGCTGTCGCCGGGCGGCAGCACCCAGTCGGGCACGCGCGCCTGGATGAAGTTCCAGTACTCGACCGCCGGATAGCTGCCGTAGCCGCAGTTGGTCGGCGCGCCGGGGCAGTAGGTGATCCCGAACAGCTCCTGCCCGTCGTCGAACTTGTCGCGGTCGGTGCTCTCCTCCGGCACGCGCGTCCCCACCATGTAGGCCTCTGCATAGTCAGGGATCGTGTCGTAGTCGCCGTCGTTGCACACGTTGACGCCGGTGCCGTTGCGATTGTTGAAATTGGGCCAGGCGGCCGGCGGGCCGAACGGCGGGCCGTAGCCCCAGCGCACGGTGCGCGGCTGCGTGAAGTCGAGCAACGCCCGCACCTCCTGGCCGTCGGTGTAGCCCTGGGCATCGCCGTCGGAGTTGCGGTTGGCCGGATTGGTGCACCACCACGCCTCCTCGGTATCGGTCAGCCCGTCACCGTCGTAATCGTTGCTGGGGAGCGCGGCAATCCCTGCCATCTGCTCCGACGTCAGCGCGGCCATCGCATCCCGCAGCGCGGCCACCGATGCGGCGTCAGTCGCGGCCACCGCGCCGGCGACCCCGGCCTGCGCCTGCTGCGCGGCCACCGCCGCGGCCCGCGCCAGCAGCGGCGCCAGGCTCGCCGCCAGCCAGGCCCGCGCCGGCCCTTGCGCAACGATCAACGCGCCCAACTCATCGGCTGCCTGCGGCCGGAACCCCAGCCGCGCCAGGTCGGCCAGCTGCTCCGCGTCGGCGAGGACGACGAGGGAGACGGCCGCAAACTCGCCCGACACGGATGCGGCCGCGGAGGCCACGGACTCTTCTTGCGCGACGACCGCGGCCGTGCTTCCGTGGCCTCCGTGCTCTCCGTGTCGTGCCAGCACCACCACCCCCAGCTTCTCCAGCCGCGCGCGCCGCGCAGGGGTGTCGGCGGTCACGGTGGCACGGAACAGGAAACCGGGAGCCGCAGGCGCGACAAGGCCTTGTCTCCTTGTTTCCTTGTTTACCTGCGCCTCGATCGCCAGCGGCTGGATCACGAGGGAGAAGAGCACGACCAGGGAGCACAGCTTGTGGATGAACCGGGTAGCCATGGGAACCTCCGGCATGAACGAAGCGAGCCGAATGTACGATCTGATGACTTACGGGATGGAAAAGCCTGATCCAAAGGCCCAACGAAGGCCAGGGATCACCACCGATTATAGCCGAAAACACCTGTCCGCAGCCTATACGATTCCTATACACTTCCGTGGGATAACCAGGGTGATAGGAAGAGCACTGGGCAAGATTGCCGGCGGATCACTTGTCCAGAGAATCAAGCAGGGACGCGATGATTTTAGCATAATTTATGCAAAAAGACAATAACAAACTGCCCATTCGCGCAATGACTTTGCGCAATTCTTGGCCACTCAGGTATACACACTTGACGAGAGACCGAGCAGCTCCAAGAGGCGTGTTTGCAGAGCCGATGACGGCGTGTTGTCGGGTTATTGATGTCTTTATCTGTTTGACAAACAGACCTCTTCATGCTATATTGTTTTTCACAAAAGCGATGATGGAAACGAGTAAGCGGACGCGCGGTCGCCCAGCGAATCCGGGGCGGTGGAAGCCGGATGCGCCGCTGCCGCTGAAAATCCTTCCGGAGCTGCGACCCGAACCGCTCAATCCGGGCGAAGTAGACGTCGCCGGAGTTGCGCTCCGTTAACCGGCGCAGAGGCGTGATGGCGCCTCAACGAGTGGACAGGCACGGCCAGCCGTCGCCGACCGGGGAGCTTTCCGCGGCGGCCTGCGCGCTGTGGCCCGTGCATGTCAGGCGGGGTGGTACCGCGGGAGTGTGCGCTCTCGTCCCCACGTGGGATGAGGGCGTTTTTGTTTCGAAGGTCAGCGGCCGGAAACCGAAGGGGATGCGAGGTGCGCATGACGGAATTATTGTATCAGACCGATAGTTATCGGTGCGAATTCAACGCAACCATAGTGGCGGCAGACGCACAGGCCGGACGCGTGGCGCTGGATCGGACGGCGTTTTACCCGGGCGGCGGCGGACAGCCATGCGACGTGGGGACGCTGATCCAGACCGTTGACGGCCCCGAACCGCGCCCAATAACGTGGCCGGTCATTCAGGTGAAAAAAGAAGGCGACCTCATCTGGCATCACCTCTCCCCTCCCCTAGGGGAGGGACCAGGGGAGGGGTCGGCGCGCCTCGCACCGTATCCGGCCGAGGGCACGGTCGTCGTCGGCCGGCTCGACTGGCCCCGACGCTACGCGCTGATGCGCACGCATACCGCGCTCCACATCCTCTGTGGCGTCGTCTGGCGCGATTACGGCGCCCAGGTGACGGGCGGAAACATGGATCCGCTGCAGGGCCGCATGGACTTCGAGTTCGCGACGCTGCGCGGAGAACTCGTGAGCGAGATCGAAGCGAAATGCAATGCCGAGGTCGCCGCCGGCCGCGAGGTGCGCGTGCGCATCCTGCCGCGCGCCGAAGCGTTCCAGATCCCCGACCTGATCCGTACCAAGATCAACCTGCTGCCGCCGGAGATCACCGAGGTGCGCACCGTCGAGATCGTCGGGCTCGACCTGCAGGCCGATGGCGGCACCCATGTCGCCAACACGCGCGAGGTTGGTCGAATACGTGTCACGGACTACAAATCAAAGGGTGCGATCAACAAGAGGATCTATATCGAGGTCGAAAACGAGTAGACAAAAAACACGTGCAGAGGCCCAATTCGTTCGGTGTTAGTGCTTGTGCATACAAATTCATCGTGGAAACCCGTATTGACCCAGCACGATCAGTGAGGTTACCTCATGCCTAAATTCAAAGATGTTTCACCTCAGGTTAGTTTTCCCGAGATGGAGCAGGCCATCCTGAGCTTCTGGCAACAGGCCGATATCTTCGGCCAGTCGCAGCGACAGACGGCCAACGGCCCGCGTTACGTCTTCTACGAGGGGCCGCCGACCGCCAACGGCCGGCCGGGCATCCATCACGTGCTGGCGCGGGCGTTCAAAGACATCTTTCCGCGCTACAAAACCATGCGCGGCTTCTACGTCTCGCGCAAAGGCGGTTGGGACACCCATGGCCTGCCCGTCGAGCTGGAAGTCGAAAAGAAACTCGGCTTCTCGGGCAAAAAGGCCATCGAGGAATACGGCGTCGCGCCTTTCATCCAGATGTGTCGCCAGAGCGTCTACGAATATGTGGACGAATGGGAAAAGCTGACAGCCCGCATGGGCTTCTGGGTGGATCTGCCGACGGCATACTGGACGCTTACCAATGACTACATCGAGTCGCTGTGGTGGATCCTCAAGCAATATTGGGAACGGGGCCTCATCTACCAGGGCTACAAAGTCGTCCCCTACTGCCCGCGCTGCGGTACGCCGCTCAGCAGCCACGAGCTGGCCCAGGGCTATCAAGAAGGCACCAAAGACCCCAGTATCTACGTCAAATTCCCGTTGCGCGATCAGCCCGGCGTCTACCTGCTCGTCTGGACGACCACGCCCTGGACCCTGCCCGGCAACGTGGCGGTCGCCGTCGGCGAAGACGTGGACTACGTGCTGGTCCAGCATGGCGACGACAAGCTGTGGCTGGCCGAGGCGCTCATGGGCAAGGTGTTCGAGGAACACGCTGGTCACGTGACGGTGTTGCGCCACGCCAAAGGCCGTGAACTGCTCGGCTGGCACTATCGGCCGCTCTACACTTTCCTGCCCGTCACCCAGGATTATTGTTATGTCATCTCCGGCGACTTCGTCAGCACCGAGGAAGGCACCGGGCTGGTGCACATCGCGCCAGCCTTCGGCGCCGATGACCTGGCCGTCGGCCAGAAATACGACCTGCCGACCTTGATGACGGTAGATGCGCAGGGCCGCTTCGTAGACGCGGCCACCCCCTGGCGCGGCCTTTTCGTCAAAGACGCCGACCCGCTGATCCAGAAGGAGCTGACCGATCGCGGGCTGATGTTCAAACAGGGCATCTACGAGCACACCTACCCGTTCTGCTGGCGCTGCGACACGCCGCTGCTTTACTATGCACGCAGCACCTGGTACATCAAGACAACCGCCTTCAAAGACCAGCTCATCGCCAACAACAACCGGATCAACTGGGTTCCGGAACACATTCGAACGGGCCGGTTCGGCGAATGGCTGGAAAACAACATTGACTGGGGCCTGGCGCGCGAGCGCTATTGGGGCACCCCTCTGCCGTTCTGGATCTGCGACAACCCTGCCTGCGGCCATCAGGAGTGCATCGGCTCGGTGGCCGAGCTGAACGCGAGGACCGGCCGGCGCTTCATGTTGCCCAAATATCTGGCCGAGCAGCGCGGAGAATGGCCTGATCCCCAACAAGAAGACGCCGAACCGCTCGACCTGCATCGGCCGGCCGTGGACGCCGTGACGTGGTCCTGCCCGCAGTGCGGCCAGGGCACCATGCGCCGCGTACGCGAGGTCGCCGACTGTTGGTTCGACTCCGGCTCCATGCCCGTGGCGCAATGGCACTACCCGTTCGAAAACCGCGAGACCTTCCAGGAGCAGTTCCCGGCCGACTTCATCTGCGAGGCGGTGGATCAGACGCGCGGCTGGTTCTACACCCTGCATGCGGTCAGCACGCTGCTGTTCGATCAGCCCTGCTTCAAAAACGTCATCTGCCTCGGCCATATCATGGCCGAAGACGGCAGCAAAATGTCGAAAAGCCGCGGCAACATCGTGGACCCATGGTCGGTTTTTGACACGCAGGGCGCAGATGCCACGCGCTGGTACATGTACACCGCCAGCCCGCCCGGCAACACGCGGCGTTTCTCGGCCAACCTGGTCAAAGAGATCGTCGGCAAATTCATGCTGACACTGTGGAACAGCTACAGCTTCTTCGTGACCTATGCCAATCTGAACGATTTCGATCCGGCCGCGCCGGCCGTGCCGCTGGCCGAACGGCCGGTGCTCGACCGCTGGGTGCTGGCGCGGCTGAACAGCCTCGTCGAAACGGTCACGGCCGCGCTGGAAGCCTACGATGTGACCGGCGCCACCCGGCCCATTGCCGACTTCGTGGACGAGCTCAGCAACTGGTACGTGCGGCTCAGCCGGCGGCGCTTCTGGAACACGGGGGAGGAAATAGGGGAACGGAGAAATAGGGAAACAAGGAAACAAGGAAACAGGGAAACAGGGGAACGAGGAGGAGAAGGGGAAGCCGTGTCTGCTTGTCTACCTGTCTCCCTGTCCACCGACTCGCTCGCCGCGCACCAGACGTTGTACGAGGTGTTGGGCACGCTCAGCCACCTGCTGGCGCCGTTCACCCCGTTCATCGCCGACGCGATCTACCGCAACCTGGTCTGCTACGCCAGGGCTGAGACCGACGCAGCCACATCCGTGCCGACGTCGGTGCACTTGAGCAAGTGGCCGGAGCCAAAAGCCGGCTATGCCGACGCGCAGCTCGTGGCCGATATGACGCTCGCCCAGCGCGTGGTGAGCCTGGGCCGCGCGGCCCGCGATGCCGCGTCGTTGAAGCTGCGCCAGCCACTGGCCGAGGCGATCATCGGCGTGCCCACCGCGCGCGAGGCCGAGGCGCTCCTGCGCCTGGCCGACGTGGTGAAGGAAGAGCTGAACGTCAAAGCCCTGCGCACGGTCACCGCCTCCAGCGATCTGGTGAACGTCGTCGTCCACCCGCTGCCCAAACAGCTGGGCAGCAAACATGGCCGACGCTTCCCGGCCATCCGACAGGCGCTGCTGGCGCTCGATCCGCTGGCCGTGGCGACGGCTGTCGAAGCCAATCAGCCCGTGACGGTGATGGTGGATGGCGAAACGATTCAGGTCCTGCCGGAGGAAGTGGAGATACGCAAAAGCCCCAAGCCCGGCCTGACCGTGGCCGAGGAAGCCGGTTACCTGGTCGCGATCACCACCGCGCTCACCGACGAGCTGCGCTGGGAGGGCTGGGCCCGCGAGATCAGCCGCAACATCCAAGAGCTGCGCAAACGATCGGGCCTCGAGATCAGCGACCGCATCCGCACGACGGTACAGGCCGGGCCTAAGCTGGCGCCCGTGTGGCAGCAGCACGGAGCCGGTATCGCCGCCGACACTCTGTCGGTCGCGTTCGAGGTGGGTGTCATTCCAAATGATGCCTGGACCACAAGCCTGCGCCTGGACGGCGAAGAGGTGCAGATCGGCATCAAGAAGGCTTAAACAGCAACCGAAAGGAGCGTCTGGCTTTCCCGCCATTTGCTCCAGTCGGTATAGTGCGATAGAATAGCGCTGCCGGACGCGTTCAGGCCCGGCAGCCTGGCATACCCGATCAAAATGAATCACGGCGGCAGACGAAGTGCACACCGAAGGATTACATGCGATGTTATCAGCGGAACGGATCGAACGGTTGCGTCGTTATCTCCTAGAGGAAGAAACCAGACTGCGGCAACAAATTCTCAATCTGGAAATCACTTCGCGCGAAGCAGACATTACCACCGGCAATCACATGGCCGAGGACGCCACAGCGGCTTTCGATCAGGCCGCTGCGGTCTCACTGCAGCGTGGCCATCAGATCGCGCTGGCCGCAGTCCAGCGAGCGCTGGCGCGCATGGCCGACGGCACTTATGGCATCTGCGAACGTTGCCATGAGCCGATTGATTTCGCCCGTCTCAAGGCGATTCCCCATGCCGCGCTGTGCATGACCTGTCAGAGGGTGGCCGAGCTGTGAATCCGGCCCTGCACATCCGCTTTCGGGCCTTTCTGGCGCGCTGGGGCTGGGTGCTCCTGGTAATGGGGGTGATCCTGGCCGCAGACCAGACATCGAAGGCCTGGATCGAGCGCGCGATTCCCCTGGGCGGCAGCATTGCGCCGATCCCGGCGCTTGATCCCTATTTCATGCTCGTGCACTGGGGCAACACCGGCACGGCTTTTGGCCTGCTTCAGGGTCAGGGCGGGGTGCTGGCCACGCTGGCGCTGGTGCTCATCGTCGTCGTGCTGCTTTTTTCCAGGCAGTTGCCCGTCCAGCACGCGGCGGTCCGCCTCTGCGTCGGCATGATCCTGGCCGGCGCCATCGGCAATCAGATCGACCGCGCCCGGCTGGGCCACGTGACCGACTTCCTGCTGTTTCAGGCGCCAGTCTCCGATCGCATGCTCCAGTTCCCGGCCTTCAACGTGGCCGACAGCTGCATTACGGTGGGCGTGATCCTGATGGCACTGTTAATTCTGCGTTTTGACGCGCGACAGGCAAAACAGCTTTCCACGGTCGAATAATGGGCACGATGGGCCGGCAGGCTGAGATAAATGGGGAAGCGGCTTCGGGAGATCGCGAGACTCCCGAAGTTTTGTTTGACGAAACAGACGATGCCTGGGACCTCCCGCCTGTCACGTTGACGCTGCGCGCGGCGACGGGCGGCGAGCGGCTGGACAAATGGCTGGCGGAGCAGCTGCCGGAGCACTCCCGTTCCGAGATCCAACGCTGGGTGGCCGAAGCGCGGGTCACCTTGCAGGGCCGCGCCCTGAAAGCAAGCTACCGGCTTACGGCCGGCGACGAGCTGGTCGTGGTCATCCCGCCGCCGGCCGATTTCGCGGTCGAGCCAGAACCGATCCCCCTTGACATCCTCTACGAAGACGACGACCTGATCGTCATCAACAAAGCGGCCGGGATGGTCGTGCATCCGGCTGCCGGCAACTGGCGCGGCACGCTGGTCAACGCAGTGCTCCACCATTGTCCACAGCTGGAAGGGATAGGAGGCGTTCACCGGCCGGGCATCGTCCATCGGCTGGACAAAGACACCTCTGGCCTCATCCTGGTGGCGAAGAACGATGCTGCGCAGCGAGCGCTGCAAGCTCAATTCCAGGAGCGCGCCATTCAGAAGACCTATCTGGCGCTGGTGCACGGCTGGATCAGCCCGTCGCGCGGAGAGATCAACGCGCCGATCGGCCGTGATCCGCGTCATCGGCAGCGCATGGCCGTGACGACGCTGGCCCGTGGCCGACCCGCCCTCACCTGCTACGAGGCACGAGGATTCTACGAGCAAACAGATGGGCCGCGGACATCAGGCGCCGGCCGACCGCGCTATACCCTGCTGGCCTGCCATCCGCTAACCGGCCGCACGCATCAAATTCGCGTCCATCTGGCCTACATTCGCCACCCCATCGTCGGCGATCCGGTGTATGGTGGCATCCGCAAAGGCACACTGGACTGCCCGCGCCAGTTCCTTCACGCAGAGCGCCTTCGTTTTCGCCTGCCCGGTTCCGGCCAGGAAGTCGAGTTCAGCGCGCCTCTGCCGGCCGATCTACAAGCAGCGCTCAATCGGCTGGCACTTCACACAGCCCAATCCTCTACCACCTCCCTCTCCTCTGTGGGGAAAGGGCTGGGGTGAGGAGCTACCCTCCAATCCACTACACCCCGAACGCAGGCCGACCGGGCACTTGATGACAGTTCCGGCAGCGCGCCTCATACACCTCGCTGGCGCCGACGAGAATCACCGGATCGTTATAGTGAGCCGGCTGTCCGTTGATCAAACGCTGCGTGCGACTGGCCGGCGCGCCGCACACCACACAAATGGCATGCAGTTTATCCACCAGTTCGGCCTCGGCCAACAGGAGCGGCATCGGGCCGAACGGCTCCCCGCGAAAATCCAAATCCAGCCCGGTGATGATCACGCGCAACCCGCGATCGGCCAGCACTCGCGCGACATCGGCGATCGTCCAGTCCAGGAATTGGGCCTCATCCACGGCGACTACGGTCGTATCGGGCCGCAGCTTGTTGAGAATCTCGCGCGCCGACTCGATCACCTCAGCCACGCAGTGCAGGCCATTGTGCGATGCGACCTCTGTGGCCGAATAACGATCATCTATCTTCGGCTTGAAGACCTGAACCCGCTGCCGGGCGATCTCTGCGCGGCGCACGCGGCGAATCAACTCCTCGGTTTTGCCGCTGAACATACTGCCGCAGATCAGTTCAATCCAACCGCCTCTTGGCTGTAGGTAGGGCATAGGAACCTCGGAACAATCGCTCTCGGACAAAAAAGAAGCTGGATACCGGCCACCTGCCTCCAGCATCCAGCATCCAGCTCCCGGTTCCCGGCTCCCGGCTACGCGTTGCCGCGACGTTTGGCCAGGCGCGTTTCCTGCGCAGCACGGCGCTGCGCCTCCTGCTGCAGACGAACCTGCTCGGCCGTCTCGGCGGTGCGCTCCAAGCGCTTCATGAAGCGATCAACCTGACCGGCGGTGTCCACAATGCGCTGCTCGCCGGTGTAAAACGGATGACACGACGAGCAGATGTCCACCTTGACTTCGGGGAGGGTGCTGCCGGTCGTCCAGCTATTGCCACATGCGCAGATGACCCGCGCGTTGGGATAGTATTTCGGATGAATCTTGGTTTTCATGGCAAGTCCTGATTCACATCTCAGCAGGATAGACGTTGACGACCTTCTTGCCGGCTCTGGTTTCGAACTTGACGTAGCCCCTGGCTGTGGCAAAGAGGGTATAGTCCCGCCCCAGATCGGTGTTCAGCCCGGGATGGAAAATCGTGCCGCGCTGGCGTACGATGATGCTGCCCGCATTGACCAGCTCGCCGCCGAACCGCTTCACGCCCAGGCGTTGACCGACGCTATCGCGACCGTTGCGGCTTGAACCGCCGCCTTTCTTGTGGGCCATTTCTCTCTCCTCGTCTCACATGTGAATATCTTCGATCAACAAACGGGTATACGGCTGGCGATGGCCGTGGCGTTTGCGTTCGCGCTTCTTGGGCACGTAATGGAAAAAGAGCACCTTGCGGCGTCGGCGTTGCCCGATGACCTTCGCCGTGACGGTGGCGCCGGCAATGACCGGCCGGCCAACCGTGACGTTCTCGCCGTCCACGACGAGCAACACCTGGTCCAGCACGACCGAGTCGCCGACCTCGGCCGACAGCTTCTCGACATCAATGAACTCTCCCGGCGCGGCGCGATATTGCTTGCCGCCGGTCTGCACCACAGCATACATCCTTTGGTTCCTCCTTGCGCGCTGCGCCCATCATGGCCCGCCGAGGGGACGATGAGACTTCGACTTGGCAGCGCACGGCGTGAAATCAGGCCGATAACGCGATGGCACGGCCCTGCACAGGCCGTACCAAAGTAATATTATAGTCGGGATCGAGCGGACTGTCAAAACAGAGTGCGCCGCAAGATTATCGCCCACGTGCCAGGCACCTGCGAGGGTGCCTGGCACGTCTGGCCGCTGGTCATCGTGTGTCCACGTGCCAGGCACCTGCGAGGGTGCCTGGCACGTCTGGCCGCTGGTCATCGTGTGTCCACGTGCCAGGCACCTGCGAGGGTGCCTGGCACGTCTGGCCGCTGGTCATCGTGTGTCCACGTGCCAGGCACCTGCGAGGGTGCCTGGCACGTCTGGCCGCTGGTCATCGTGTGTTCACGTGCCAGGCACCTGCGAGGGTGCCTGGCACGTCTCTGGCCGCTGGTCATCGTGTGTCCACGTGCCAGGCACCTGCGAGGGTGCCTGGCACGTCTCTGGCCGCTGGTCATCGTGTGTCCACGTGCCAGGCACCTGCGAGGGTGCCTGGCACGTCTGGCCGCTGGTCATCGTGAACCGTGCTGCCCTTCATCGTGCGGTTGACACTGCTGGAGGGATGTGCTATTTTAATAATGTCGTTGAGGCGACAGTCCCGTTTTTCACATAATCTGCTCAAGGAGGACACCATGAAGCATCGAGGCTGGATGGCTGTAGCGCTGCTTGTGCTGCTCAGCATGATCGTCGGTCTGATCGGCTGCACCCCGGTAGCGCCGAAGGACAAGGAGCTCAACGTGCTCTGTACGCCGCAAGAAGAATGGTGCCAGGGCATGAAGCAAGAGTTCGAAAAGAAGACCGGCATCACGGTCAACTACGTGCGGATGTCGAGCGGCGAGGCGCTGGCGCGCATTCAGGCCGAAAAGGCGAATCCGCAATTCGATATCTGGTGGGGTGGCCCGATTGACAGCTTCATCGCCGCAAAGAAGGATGGCCTGCTCGAAGCCTACAACTCCCCCAACTTCAAGAACCTCCTCGACGAAGCCAAATACAAAGACAAAGATAATATGTGGGCCGGCATCTACGTGGGCTCGCTAGGCTTTGCCACCAATAAAGACTGGCTGGCGAAAAACCCGAACGTCAAGGCGCCCACGTCATGGGATGACCTGCTCAAGCCGGAGTTCAAGGGTCAGATCATGGTGGCGCACCCATCCACCTCGGGCACGTCCTACACGGCCCTGGCGACCATCCTGCAGCTGCGGGGCGAGCAAGCCGGCTGGGAATATTTGAAGAAGTACGCGGCCCAGGTGCGCCAGTTCACAAAGAGCGGCGCCGCGCCGGCCAAGTTCGTGGGCCAGGGTGAGGCCGCCGTCGCCATCGTCTTCTCGCACGATACCGTGAACGAGATCGAAAACAACAAGCTGCCGCTCCTGTTGACCTTCCCCGAGGAAGGCACCGGCTATGAGATCGGCGGCCAGGCAATCCTGAAGGGCGCCAAGCACCCGAACGCTGCCAAGATGTGGTTCGACTGGGCGCTCACCCCCGAGGCGCAGGCGCTCGGGCCGAAGTACAAGGCATATCAGGCGCCCACCGTGAAAGGCGTCGAGTTGTCGCATCCTGAGCTGCTGCAGGTGAAGCTCATAGACTACAACTTCCAGTGGGCCGGCGAGAACAAAAAGGCATTCGTTGACAAGTTCACGAACGAAATCGCGGCCGCCAAAGATCTGAAGTAAACGATCGGCGAAACGAATCGTTCCACGTGCGACGTGCCAGGCATCTTGCAGAGTGCCTGGCACGTCGGTTCCACCAGGGCGTCGGCCTGCTCGCTGATTCATTGGTTTCTCGATTGCCCCACATCACGATAACGCGAGGACATCTGTGAGCGATCCAACTTCTCCGAGGTCTTCTTTCGCCGCCTCGCTTCAGCGCCGCTATCGCGAATTTGCCCTGATCGGCCGTGATCCCGTCTTGATGATCAGCCTCTTGTACTGCGGGCTGCTTCTGCTGGTCTTCGTCATCTTCCCCCTCTATCGCAGCATTGCCAACGGCTTTGTAGACGCCGGTGCTCAGGGCCCCTGGTACACCCGTCTCAGCTTGAAGTATTTTCTCCGCTACTTCGACTCCTATTACGGGCCATATTCCCGTCAGGTCTTCCTGAATACCATCGAGATGGGCCTGCTGACGGCCTTTGGCGGCACCGCGTTGGGCTTCGTCTTCGCCTACACTATGGTACGCTGTAATCCGCCGGCCAGAAATATCATCCACCTGCTGGCGCTGGTGCCCACCGTCTCGCCGCCATTTGCCCTGGCCCTCAGCACGATCCTGCTCTTCGGACGCAACGGCCTGATCTCGCACAAACTGCTCGGCATGGAGTTCCCGCCCGGCTCGAACGATATCTACGGCATGGATGGCCTGGTCTTCGTGCAGATCATCACCTTCTTTTCGGTGGCGTATCTGATCCTGCGCGCCATGCTGGAACGTCTCGATCCGAGCATGGAAGAGGCTGCACATAGCCTCGGCGCCGGCAAATTCCATATCTTTCGCACCGTCACCCTGCCGTTGCTGATTCCGGGCATTGCCGGCTCCTTCCTGTTGCTCTTCGTAGAGTCGCTGGCCGATCTGGGCAATCCGCTCTTCATCTCCGGCAATGTCACGGTGCTCTCCGCGCAGATCTTCCTGGCGGTCGCCGGCGAATACGATTATCAGAAGGCGTCGGCGCTGGCGTTCGTGCTTCTCCTGCCCACTTTGACCGTTTTTCTCGTGCAGCGCTACTACGTCACCCGCCGTTCGTACGTCTCGGTGACGGGCAAACCGACCGGCGGCCACATCGTGGTGCGCGAGCCGATCACGCGCGGCATTTTCACCGCCATCACGCTTCTGACCTGCGCCCTGATCGTGATCCTCTACCTGGCAATCGTCTATGGGTCGTTCGCCGAGGCGTGGGGGGTAGATTTCAGCCCGACGTTGCGCTGGTGGCAGCTGCTGCTGACGCGTGGGGTGGAGTCCATGCTCGACACCACCTTCCTGAGCGCGTTCGCCACACCGCTCGCCGGCCTCACCGGCATGGTGATCGCTTTCCTGGTGGTGCGCAAGCGCTTCAGCGGCAAAGATGCCGTGGATTTCGTCTCGAACCTGGGCGGCGCAGTGCCCGGTACCATCCTGGGCATCGGCTTTGTCCTCGCTTTCAGCACGGCGCCGTGGTTTGTGGTTGCCATCTTGCTCGGCGTGCTGGCGCTCTATCTGGTGGCGACTGCGCTCCCCAACCAGGAGAGGCCCGGGCGCCGCGTGTCCCCGCGCCTGATCGTGCTCGTTGCTGGCGTCGGCACAGGCGTGGGGCTGACGTTGCTCCTCAACCTGCTGGACATTTTCGTCGCCACGTACATCCTGGGCTTCATCTATCTGGCACTGGCCGGCCTGGCAGTGATCTTCCTGCGGCCACAGGCACAGCGCGGGATGGGCCGCGTGCCCAGGGCTGCCTGGCTGCTGGCCGGCATGGGCTTCTATTTGCTGATGTACAACTGGATCGAGTTCATCGCCCAGCCCATCGCCACCCTCAGCCGCAACATCGAGCGCGGCTTCTGGAGCAACGCCCTGTTCCAGATCGCCGACCACATCGCGGTCTTCTTCCAGACTCCGCTTCCCCTGACGGCCATCATCTACACGTTCCTGTCGGTTCTGGCGTTGGAGGGCAGCTGGCGGCTGGCAGATGGTCGGGTGCAGATCGCCAGGAACGTCTTCACCGGCGTCTTGCTGGCCCTCATCACGGCCCTCTGCTTCACGGGTCAGCCGCTGGCGCTGGTCGGCACGCCGTTCATCATCATCGCGGCGTTCGTGGTGCGTAGCCTGCCTGCCTCGGTGCGCGCGGGCGTCGCCGCGCTACAGCAGATTGACCCCAGCATCGAGGAGGCTTCTGGCATTCTCGGCGCGGACGCCCAGTATACCTTCCGCAAGGTGACGCTGCCGCTCATCCTGCCGGCGCTCCTGGCGGGCCTCATTTTCAGCTTCACCCGCCACATGACCAGCCTCTCGGCCATCATCTTCCTGGTCAGCGCCCGCTGGCGCATCGTCACCGCCTCGATCCTGAGCGAGTGGGAACAAGGCGGCGTGAGTATCGCTGCCGGCTATTCGACGGTTATCATCGTCGTCGTGCTGATTGCCATCGGCGCGCTCTATTTCGTCACGCGCAAGCTGCTGGCCGGCCGCGGCGACGTGGATTTGACGCTGGGAGCATGAGCTTGAAGGCTCCAGCTCTGGTGACACAAACGGAGACAAGCATGTATCTGGTGCTCGACAACGTGACCAAAGTTTTCACGGGCCGCGGCGCCACGGGCGAGGTGACCGCCGTCAACCGTGTGACGCTCAGCATCGCGCGCGGAGAGCTGGTGACGCTGCTCGGCCCGTCGGGCTGCGGCAAAACCACCACCCTGCGCCTGATCGCCGGCTTCGAGTTCCCCACTTCCGGACAGATCGTGCTGGACGGCAAGCCGATCAACGACCTGCCGCCGCACAAACGCGAGATGTCCATGGTCTTTCAATCCTATGCCATCTTCCCGCACCTCAACGTCTTCGAAAACATCGCCTACGGCCTGAACGTCCAACGCCGACCCCAGGACGAGATCAGACGGCGGGTAGCGAAGGTGTTGGATCTGGTCGAGCTGACCGGCCTGGAGAACCGCGCGCCGAATCAGCTTTCGGGCGGCCAACAGCAGCGCGTGGCGCTGGCCCGCGCCCTCGTCATGGAGCCGAAAGTGTTGCTGCTCGACGAGCCGCTCTCGAACCTCGACGCCAAGCTGCGCGAACAGATGCGCACCGAGATCCGCCGCATCCAGCGTCAGCTCGGCATCACCAGCGTTTACGTCACCCACGATCAGGTGGAGGCGATGACCCTCTCGGACCGGATCGTGATCATGAACCAGGGCAGAATTGATCAGGTCGGCTCTCCGGCCGAGATCTACCGCCGGCCGCGCACCCGATTCGTCGCCGACTTCATCGGTCGCGCTAATTTCGTCGAAGGGATCGTGCGCGAGCAACGCAACGGCACCCTCATCGTGAGCGCGCTGGGTGCCGTGCTGACCGTCCCTGCGCCCGATACAGCCGTACAGCCGGACGAACCGATCACGCTGGTGGTGCGGCCCGAAATGGTCGAACTGAACGCGCCTCAGGCGCAGCTGGCCGGGAAGATCCGTCGCACTTCCTATCTGGGCAGCATCGTCGAATACGACATCGAGGTTGGCGGACAGCTGCTCTCGCTGGTCGAACACGATCCCAGGCACACGGAGATCTACGGCGAAGGTCAAGCGGTGACATTGCGGCTGCTGGAGGATTGCCTGTACGTGCTGCCGAAGTGAAAAACACCACAGATCAGGAAGGGACAAAACACATGGGACAGATTGCAGTCAAATGGACGGGCGACGATAGCCGTTTATTCGTGGGCCGGGATAGCGGCGGCCGTGTCGTCACGGTCGGGTACTGGCAAAAGCCGGACGAAGCAGGGTGGACCGAATGGCGCGCGGCCAAAGCGTCCGATCTGCTCGTGATCGCCCTCTGCGCCTGCTCGGGCTACGACGTGGTAGACATCCTGCTCAAACAGCGGGCCGTCCTCACCGGCCTGACGATCATCGCCGATGCCGAGCAGGCCCCCGATCCGCCATGGGCCTTCGTGCGCATCCATCTGCACTACGTGCTCAGCGGCGCCAATCTCGACCCGCAGAAAGTGGAGCGGGCGATCAAGCTCTCCGAGGAGAAGTACTGCTCGGTGGCCGCGACGATTCGAGGCGTCACCCAGATCACGCACGATTTCGAAATCCGTCCCTGAGCCAGGGTGAGCAGGCGCCCTGCCCCCCCGCTCGGGCCAGTCTCTGACCGTGCCCTGGGTGGCTCGGTCAGGAAACCGGCCACAGCACAGGCGACCGCATGACCACCATCCCGGCACGC
>Ga0209721_1001534_pt1 | contig 16923 bp, 21 predicted proteins | sample TshhotsprinmetaG_FD_184139 | JGI IMG/M metagenome (GOLD analysis project Ga0209721, IMG submission 184139) | Hot spring microbial communities from South Africa to study Microbial Dark Matter (Phase II) - Tshipise hot spring metaG (SPAdes)... | ecosystem: Environmental > Aquatic > Thermal springs... | reverse complement strand
CACCCCCTCTACTTTAACACACATTTTGTTTGCTAGAATTTCACCCATCTTATGTTCCATAATATCAAATAAAGTGATAGTTTATAATTTGAAAAAAGCTTTTGTATACGTCATTTTTTATCTGTTAAATAAATTTTTCAATTCCTCATTTCCATATATCCTACTTTCAAAAACTGGAACTAACTTTCTTGAAGCATTTTCCATTTCAGCCATAAACGCCAAATCATCGAAATAAACAACAATATCAAAAGTTTTATAAAGATCATTTATGTCAATAGAGTCTTTAGTTATTTTGTTAATGGATAAACAATTATTTTCAGTAAGCTTCTGTATAGGTTTAATTGACTTTGAGGTTGTAGTTACTTTTTGTTTTTCTAAATTTTCGTCATAGTCATTTGATCGTTTTTCAATAATTACGAATAAGTAGCCATCATTTATTAATGCGTCTGTAGTCTTGTATGCTTTACCAATACCCATTACAAAAATTCATCCTCCAGGTACTCTTTATGCTATTCTACTATAATCAATCTCACTTGAAAAAACATAAAAACTTGTTATAGTTTCACAACGCAATATGTCCATTGCATCCATAACCGCTGGATTACCAGTCAAATTTTTAACTTGTCCAAGGGAAATTTTTTGAACAGGTTTAATTGAGTATTTATTTATTTGAACCTCTCGTAAATAAAACGTGTTGTCTGACCAAATCCCGTATATACGTCTGGATATTACTTTTGCGCCTCTGCTAATTGATGCAAACATATTTTTATTAAGTCATTTTATTGTCAATATCAATATTAACTCTTTTTTGTTTTATTTTATCAACATTCTTCATAGTTGTCGTTTTCAATCATGTCTCAATAGAACTCATACATTATTACAACAATATTTTATTCGGATAATTCTATATGTGATCCCTTTAATTCCTTTGATATCTTAATACTATCTTTCCAAATTATCAACAACTATTTTGTAGTTTTTTTCCTCAATTAGGGTAAGATTCCACTGTCTTACTGCTATAACTAAAAAGTTATTCATCGTAAATGTAACTAGTATACTCTTTCGACTGTCAATTCATTAAATCAATCCAAAAAATATTGGTAACTCTAATGCCTGATCTATTCTTGCAAAAATGCCCTTGAGTTTTAATCTATAAAAAAAATACTCAGCTCTGTCTTTCTAATAACCTGGAGTCTATCTATAATTGTTTCTGGTGATTTTGATTTTTCTTTACATAGTAGCTTTCAATAACTAATCAACCTCTGTTACTCTAACTATCCTTTAGTAAATAACTAGAAATACCACACACATCAGTATATTTTATTTGCCTTCTTGCCCTTTATTGAACAGACATAGAAATCAAACTTTATGTGATGACCTTTAAAGATTCCATCTGATTGTAAATCATCTATGTTTTGATGGAGATTTACGTTTTATTTGTTAGTATATACTTTCTCATAAACACTTTAAATAAATTGACACATTCTCGATAAAATATCTACGAAGGAATGAATAAAGTTTATAAAAAAGTTCGTAACAATCACTTATTTCTCAAAGACCCTTAAATGATTTTTCTAACTAAATTATATTCAGAAGTAACCTGGTTTAAACTTCATCAAATTAATAAAACCACCTTTTAGTTCCAGTTTGGCATCAATAAAAAAATGTAACACTCGATAGAATTTTTCTGCTTTGGATATTTTTCTATGACTCTATTAAATATTTAATTGTCTAATCAAAAACTAATCGTGATAGATTTCTGTACCTGAATAGATGTTTATTGCAATTATACATTTTGAATAATCAAAAGACTTTTTGTATAATCTTAAGTAATCTCTAAAACAGAATTTTTATGTTTCGAAACTTTAAACAGTAAGTATAACTATTATGAATTTCTTTAGAATTTTTTAATTACTTAATAGTTTATCGAAATTGAAAGTTAAAGCGTTGACTTCTGAAAACCTCATTACTGTAAATTAGATTTTACACATCAATTTGACCGATATTTTGGTACGAAAAAAAATTAAAATGACCACATGTAATTTTTCATAACACACAAATTTGTAAATAATAGCCAAAAAAGATTAAACATTTACTCTGGTGTAACTCCGTATCAAATGCTTTACAACTTCTGTGAACTTTTATTGAATAAGTCAAAACGAAATTAAATCAGCGGAAATTGATAATGAGATCAATTTAAAGAAAAACATTTGAGATTCATTTTTTTGTTTTGTAAAAAATAGATACTATAATTTGTCATAATTAATATGAAAAAGTTCGATCAAAAGATAAATTTTCAATTTTTGCAAAATTAAGTGTTTATTTCTTGTATAAATTATTTTTGCTAAGTATATTTTAATTAGAAAATATTTAATTTCGTACACTTAAATACTGTCTAACTTTTAGCCGTAATGAAACTTAATAAGTTATCATCAAAAGCCTGTGATGCTGTAAGTTTTCCACAGACTTTTAATAGTCGTTACATAAACAAAAATTCATTAGATCGGTTAGAAAACCCTCACTTTAATTTTAATTCATCTCTTTACAATTTCATATTCCTCTTGAATAGAGAGAAACATCTGAATGGTTGCATAGCAATATTGTTTTTTTCGTAGCAAGGGTAAGATCAGGTACGCCATATTTTTTAAATTTTGGGAGGTAAAAGTATGGTGATTAGCAAAGAAGATTTTCTCTCCTACCTTTATAAGCTTTCACAGGAAAATAAAATTCAAGTAATCATACCTGAATTAAATAACATTAACAACAATAATGAAAGAACTTTTTATTTTTCATTATTAAAAGAAAATTCAAAACCGGAGCTAAATTCTTACCGTACAGTAGATCCTGCAAAAATACTTTTTTATCTATTCAGGGAAAAAGTTTTGCCTGTTGCTCAGCAATTTCCGCAACGCATCGTATTAGGAATTAAGGAATGTGATTTAAAGTCAATAAAACTGTTAGATACAGCCTTAACAGGAAGCGGATTTATAGATCCGGTCTATAAAGCGTGGCGAGATAATACTCTAATTATTTCATCAGATTGTTATGATATTCATCAAACATGTAGTTGTAACCTAGTAGATGGTTTGCCATATCCAACAGAGGGTTTTGATATAAACATTTCGTCAATTAATGGTTCACTGATTTTACAAGTTGGTTCAGATAAAGGAAAAGAATTTTTAGAAAATTTGAAAAAAGAATTTACGATAAGAGAAGCTAATTCAAATGAACTCGAAGAAATCACTAAGAAAAGAAATGAAACGTTAGAAAAATTAAATGAAAAGAATGCACATTTAATGACTGATAAGAATTACAGTGAATTTAGAAAAGTTGATATGACCCTTTGGCATGAGGAATCAAAGACATGTATTGGATGTGGTGCTTGTACTAATATTTGTCCAACGTGCTATTGTTTGATCTTAAATGATGAATCTGAAAGCAATTCTTTCGTAAAGGTTCGGACGTATGATTCATGTCAATGGTATGGTTATGCAAGAGTTGCCGGAGGCGGAACTCCCAGACCAAAAATGACAGAAAGATTTCGTCACCGTTACTTATGCAAGTTTGATTACATGGTCAAGAATTTTAATTTATTAGGCTGTACTGGTTGTGGAAGATGTACTGAAGCATGCGCAGGCAAAATTGATTTTAGAGAGGTAGTAAAAAAAGTTAGTTCAGCTGTGATCAAAGTTTAAGATTATCGAGGAAATAAAAGATGAGAAAGTTGAAAGTTGAAAGGTTGGAATTTTTATTTAACCATCTATCTCAGCTTAGCGATACAACCTCCATTAGTAATAAACACATTGAAAAATTAAACTTATCAATTCCTGAAAATTTAACAAAACTACTTTCTCTTTCAAAGGAATTAATCTATTCAATATCATTCATAAAAATAAGGTAAGGTTATGCAGAATCCTTACGAAGTAATAAAAGCAGAAGTTTATGATATCATTCAAGAGTCACCTCTCATCCGTACATTAAGATTAAAACCTGAGAAGCCGATTGAATTCAAGACTGGTCAATTTATTGAGTTAGGTTTACCTGGAATTGGAGAAGGACCCTTCACACCATCATCCTCCCATTATATTTCAGAGACGATGGACGTAACAATAATGAAAACTGGTTTTCTCACCGAACACATTCATAAGATTGACCCAGGTACGTTAGTTGGAATTCGAGGACCTTTTGGTTCTCATTATCCACTTGAAAAATTCAAAGGTAAAGACGTATTAATTGTTGGAGGTGGATGTGGTCTTGCTCCTCTTCGTTCACTTTTTCTCAGCATGCTTCATGATAACAAAGCTTACAATAGCATTACATTTCTTGCAGGTGCAAAAACTCCTAAAGATTGCATTTATAAAGATGAGGTAACAGAATGGCGTAAATATGACAATGTTAAATTCATTCGAGCTGTTGATGAAGTACCACCAGAAGAAGAATGGAATGAAAATGTGGGGGTTGTCACTACTCTTTTCGAAAAAGTGAAAATAGAGGTTAATGGCAATCCAGTCGTGGTATGTGGCCCACCATTAATGATGAAATTTGCAACTCGTGATCTATTAAAGTTAGGATTTAAGGAAGAGAATTTATATCTATCCATGGAAAAGAAAATGTATTGTGGATTTGGGCAATGCAGGCATTGTATAATTGGTGGATATTATGCTTGCAAGGATGGTCCTGTATTTACCTTTGATCAAATTAAAAATGAGGAGGCAATCTGGGAATGAGAAAATTGTATATCGATATTCCAGAATTGTTGAAATCGAATGTTGATCTTCACACGATCGAGTGTGAATATATGTATCACCATAAAAATAATGGTGCTTTCACTTTATTTGAAGTAGCCGAGTTTTCTGTTTATTGTCGGCAGTGTAAAGAGTCATTCTGTATAGATGCATGTCCTAAGGATGCTCTTGAGCATCAGGAAAATGGAATGATTAAAAGATATAATATGAGATGTGTGGGTTGTAAGAGTTGTGTTCTGGCCTGTCCATTTGGTACAATTTTCCCCGAAGTGATGAATTATGTGACTTCTAAATGTGATTTCTGTTTGAATCAAATAAATGATAATCCTGATTACATTCCTGCATGTGTTAAAACAGCACCACCAGATACATTCATAATGAAGGAAGTCGAAGAAGATCCGAAACAAAACATTTTCTTCGTTGGAGATTATTTAGCCATAAAAGCACCCAGCTGGTTAAATAAGGAGGGAAGATTATGAACCTTGAGATGCTTTTTTACCTCTTAATATTTCCAGGATTTCTATTCACAGCTGTACTTGGATTAGTAGTTGGCTGGGTTGATAGAAAAGTATCAGCAAGATTTCAATATCGAGTTGGCCCACCATTTTTCCAGAACTTTAATGATTTTTTCAAGCTCCTGGGAAAAGAGACAATCTTAATAAAAGATACTCTTCAAAGTTTGTTCTTATTAGCACCTTTCATCTCGTTTGGAATGATTGTGATAGTAGCCACACTTCTAGGGACAACTCTATTTTTCAATTTAAGTTTCGGTGGAGATTTAATTGTGATCATGTATTTGTTGATAATTTACTCTATTATGGTTGTTTTGGGAGGTTCATCGACGGGTAACATTTTTTCTAGCGTAGGTTCAGGAAGAGAAATTAAGTTATTACTTGCTGACGAACTTGCATTCATTCTTGTTCTACTTGTTCCAATAATAAAATCGGGATATCAAATAAATTTGGGTGGAATAGTTGCAGCTCAATCAGAAACCATGTTCATTGGTTCAGTGTCGGGTTTTATAGCCTTCGTTTTTGGATTGCTATGTATTCAAGCAAAAATGACACTACCACCTTTTCACATTCCAGAAGCAGAGACAGAAATTGTTGAAGGACCATTTATTGAATACAGCGGTCCACCTTTAGCATTCTGGAAACTAAATCATTATATGATGTATGTTATTTTCCCATTTTTACTCGTTCTACTGTTTTTAGGTGGATTTGGATTTGAAGGGATCGAAATACTCTGGAGTGTTTTAAAGTATTTAATAATTGTGGTCTTAATGATAATCATAAAAAACACTAACCCCCGTGTAACAATTGAAGATGCAATGAAATTTTTCTGGCGTTACGCAACACCATTGACCTTGCTTGCAGTAGTGCTGGCAGTTTTTGGTTATTGATATTGAGTTCTTTGAAAATTTGGAAAGTCTCATTTTAAGTGGGGAGGAAGTGTGGGAGGTTCTAGAATTTAATGGGAATGATATATTGATTGTCATGCTGAACTTGTTTCAGCATCTATTTGTTTCAGCATCTTAGATCCTGAAATAAATTCAGGATGACAGGGAGAAAAGAGATTCCGAAATGAATTCGGAATGATGATGGAGAAATTGACAAAAACGAACAAAAATAAACTAAACGGGAGAAAAAATGGGCTGGTACAATAAAAGGCTTGCCAGGTCACTTTGGGTTTACCATGTGAGTGCATCCCCATGTAACAATTGTGATATTGAAATACTCGATTTACTTACACCCAAATATGATGTAGAACGATTTGGTATAAAACTCGTCGGGTCTGTTCGCCACGCTGATGTGATTTTATTAAGTGGCGTGATAAATAAAAAAGTAGCACCAATGGTAAAACGAATATATGAGCAAGCCTCGAAACCATGCTTTGTAGTCGGTGTTGGCACCTGTCCAGCATCAGGATGTTGTTTCAATGACAGCTATAATATTGTCGAGAGACGTTCAGATGTGATTCCAATCGATATGGTTATACCAGGTTGTCCACCTAAACCCGAAGCGATGATTGAAGGCGTAGTAAAATTAGTGGAGGTTTTGAATGGCTGATTATCAAGATTTTTTGAAAATCATGGGAGATAAAATAAAATCCAAAATCGAAAAGCCTCAAAGGTTATACTTTGAAGTCGATAACGAACATATTTTAGAAGTGGCTGATTATTTATTTAACACTTTAGGCTGTAGACTTTCAACTGCAACTGCCAAAGAAACATATCAAGGAATTGAGGTCTTATATCATTTTTCCCACGATAAAACTGGAATATACTTTTGTCCTCGAGTTGTTATGACTGATAAAAAGAATCCACGAATGAATTCAATAACTCCAATAGTACGTGGTGCAGAGTGGATAGAAAGAGAAATGTCGGAAATGTTAGGAATTACTTTCGAAGGACATCCAAAGCCAGAACCTTTATTGACTCGGGAGAATAAAGAGGTAATGAAAGTTCCTCTAAGAAAATGGAGGTGGCAATGAATAAAAATGTTATTCCGATTGGACCTTATCATCCTTTGTTAGAAGAAGCCGAATATTTTACGCTTGTAGTTGATGGGGAGACCGTTGTTGATATTGAACTTGATATTGGATATATGCATCGTGGCCATGAGTTTATTTCTGAGTCTAAAACATTCACACAATCAATTTACCTGGTAGAAAGAATTTGTGGAATTTGTTCTACATCTCACCCTTTTGCATTCGTACAAGCAGTGGAAGACGTTGACAATATTGAAATACCTCTCAGAGCAAGATACATCCGAACATTAATTGGTGAACTTGAGAGAATACATAGTCACTTACTCTGGCTTGGTTTAGCAGGTCATTTTATTGGATACGATACAGTATGGATGTGGGCATGGAAATGGCGTGAACCAGTTTTAAATATGTTTGAGATTATTTCTGGTAATAGAAATCATTACGGGATGTTTAGAATTGGTGGAGTTGCAAAAGACGTAGACCCTTCAAAAGTTGGAAAACTTATAGAAATACTTGACGAAATTGAGAAGAAAATTGAAATGATCGCTAAAGCAGCAAAAGATGATCCTGTTCTAAAATCAAGATTGAAGGGAGTAGGAGTACTAACCAAAAAAGATGCAATAGATTTTTGTGCTGTTGGTCCTACAGCTAGAGCATCGGGAGTTCCAATTGATGTAAGAAAAGATGAACCAAAAGCTGCTTACGATTTAGTGGATTTTAATATCATCGTTACAGAAAATGGCGATGTATATGATAAGTTAGTAGTTCGATTACTTGAAACTTTTGAGTCAATAAAAATATGCAAGCAGTGTCTTGAAAAATTGAAAACTACAAATGGCGGAATCAGAAACAATGTGAAAGAAATTTCAGCAGGCGAAGGAATCGGAAGATACGAAGCTCCACGTGGTGAAGTTTTTCATTACGTACAAACTGACGGAACAAATAGACCAGTTCGACACAAAGTAAGAGCTCCAAGCTACGTAAATATTCCAACATTCAAAGCATCATGTAAAGGAATATCAATAGCTGATGCTTTAATTACTTTAGCTTCCGTTGATCCATGTTATTGTTGCACAGAAAGGTCGATCAAAATCAGAGATAAGAATTTTAATCTTTTGAAGTTTGACCTCTTGAAGCTATCACTTGAAAAAACTGAACAGATTAAGAGGCAAATGAAATGAATGAGCTATTATTTTTCATATTAATACCACTCGTAACCGGAATTATTAATTGGTTTCTTCCAATAATTTTACGGAAAGTTTTGACTTTCTTATCTACTACAGTGGGTTTATACTTAGTTTTTAGTTTCTATCAAACAGCGCCAGAACCATTCATACTTTTTAACGAGACTATTTTTACAATTAACTCATTAGGATTATTTACAGCATTATTTATTCAGATTTTAAGTTTTGTCATATTGATTTATTCACTTTATGGCGTTCCAAGGGAAATTGAAAAATCGTTTTTTTATCTTTATCCACTTACGGTAGCATTTTGTCAGAGTGTCGTATTAAGTGATAATTCAATTTCGTTTATTTTATTCTGGGGTTTAAGTGGACTTACACTTTATTTATTTGCTACTCTGGGAAGCACAAATGATTCACCTGTTGCAGCGAAAAAAACTTTTATAATTATTGGCGGGAGTGATGCATTTTTATTGATGGGTATAATACTATTGTATATACTCTCACCAACTTCTAGCTGGTCATTAAGCAGTATTTCTAGTAATCTTGATAATAATTATTCAATAATTGCATTTGTATTTTTATTAATAGCTGCATTTGCAAAAGCCGGTGCGTTCCCACTTCACACCTGGGTACCTGATTTTGCACAAAATTCCCCTGTCGAAAGTTCTGCTTTCTTACCAGCGTCATTGGATAAGCTTTTAGGAATCTTTCTTCTAGCAAAGATGCTAACTCAAATTTTTATAGTCGATTTAGTTGTCAATCTTATATTAATAAGTTTAGGTGCTTTAACTGTTATCACTGCAGTAATGATGGCAATGATACAACACAATGGATATCGATTGTTAGGTTATCACGCAGTAAGTCAGGTTGGATATATGGTTATGGGTGTGGCCAGTGGCCATCCATTAGCATTTGCCGGTGGTATTTTTCATATGATTAATCATACCATTTATAAGTCAAATCTTTTTCTATCATTAGGTTCAGTTGAAAAGAGAACAGGCACACCTGATTTGAATGAGCTTGGTGGACTTGGCAAAAATATGCCGCTTACATTTTTAATGGCTTTAATTGGTGCTCTTTCAATTTCTGGAATACCACCATTCAATGGTTTCTTCTCCAAATGGATGATATATCAAGGGTTATTAAACAAAACGTCTACACTTTCAGAAGGATATCAAATCTGGCTATTGATATGTATAGTTATTGCAATCTTTGGTAGTGCGTTAACTCTAGCAAGCTTTCTAAAGTTTTTGCATGCAACTTTTCTGGGTAAAAAGACTGAAAAATATAAAGACACAAAAGAGGCGCCTTTTAATCAATGGTTTGCAACTGGAATTCTTTCTTTATTATGCCTGGTCTTTGGTGTTTTTGCAGTTGTCCTGCCACTTAAAAAACTTATCTTTCCGTTAACGGAGACTACTTTATTAGGTAAACCAGAATTTATTGGTCTATACGAACCGGTTAATCTTTTACTACTTTTTATAATAATTTTCTTGGTTGGAATGATAATTTATGCTACAAATGCAAGGGTTAGATTTGATGAAGTATATGTTGGGGGAACTCCCGCATTCGATAAATATAGAGTTTCAGGTACAGAATTTTACAATGAAGTAAGAAATTTTCCTCTATTAAAAGCCGTCTATAACTTTGCTGAGCGCAAGTATTTCGACTTGTATGAGCTTTTTAAGAATTTCACATTGTGGATTTCAGAAATCTTTCAAAAAGCTCATCCGGGATTATTACAGTTGTACTTACTCTACTTATTAATTGGATTTATGATAATAATGCTGCTTCTATGAAATAAAAAAGGTAATTAATGTACTTTTTACTTTTAAGAAATTTTTGTCAGCTAATAAAATGATTATAAATCTGGGAGGATTAAATGCCTGTAGAAATATGGATTACATACATACTTATATTAATGATTATCGCTTCAATTGCAGCTTTAGAAATTGAAGACGTTTTATCTTCAATAGTTGCAATTGGAGTCGTGGGATTAGGCGTGTCATTATGTTTTCTTTTCCTTCAAGCGCCAGATTTAGCTATTGTACAATTTCTATTTGAAATTTTCGCATTGATAATTTTAGTGAAGGCTTTTTTAGGAAAAGAATATCACAAAACAGAAAGTACGAAGTTAAATATCATACTAACAATTGTAACGATAATTACATTGACCTCCATTTTGATTTTCAGCGTTTCAGTTTTTGATTTACTACCAGATTTTGGAAAACCGTATATGAACACAGCGCAGTATTATTTAGACAATGGTGCAAGAGAGACCGGCGCTGCGAATCTGGTTAGTTCAGTAATTCTCGATTACAGAGCATATGATACACTGGGTGAGATAACTGTTTTATTCACTTCGATTCTTGGTGCACTTTCAATACTTAGAATCAGATCTCAAATGAAAAAAGAAAATTCGGAGAGTCAAAATGCATAAACATGAAGGAATGACGCTAATTGTAAAAACAGTAACTCGAATTAGCGTATGGATGATTTTACTTTACGGCACCTATATTGTTTTTCACGGACATCTTTCACCCGGTGGTGGCTTTGCCGGAGGAGTAATCATAGCTTTGGCATTATTAAATGTTCTTCTAGCATACGGTAGAAATTTTGTTACTGAGTGGCTCAGTATAAAATTTTTACATGGTCTCGAATCTCTTGCTGCTTCTTTTTTTGTTATCATAGGTATCCTTGGAATGGTTTACGTAGGTTATTTCTTAGGCAATTATCTTTCAAAAGGAGAGCTGTTTAATCTACTGAGTGCAGGTACAATTCTACCGTTAAATATCGTAATTGGAATTAAAGTAGGTACGAGTTTATTCATTGTGATCTGGTTTTTATCTGAATTAAAAATTGATAAAGGAGAATGAAATATGATTGTTTACATTTTATGTTTTGTTCTTTTTCTTGTTGGAATATATGGAGCAATAACTAAACGCGATTTAATTAAAATAATTCTTTCAATCAGCATACTCGGTTACAGCGTAAACTTGCTTTTTATTCTTTTCGCCTACAGAAGCGAATCGATTTATCCAATTCTTTCTAAAGGTAAAGAAATCTTACCAATGGTCGATCCTTTACCACAAGCTTTAGTGTTAACCTCAATTGTAATTGAATTGGGAACTACTGCAATGCTTGTTGCTCTCGCCGTTAGACTATTTGAGAAGTATAAAACATTTGATATAACTCAGATAAGGAGGTTAAAGGGATGATACTTCCTTATTATATCATTATACCTTTATTAACAGCCTTTATAATTTCGCTAATAGCAGGCAAAAAAGATATTTATGCAATTTGGCTGAGTTTTATTGCGACAACTGCTTTGTTAATTCTCTCTATATATTCTCTTTTAACGAGTAAGCATGAAACAATCACATATACAATGAGTGGCTGGAAAATTCCTTTCGGAATAGTTTTAGTTCAAGACGCTTTGACATCTTTCACTTTAGTGACAGTAAATATAATCGCTTTTACAGCTATTTTATTTTCAATTAATTACATAAGGTATCTTTCATCAGATTGGAAATATTATGCTTTGTTTATGCTTTTATTAACTGGAATGAATGGAGTTGTGGTTACTGGTGATTTATTTAATCTTTATGTACTTATGGAAATTGCACTTTTTGCTGCGTTTGCGCTGGTAGCATATGGAAGCCGTGCTGAGGAATTCGAAGCTGCATTTAAATATGCCGTCATGGGTTCAATTTCTTCTTTTATGATCTTACTTGGCATTGCGGTAACATACAGTGCTACGTCTTACTTAACAATGGCAAAAGTCGCTGAGGTTTTACCACTTGTTGATAAGAAAGTTGTGTTTTGGGTAGGTGCACTGTTTATTGCTGGCTTTAGTCTTAAAGCAGCCTCAATACCATTTCACTCCTGGTTACCAGATGCTCATTCTTCTGCTCCTGCACCTATTTCAGCTATGCTTTCTGGAGTTTTAATAAAAGCACTTGGTATATACGTATTATTGCGAATATTTTATAACGTTTTAGATGCCCCTGAAATTTTCTTGAAAGCATTTTTAGTACTTGGAACCATTTCAATTTTAATTGGAGTATTTTTAGCTATTGGCCAGTGGGACTTCAAACGATTACTTGCATACCACAGCATAAGCCAGATTGGATACATTCTACTCGGTATTGGAATTGGAACACCGTTAGGAATTTTAGGAGCTGTGTTTCATTTACTTAATCACGCCATTTTTAAGGGTCTGCTCTTTTTAAACTCGGGTGCTGTGGAAATAGCTCTTGGCACAAGAGATTTACGTAAAATGGGTAATCTTTCAAAAATTTTGCCTGTTACATCACAAACATCATTAATAGCATCACTATCTATTTCTGGAATTCCACCTTTCAATGGATTCTTCAGTAAGTTAATTATAATTATTGCTGCAATTGAAGCAAACTTGCCGTGGTATGCATTCTTTGGGATCATAGGAAGTCTGCTAACACTTGCGTCATTTATGAAAGTTCAAAGATACGGTTTCAAAGCTGAAAATGTTATTGAAGTAGCATCAAATAAAATTGATTGGCGAATGAATTTGGCTATGATACTATTAGCTGCCCTCTGCATCTTAACAAGTATGATGGTTATTCCAGGAATTCGTGAGGTAACTTTAGACCCTGTTGTGAGTGTTGTTGCAAATAAAACAGAGTACATAAAACTAGTTCTGGGAGGATTGAATGAGAACTAAAATAAAAAGCAAAATTTTTGTATTTATTTTTTCTGCTATTGTCTGGTTTGCCTTAACAGGTGCAGCGAATTATCAAGAGATTATATTAGGAATTGTTATAGCAATACTAATAAGTTTGGTGGCAGGACAGTTTTTAATAACGACGGAAAAAAGTCAGCATCCAATAAAGAGGTTCTTCTTTTTCATTCTTTACATTTTCAAGTTTGTTTGGGAAATGATTAAAGCAAATATTGAGGTTGCGTATCTCGTGATTCATCCTTTGGTACCAATTAAACCTGGAATTGTTAAAATTAAAACTAAACTTACGAAGGATTCCTCAATAACTGTTTTATCAAACTCTATAACATTAACACCTGGTACGCTAACGGTCGATGTAAACAAGGATAAACAAGAACTTTACGTCCATTGGATAAAAGTCAAATCAACTGACATTGATGAAGCAACAAAAGAAGTTGCACACAGATTTGAAAAATTATTAACGGAGGTTTTTGAATGAAAGTTATAAAATGGCTAATTGGGTTAATAATTTTCATTGCATTCTTTTATTTCAATTTTTTCATTTACGAAGGGGACTTTTTATTAAAGTTAGTAAACGTGATTCTATTGAGTGCATTTCTGGTTTTACTGAGAGTTATTTTTGGTCCAACCACAGCGGATAGAATAGTCGCTGTAGATATCCTCGGCATTCTAATTATTGGAATAACAGGGATATTGAGTATCTATTACAACGAATCTTTTTTAATTGATATAGGATTGATATGGGCGCTATTAAGTGTAATTGCAACGCTTGCATTTTCAAAAATATTTGAAGGGAGGCAATTAGATGATTGAGACAATTGGAATTATATTAATTTGTATTGGGGTTGCATTTGATTTTCTCGGAGTTTTGGGTCTAATTCGTTTACCCGATGTTTACAATAGGCTCCAGGCAGCTACAAAATGTGTTACATTCGGTACCATGGGAATTTTGATTGGATTAATTTTCATAAAAGGATTTACATTGTTTGGATTGAAAGCTTTAATTGGTATTGTATACATTGTGCTTGCAGCTCCAACCGCGGCGCATGCTGTTGCCAGAGCGTCACATAGAAATAGAATTCCACTAGCAGACATATCAATAGTGGATAAATACGAAGAAGATAAAGAATTAAAAGTTTAACCCAACAAGAATAATCTGGAGTTTTGCAGGATGTATTTACCAAAAATTAGAGAAATCAAGGAAGCTTTAACTTCTTTCTTTTCAAAGCCTTATACGACAAAATTTCCAAAAGAAAAATTTACACCTGAACCAGAGTTCAGAGGATTCCCACGATACTATGAAGAGGATTGCGTTGGTTGCGGAACTTGTGCACAAGGATGTCCTCCGGGAGCAATCACTATGTCAGATGACCTAGAACAGAAAAAACGTAAGTTTGTAATTAATTACGGTTCATGTATTCATTGTGGTCAATGTCAAGAAAATTGTATAACGGAGAAAGGTATTAGATTAACAACTGAATACTCCCTTGCTACAATGGACCAAAACGACCCAAGATTATTTGAAACTCTGGAAAAAGAATTACTTATTTGTGAAGTATGTAATAACATAATTTGTGCAAAAGATCATATTGACTTTATCAGGAAACGATTAGGTGCTAAAGGATATTCTCATCCAAATATCTTACTTAATTTACAAAGCAATTTCCACGCATTAGAAATAAGTAAACCTAAATCACGAATACGTAGAGAAGATCAATTTAAATTGGTATGCCCGAAATGCCGACAGAAGATTGTAGTGGAAGATGAATTTTACTCATTTACTAGATAAAATTTCAAAATTTGAAAATTCAAAAATTGTTTTTGTAGGACTTGGAAATGAATTAAGAGGAGATGACGCAAGCGGAATAGAGTTTCTTGAAAAATTAAAAACTTCAAATGAACTAAAGGATTCTCACTTTATAAATGTAGGAACAAATCCTGAAAATTACCTAGATAAAATCCTTTCCTTTGAACCTCAACTAGTTGTTTTTATTGATTCTGCTGATATGAATTGTAAACCAGGTGAAATTAAATTCATTGATGACAGGGAAATTATAAATCATGAATTTAGTACGCATAGTTTTTCCATTTCACTCATTAAGGAATTCCTGCTAAAACAAAAGTCCATGGAATTTTTATTCATTGGAATACAACCGTTAAATACTTCTTTTCGAAAAGGTTTATCAGAAGAAGTTATCAATAGTATACATCACTTCTTCGAAATCTAAATTAAGGTCAAAATTTTTGTTGTGAGAAAAACTATTCTAAATTTGACTTCGTGAACGGTTAACTAGATCTATCTTAGTTATAAAAATTTACGATTTCTAAGGAACGTGATTATAAATAGTAGTAAAATTATTATTGATTGAAAAGAAATAGGATCAATTTAGAAATCCTTCTAAAGTCACTAATTAATACTTGACCATTAATTTCAACCAAGCACAATGTCCATTATTCAGTAAAGCAAATGAATTTCTCTCAATCAATTAATCAACCAAATAAATAGCTAAAAAATTACTATAAAGAAAGCTCAATAAAAAGCTATAAACCCTCAGTAATTCTCTCACCGGGGGTTAACTTCTAATAGATGAATATTATTGTTATTTTACCAAAGTCATTTTCTTAACATCATTATATCTGGTTGATTGAAATCTATAAAAGTATATCCCTGCAGTTAATCCATCACCAATAAAACTCAATTTATACGTACCAGGTTTTAAATAACCATTAAATAATTCTTTGACTCTATTACCTAAAACATCAAAAACCTCTAAAGTGACAAAATCTTCAATTGGTATTTGAAAACTTTTTACAGTTGTAGGATTAAATGGGTTTGGATAATTCTGCATTAAAACAAATTCTGCTGGATGAGTTTCGCCTTCTTTTACACTTGAAATTTCAGGTAAATCAACAAAACCATAAAATATTTCTTCGCTTGGTAACCTTCTATCAATCCAAGCTGTGTATAGTTTATTTTCAAAAATTGCTTTATCAAAAACACCCCTATCGTCAAATCCTTCAACTACAGAGGAATCAAAATCATTTATTTTCACTACTTGAGACCAATTTCTAAAATTTCTAGTACTCTGGACGTATAAATTTCCATCAAGATCTAGAAAAAATCTTACAAACTTACCATCGGGAGTTACACTCAAGTTAGAATAATAAAAATTAGTATCAAACAACACTGGTTCTTGCCATGTTTCGCCTAAATCAGTTGATTTGAGAATTAAATTGAGAGGTTTATCTTCACCTGGTCCGAAACCAAAATTTATGTAGTTATATGAAATATATAGATTATTTTGGTTGTCCATCAGAACTTGTGTTTTCATATCATATTGAGGAAACGGTATACATATAGATTGAATTTTCTTTGGAAGTGAAAAAGAGACTCCTTCATCAATTGATTTGATGAAATAGTAAGAAGAATCCTGGAAATAAACAACGAAGATGTTATCTGAGTTATTTATTGTTCGAACAAAAGCGGAAATGGCATATTCATATTTTGCTTATGTTGGATCTATCTTAATAATAAATGAGTAATTATTTCTAAACATATATATTCCAAAAGTATCATTACTATTTTCAAAAACATACCAGAATCAATATACATTTCCTGTTTCAAAAACCATTATTCTTAATAAAATAAATCAGGTCTCATGGGCAACCAATTTCCAATTTGCACTACACCTGAAGGAATAACAGTCCTGGTAATACCGCCATCAGTTGAAGTGGTATATTTAATGAAATATAAATTCTGCCCTGAGTGATAATCAATATA
>Ga0209721_1001533_pt1 | contig 16937 bp, 12 predicted proteins | sample TshhotsprinmetaG_FD_184139 | JGI IMG/M metagenome (GOLD analysis project Ga0209721, IMG submission 184139) | Hot spring microbial communities from South Africa to study Microbial Dark Matter (Phase II) - Tshipise hot spring metaG (SPAdes)... | ecosystem: Environmental > Aquatic > Thermal springs... | reverse complement strand
ACTATTTATTATATTTCCAAAAAAATTAAAAAAGAACCTGATTGGATGACTGATTTAAGATTAAAGGCTTATGATGAGTTTTTAAAAAAACCATTGCCTAGTTGGGGAGCTGATTTATCAAATATTAATTTTGATGATATTTACTATTATATAAAACCTGTTGATAAACAAAAAAAATCTTGGCAAGATCTTCCGAAAGAGATTAAAGATACTTATGACAAAATTGGTGTTCCTCAAGCAGAAAAAGATTTTTTAGCTGGAGTGACAGCTCAGTATGAAAGTGAGGTAGTTTATGAGAGTATTAAAAAAGAGTTATCCTCAAAAGGAGTAATTTTTTTAGATATGGATGGTGGATTAAGAGATTATCCTGATATTGTCAAAAACTATTTTTCTACTATAGTGCCAATTAATGATAATAAGTTTGCCGCTTTAAATAGCGCCGTTTGGTCAGGAGGGAGTTTTGTTTATGTGCCAAGAAATGTTAAAGTTGATTTACCTCTTCAAGCATATTTTCGAATTAATGCGCAGAACTTTGGTCAGTTTGAGCGGACTTTAATTATTGCTGAAGAGGGAAGTTATGTTCATTATATTGAAGGATGCACCGCTCCAATTTATACAACATCTTCTTTACATGCAGCGGTGGTTGAGATAATTGTTAAAAAAGGAGCAAGGGCGAGATATACAACAGTTCAAAATTGGAGTAAAAATGTTTTTAATCTAGTGACAAAACGAGCTTATGTAGAAAAAAATGGAGTGATGGAATGGGTTGATTGTAATTTAGGTAGTCAAATTACAATGAAGTATCCTTCATGTATTTTAGCAGGAAAGAATGCGCGAGGAGAAGTATTATCAATTGCTTATGCTAATAAAGGTCAACATCAAGATGCAGGAGCTAAAATGATTCATTTAGCAGCAAAAACTTCTTCAAGAATTATTTCTAAATCAATCTCTGGTCAAGGAGGCCGGACCTCTTATCGAGGATTAGTTTATGTTTCTCCTGAAGCTTTTGATTCATCAGTTTATGTTAGCTGTGATGCTTTGATATTAGATGAGGAATCTCGATCTGATACTTATCCAACGATGAAAGTAAGAAATAGCCAGGTTGATATTCAACATGAAGCAACGGTTGAAAAAATTGGTGAGGAAAAACTATTTTATTTAATGTCTCGAGGTTTGAAAAAATCTGATGCAGAAAGTCTTTTAGTTAATGGTTTTATTGAGCCAATAACTAAAGAGATTCCTTTGGAATACTCAATTGAGTTAAATCGATTGATCAAGTTAGAAATGGCTGGATCAGTTGGTTAAGTTTTTATTTTTAATTATTAGATATGGTCAAAAAAATTAATATAAACAATCTTAAAAATCAAGAAAAAAAACTTGTTTTTGATAAGCCAGGTGATTATTTAGTTTATTTTAAAAACCTATCAGGAACAATTATTTTTAACATTGTTTCTTCTAATATTAATCTAAATATTTATGGTTTATATATTGGTAAAAAAAATCATCAGTTTAAAATTAAGACAGTTCAAAATCACAAAGTAGGTGACTCAACCTCAAATCTTTTAATTAAAGGAGTCTTTTATCACTCGTCTCAGTTTTATTACCAAGGATTAATAAGAATTGAAAAAGGTGCTCAAAAATCACATGCTTATCAAAAAAATCAAAATCTAATTTTATCAGAAAAAGTTTTTGTTGATTCAAAGCCAGAATTGGAGATTTTGGCCAACGATGTTTTTTGTACTCATGGCTCAACCACTGGTAGACTCAATAAAGAACAGATTTTCTATTTAAAAACAAGAGGATTAACAGAAAAAAAAGCAGAAAAATTATTAGTTGATGGTTTTATAAGAGAAGTTATTGAAGTTATAAAATAAATATGAATAAAAATGATTTTCCTATTTTCAAAAATAATCCTCAGTTAGTTTATTTAGACTCAACTGCTACTTCTTTAAAGCCTAAGGTGGTGATTGATAAATTAAGAGATTATTATGAGAGTTATTCAGCAAATATTTTTAGGGGAGTTTACAAAATCTCAGAAAAAGCTACTGAAGAATATGAACAGACAAGAGAAGTTGTTGCTGATTTTATTAATGGTCAAACTGATGAGATTATTTTTACTCGCAATACTACTGAGTCGATTAATTTATTGACTTATAGCTTAGGAGATTATATTAATGAAAAAGATGAGATTGTAACAACGATAATGGAGCATCATTCTAATTTTGTTCCTTGGCAGCAATTAGCTTTAAAGAAAAAAGCAATTTTTAAAGTTATTGGTATTAATAAAAATTATTTATTAGATATTAATGATAAAAATATTGAAAAAATCATTACTAAAAGAACTAAAATTTTAGCCTTAACTTATATTTCCAATGTTTTGGGAACGGTTAATCCAGTTGAGGAGATTATTAAAAAAGCCAGAAAAATTAATTCTAAGATCATAGTTATTATTGATGCGGCTCAGGCAACGGCCCACCTTAAAGTTGATGTCAAAAAAATTAATTCTGATTTTTTAGCATTTTCTGCTCATAAAATGCTTGGACCAACAGGTTTAGGAGTTTTATGGGGTAAAAAAGAAAGATTAATTACTTTAAAACCTTTTAATTTTGGTGGTGAAATGATTAGTCAGGTTTTTATTGAAAGAACTTTTTTCAAAGATCCTCCCTATCGTTTTGAAGCTGGAACACCAGCAATTGCTGAAGCAATTGCTTTTAAAGAGGCAATTAAGTATTTAAAAAAAATCGGAATAAAAAAAATTGAAAATCATGAAAAGAAGTTAGCCATTGATTGTTTTAAAACATTAAAGCAAGAGTTTAAAGAAAAAATAAGGATTTTTGGACCGAACAAGTTTGATAGTCGAGGAGCAATTATTGCTTTTAGTTTTAAAAACTATCATCCTCATGATATAGCTTCAATTCTTGATGAAAAAAATATTGCTGTTCGAGCTGGTTATCATTGCGCTATGCCTTTACATCAAAGATTAAAAGTTAATGGGACGGTCAGAGCGAGTTTTTATCTTTATAATACTAAAAAAGATATAGAGAAATTAGTTACTGGTTTAAGATTGGTAGAGAAAAAATTAAAATAAGATATGAATGATATTTATAGTGAAGTTATTCTTGATCATTATCAAAATCCAAGAAATAAAGGAGTAATAAATAATCCTAGTTATCAAGTTTTAGTTGTTAATTATTTATGTGGTGACAAGTTAAACTTATTTATAAAGATCAATTCTAAGGGAATAATTAAAGATATTAAGTTTTTACCTTCAGGTTGTGCGATTTCAATTGCGACAATGTCAATGCTTACAGAGTATTTAAAAGGTAAACATAAAGACGAATTGAAAAAAATTAATAAAGATTTTATTATTAAGATGTTAGGAATAAAGTTAGGTGTTAATAGATTAAAATGTGCCTTGTTATCTTTGGAGGCAATTAAAAAAATTATCCATGAAAAATAAAAATAATTCTCAAAAAAATGATAAAAATATTAATAAGAGAGTCTGTCCTTATTGTAATCAGTTAACTCTTAACGGAATGCCTGGAAGTGTTGAATCTATATGCAAAAATTGTGGTTATAAAGATCCTTGTTGTTATGATTAAACTATGATTGATTTTACGTGGAAAATTGCTGGTGAGGCAGGTTTTGGAATAATGACTTCAGGATTGTCTTTTTCAAAAATTGCCTCAAGATCTGGTTATTATATCTTTGACTCAATTGAATATCCATCACTTATTAGGGGCGGTCATAATGCTTATCAGGTAAGAGTAACTGATAAAAAACTATCTTGTCAAAAAGAGATGATTGATGTTTTAGTTTGTTTAAATAAAGACACTTATGAAAAAAATAAACAGTTTTTAACAGAAAATAGTTTTGTTATTTATGATAAAGAAGATTTTGAGATTAAAGAAAATTTTAAAAAGATTGCTTTACCAATAAAAAAAGTTATTAATGATTTTAAAGCTTCAATTTTAATGAGAAATACTTTGACAATTGGTGCCAGCTTAGCTTTATTAGGGGGAGAGATAGAGGTTTTTTTAAAGCTGATTGGCGAAGAATTTGCTAAAAAAGGTGAACAAGTAGTTGATTTTAATCAAAAAACGGCTTTAGCAGGTTATAACTATGTTAAAGATAATTACTCTGATAAAATTGTTAACTGGTTAGATAAAAAATCAGCTAAAGAAAAGTTGGTTTTAACAGGCAATGATAGTTTTTCTTTAGCTAGTATAGTGGCTGATTGTCGATTATATTGTGCTTATCCAATGACACCATCATCGTCAGTTTTGGCAACTTTAGCTTCTTGGCAAGAAAAAACTGGTATGATTGTTCGTCATCCTGAAGATGAGATCTCAGTTATTAATACTGCCATTGGCGCTTCTTTTGCTGGTATTAGAGCAGCCGTTGGGACATCAGGCGGTGGTTTTTCTTTAATGGTTGAGTCAATTTCTTTGGCTGGAATAACTGAGACGCCTTTAGTGATTTTTTTAGGTCAGCGGCCTGGCCCAGCTACTGGGATGCCGACTTGGACTGAGCAGGGAGATTTATTATTTGCTATTCATGCTGGTCATGGTGAGTTTCCTAAAATAGTGTTGGCACCAGGTGATGTTGAGGAGATGTTTGAACTAACTTTAAAAGCCTATAATTTAGCCGATATCTATCAAACTCCAGTAATTATAATTAGCGATATGTATTTATCAGAAAGTCATCAAAGTATCGAAAAAGAGTTGATTGATAAGTTAATTTCTGATTATCAGATTGATCGAGGCAAATTAATTAATAATTTAAAAACAAAAGTTGAGAATTCAAATTTAAAAATTAAAAGTTTTTTAAGATATCAAATTAGCAATGATGGGATATCACCAAGATTAATTCCAGGAGTTAAGGGATATTATTATCAAGCGAATTCTTATGAACATCTAGAAGATGGTCATACCACTGAGGAATCATTACCAAGAAAACAACAAGTTGAAAAAAGAAATAGAAAAATTACCACTTATTTAAGTAAAGATTTTCAATTACCAAAGTTTTATGGAGATGAAAATGCTGAATTAGTTTTTGTTTCTTGGGGATCAAATAAAGGTATTATTTTAGAAGTGCAAAAAAAATTAAGAGAAAAAAACATTAAGACCGGTTTTTGGCATTTTAGTTATTTATATCCATTAGATAAAAAAAAGATAGTCTCAATTTTTAAAAAAGATAAAAAATATATTTTATTAGAAAATAACTCTTGGGGTCAGTTTGGAAAATTATTAGCAGCAGAAACTGGAATAGTGATTAACGATAAGATTTTAAAATATGATGGTAGACAGTTTATGCCTGAAGAGATATTGATTAAGTTAATATAATATTTATAACGGTTATAATTATAAAGTAATTTTATGACACAAAGTTCAATTAATGATTTTACTGGTTATTCTCCCACTTGGTGTCCTGGTTGTGGCGACTGGGGAATACTAACTGCTTTAAAACAAGCATTAACTCAGTTAAATCTTGATCCATCACAGGTGGTTTTTGTTTTTGGTATTGGTTGTTCAGGAAATATGAATGATTTTTTAAATGGCTATGCAATTCACTCCCTTCATGGTCGAGCGATTCCTAATGCGATTGGAGTTAAGTTAGCTAATCATAAACTTCCAGTTATTGTTATTGCTGGTGATGGTGACTGTTATGGAGAAGGTGGTAATCATTTAATTCATGCCGCTAGAGGAAATCATGACATTACAGTCATTGTTCATGATAATCGAGTCTATGGTTTAACTACTGGTCAGGTAGCACCGACAGCTCAAAAAGGATTTAAGTCAAAATCAACTCCTTCAGGAATAATTGAAGTTTCTGTTAATCCTTTATCAACAGTGTTAACTAATGGAGCTACTTTTGTTGGTCAAGGATTTTCTGGTTATATGGTTGATTTGGTTCTTTTAATAAAAGAAGCAATTAATCATAAAGGTTTTTCTTTGGTTAATATTTTACAACCATGTGTTACTTTTAATAAAATTAATACTTATCAGTATTATTTACAAAGAGTTTATAAGTTAGATGAAGTTTATGAACAATCTAATTTTCAATTAGCATTAGAAAAGAGTTTAGAAATTAATCAAGAAAAGTTTCCTTTAGGTGTAATTTATAAAGAAGATAGACCAACTTTTAATGACAGTTTAAATCAGTTAAAAGAAAAAACTCTTTTGGAAAAAGACAGATTTAAGAATTTTGAGTTATTAGAAAACGAGTTTATTTAATCCGCCTTCGCGGAAATCCGATGGGTTATCAACCCTTAAGATGGATAACGATTTTCCGCTTCGGATGGATTTTAGCTATGAAAATAAAGATATTCAATCAACAATTAATTAAAAGAGTCCGAAGGTTTTTTAGTCTTCGGAGCTTTAATTTTTGTATAATTTTATTATACAAATAATATAATTTAGATTGATTTAAATATCTAATATTATTATAGGATTATCCTATAAAAAATGGATTTGACAGTTAGCAATTAATATGTTATACTGCTAAATAAGATGACTTTTTTAATTGGAGCGCCAGAACAATCTTTTTATCCAGTGGTTCCCATAAGAGAAGCAGTGGTTTTTCCTAACACAGAAAATGTGTTAATCTTTGGTAGGGAAATAAGTATTTTAGCAATTCAGGAGGCTTTAAAAAAAGATAAAAAAGTAATTTTATTAGCCCAAAAAAATCCTTCTTTGGATATTCCAAAATCTTCTGATTTATATCAGATAGGAATTTTAGCAACGATTGAAAAAACAGCCAATGGTGAAAAAGGAGAAATAAACGCTTTGGTTAGAGGACTAGAAAGAGTCAAGATAGTTAAATTTGCTGAAGATAAAAAATGGATTGAGGCAAATATCCAGACAATTAAAGAAAATAAAAATATTGAGATTAATGACGAGATAAAGGCGATGGTTAAACATATTTCTAATCAGATTAAAAAAGCTATTAATCTAGGTAAGTCAATTGAATTTATATTCTTAATGAATATATTAAATATTAGTGATCCAGTTATTTTTTCTAATCAGATAGCAGTGGTTTTAGATATTAAACCGGAAGAAAGACAGCAGTTACTTGAAGTGACCGATCTTAAAAAAAGATTGGAAAATGAAGTAGAGTTTGTTAATAAAGAGGTTAAGATTTTAGAAATTGAACAACAACTATCATCAAAAACTCAAAAAAAATTTGAAAAAGGTTTAAAGGAAAATATCTTACGAGAAAAGATGAGGACAATTGAAGAAGAATTAGGTGAAAAAGAAGATAAAGATATTGATGAATATGAGGAAAAAATTAAAAAAGCTAAAATGCCAAAAGAAGTTGAGGAAAAAGCAAGAAAAGAATTAAAAAGATTAAAACAAATGTCACAATTTAATCCAGAGACTTCATATATAAGAAACTATTTAGATTGGTTAGTTGAATTACCTTGGTCAATTGAATCACCTAATAATATTGATATTAAAGAAGCGCAAAAAATTCTTGACAAGGAGCATTATGGATTAAAAAAAATTAAAGAAAGAATATTAGAATATTTAGCAGTTTTGGAATTAAGAAAAAAGAAAAAAAACTCTAAAGGAAAACAGCCAACAATTTTATGTTTTGTTGGTCCACCGGGTGTAGGAAAGACTTCGTTAGGTCGTTCAATTGCTAATGCTTTAAAAAGAAAATTTGTTAAGATGTCATTAGGTGGAATTAGAGATGAGGCAGAAATAAGAGGTCATCGGAGGACTTATGTTGGTGCTTTACCAGGAAGAATTATTCAGGGCATTAAACAAGTAAAAACAAAGAATCCAGTCTTTATGTTGGATGAAATAGACAAGATTGGTCGGGATTATCGGGGTGATCCATCAGCGGCTTTGCTTGAAGCTTTAGATCCGGAACAAAATCATTCTTTTTCTGATCACTATTTAGAGGTTGATTTTGATTTATCTAATGTTTTTTTTATTACAACAGCTAATATTTTAGATACAATTCCTGATGCTTTAAGAGATAGGTTAGAGATTATTCATTTTCCCGGTTATACTGAGGATGAAAAGTTTAATATTGCTAAAAAACATTTAATTAAAAAACAATTAGAGGTTAACAGTCTTGATTTAAAACAATTAAAAATAACCGATACCTCATTAAGGACAATAATTAGAAGATATACGAGAGAAGCAGGAGTGAGAGAGTTGGAAAGACAGATAGGAACAATAATGAGGAAAGTTGCTAGAGATATTGTTGAAAAAAAATATCGATCAAAAGTAGTTGGTTTGTCAGACTTACATAAGTTTCTAGGTTCGTATAAATACTCTTCTCAGATGATTGAGGAAAAAGATACTATTGGTATTTCCACTGGTTTAGCCTGGACCCAGGCTGGAGGAGACATTTTATTTATTGAGGTAGCAATTATGCCGGGAAAGGGTAGTTTGACTTTAACTGGTCATTTAGGAGAGGTAATGAAGGAATCTTGTCAGGCAGCTTTATCATATATTAGAGCTCGTTATCAAAAATTTAATCTTGAAAAAAAATTTTTCCAAAAATTAGATATTCATATTCATGTACCAGAAGGAGCGGTGCCAAAAGATGGTCCATCAGCGGGATTGGCAATTGCGACCGCTATGGTTTCGGCATTAATAAAGATTCCTACAGATAGAACTGTGGCGATGACAGGCGAGATTACTTTAAGAGGAAGAGCTTTAGAGATTGGTGGCGTAAAAGAAAAAGTGATTGCTGCTCATCGAGCGGGTATAAAAACAGTTATTTTACCGAAAGATAATAAAAAAGATTTAGAGGATATTCCTAAATATGTTCTTAAAGGTTTAAACTTTGTTTTTGTTAATCATATGGATGAAGTTTTAAAGATTGCTCTTAAAAAAAGATAGTTTTTAGAAAATTGACCTAAGTTTTAAATACTTTTCTCTTAAAAAATAAGCAAAGTTGTAGATTTTATATAACCAAGGATTGATTATTAAGTCGTAGCTACCAATCATTTCAACAAACTTTCCACCATAACTTTGTTTGAATCTAGTAAAACCTGCCCAAGGATGGTTTTTATCATAATTAGGTGGTAAACTACCCCACATATCAAAATTAACTGCTCCTAATTTTTTTCCTAATCTAAATGCCTCCCACATTAACAGATTTGAAGCCATTAGTTGACGATATTGATTTGATGTTCCTCCGTAGACATAGTAGATAGTTTTATCTTGGTACCAAAGTTGATATGAGGCTAAGGGAATATCTTGATAATAAGCAGTTAATATATGAGCAATTTTGTTTTTTAAATTATTCCATACGATTTTATGATAATGATAATTATGACCAAAATATCTTTGTCTTTTACAAGTTTCAAAGTATAATTTAATAAAGATTTCAAAACCATTATCATTTGATTCTTCTTTAACAATAACGCCTTTTTTTTCTGCTAAACGGATATTATAGCGAGTTTTTGGATGAAAACTTTTTAATAGGTCTTGTTCTGATTTTTTTAAATCTAACAATTGTGTCCAAGAAGGAAAAAGAGGATGAGGAGAATTAATAATACTTAAATTTTTAAATTTTAATGTTAAATTTTTAATTTTATAAACATATGGTTCAATTTTAATAAAGATTAATTGATTATTTTTTCCAAACTGATAAATTTTTTCCAAAGTTTTTTTTGAAGGTAAATTAGATCTTGGTAGATAACCAATTTTAAGATTGCCAATTATTTTATGAAGAGTGATTAAATAATTATCTATTCTTACGGTTTCAATTCCCATTTGTTTTCTAGCTTTTTCCCAATCGGTTGATTGAAGAGGGTGCATTTTTAAATGTTAAATTTTAAATGTCAAATATTAAAATTGCTCTTTTTCTGTTCTTATCATTCTTTTATTGTCTTAATTAATAAATCAAGTGTTTGTTGAGCAGTTTTTTTCCAAGAAAACTCTTTTATTCTTTGTTTACCTTTTTTGATTAGTGCTGACTTTAATTTATTATCTTCAGATAGAATTTTTAATTTTTCCACCAAATCAAGATAGTTATTAGGATCAAAATATAAGGCAGCCCCACCAGCAATCTCAGGAAGAGAAGAAGCATAAGAAGAGATTACTGGACAGTTAAAGTTCATTGCCTCAAGAATTGGTATTCCAAAACCTTCATATAAAGAAGGCATTACTAAACAAAAAGCATTTTTATAAAGGAAGATGAGCTGATTTTCACTAATATAATCAGTGAAAAAAACACTATCTTCTAATCCTAAATCTAAAACTTTGTTAAAAATATTTTTATATAACCAACCTTTTTTTCCAGCAATAATTAACTGGTATTTAGGATAGAGGTGTTTAAATTTAGAAAAAGCTAAGATTAAATTATGAAGATTTTTTCTTGGTTGAATTGTTCCTACATATAAAATATAAGGTTTGTTAGTATTTTTATTTTCAAACTTTTTAATTTTTTTATCAGAGATTTTTTCATAACCATTATAAATAACCGTAATTTTATCTTCATTGACCTGATAAGACTTAATAATATCTTTTTTGGTTGTTTTAGAAACAGCAATGATTTTATTGGCTTTTTTTACTGAATATTTAGTCCAACTTTTTAACTGATAAAGATCTTTTTTTAGAAAATCATTGGGAAAATATAAAAATGAAAGATCATGAATGGTCACGACTGATGTTACTGGGCAAAATCTTGGTAAATAATGAGCTGGTGAAAAAAATAAATTAATATCTTTACTTTTATATAAATTAATAGGTAAAAAAATCTGTGTCCATAAAAAATTACCTTTAACTATTTGATATTTAAAAAAGTTATTAGATTTTGGCAGATCTGGTTTAGGAGGTTCTTTTAAAAATACTTTAAAAGCAATATTTTTATTAGCAAATTTATTAAACCATCTTAACAGATTTAAAGTGTAAAAAGAAACACCAACTTTTTTATCAACATTGGCCTCATTTCCGTCAATACCAATTATTTTCATATTTATATTTTAACATCTTCTTTGATTTTTTTATAGATAGAAGCCAGTTTTTTAGCTGATTCTTTCCAAGTATATTTTTTCTTTATTAGTTGATAAGCATTGTTTCTTATTTTTTGGTAAAGATTTTTGTTATTAATTATTTGCTTAATTTTTTCTATAAATTCATTTGGAGTTTCAGCAATTAGAACTTCTTTATTATCTTTTAAATCTAAACCTTCAATTCCTATTTTGGTGGAAATTACTGGTAAACCAGCTGCCATAGCGGCTAAGATTTTTAATCTGGTTCCTCCGGGACCAAAAAGAGGTGCTACAAATAAATGACTGTTTTGGTAAAGTTTTTTAACTAAAGAAAAATTTTTTTCATTAATATCAATAATTTTTATGTTAGAAAAATTTTTTTTATAAGAAAGTTTTTTTATATTTTGACCGGCAATAATTAAATTTACTTGAGGTAGTTCTTTAATAATTGGAAATATTTTTTTAATAATAAAATTTGCTGCTTCAATATTTTGTAACCAATAAAAATTACCTTGAAATAAAATATTAATTTTTTTATCAAAATTTTTTTCTTTTATTTTTTTTAAAATCATCTCATCACCAGCACAATTAGGGACAATATCAATTTTTAAGCTTGAAACATCCTTTTTAATCACTTCTTTATCTTTAGAAGAGACAGTGATAATAAGATTAGCTTTTTTCCAATAGTATTTTTCCCAAAATTTTAATTTAATAATATCAATGTCAAAATAAATTAATAATCTGTAAATAAAAGGTAGAGAATTAACAAAATGGCGATAGACATTATACTCAATTGTTTGTTCCACTAAAACAATGGGAGTTTTGGTATTAGGAATATGAGGCATGACATAAAAAGTTTCTCCATGAATAACATCGTAATAATTATTTTTAATAAGATTATTAATGGTGTTTTTTGCTTGGTGAGAGAAGTTTCTTATAATTAAAAATGGTTTTAAGGAAAAGATTGTTTTAATTATATTATTTAAACTCCAAGGATGAGATGATCTCTGGCAAAAATAAATTTGATGACAGTATTTTTTAAGTTGAGAAAAATATTGTTTCTCTTGATCATTTTTATATAAACAAACTAAGGTGATTTGATGATTTTTGCTCAGATATTTTAAAAGATTATAGGTTCTAATTTGCCCACCTGAAGAAGGAGGATAAGGGACATAAGGAGTAATCATTAAAATTTTCATAATTAAAGTTTGAAGATAATAAATTTATTATTCTTAAAGACAGTTTGGTATTTGTTTTTAAGAATATTAATTTGATCTTTGTTTTCAGTTATTAAATATTGATAACCTAATTTTTTTAGTTCTTCAGGATCTTTATAAATAGCAGGTGCTCCTTTTCTATCAGAAAGATAAAGAAGAGTAGTATCACCAGTTTTATCGGTGATGATTTTATCCTGAGGATCAGTGAGGCTTTTGATAATATTGGCTTGTTGGATTAAATCAAATGAGTAATTATAATAATTTTTTACTTGATAAAAAGAAAATAACCAACTAAAAATAATAATAATTACTAAGGCGGGGTAGAAAATTAAGGGATTTAAAAGTTTATTTATATTATTAACGAAAAAATTAATTCCTAAACCAGAAAAGATTGTTAACATTGGAAAAATTAATATCTGATAATACTCATGTTGAATGTTTCCTCCTTGAAAAATGAAAAGATAAGTTAAACTAGAGATTAAAAAAGAAAAGAAAAAATAATTTTTTTGTTTTGTTAGCATTCCTAAGATAAAAAATCCAGTTAAATATCCTCCTAAAATTAGGTTATTAATTCTTTCAAAAAAGATCCAGCGAAAAAAAGCTGGTTTAAAAAATATCTTTTGCAGTCCTTGATCGGTATTAACGCTGGTAAGAAGCCATTGATTAACTGGTATACCTTCAGAAAATTGATTAATATATTGTCTCCATAAAACTAATGGTAAAAAAGAGATTAAAAAATATAGATAAAAACCAATTTTTTTATAAAAACTCCATTTATAGTTTTTGTAAAAAAGATAGATAATTGGAAAAATAAAAAAAATTGTTGTTGGTTTTATCAGTAAAGAGATAGCAAAAAGAATGGCGGAAAGAAAATATTTTATAAAATTAGAAAATTGATTATTCTTTTTATTTTTTAATAAGTAAAGAAATAAGATTGATAACATTGAAAATCCTAAAGCAGTATTTTCTGGCAAAATTACTCTTGAATAAAAAACAAAAAAAGGAAAAACTGCATAAATAAATGAGGCAAAAAAACCAGCAACTCTACTAACTTCTTTAGTTAATAGATAATAAATGATTGCAATTATTATTAATGAAAAAATAATTGAAGTTAATCTTCCCCAAATCTCAAGAGAAAAAAAAGAAAAGTTTTTATATAAAAAGCCAAAAATTGCATTATAAATCGGAAATTCAACCATCCGATACCCTTGAGGGTTTTCTTTACCTGACTGAATATTTGATAGATCATCATATTTTGGATGAAGTAAATTAAAACCATTTTTAACAAAGTTTCTGGCAACCGAAGCAGTATCAGCTTGACGCCAAGAATGAAAATCTGCTAAAGGAATATTTATTTTATAAAAACGAAAAGTTAAAGCTATTAAAAGAACTATCGCTATTAAAAAATAATCAAGTTTTTTCATTTCTTATTGATAGATAACTTATAAATAAGCCGGTAACAATCCAAAAACTATAGGCAACTTTAGAAGCTTCAAAAACATCAATATAAGTAGCATTAAACATTAGTCCAATTAAACCAAAGGCAAACCCAAGATTTAATAGTTTATTTTGAGAAATGTTTTTTTTAAGAAAATTAACAAAGACAAAAGATTTTTTAAATAATTGAAAGATAATAACAAGAAAAATACTAGTTCCTAAAAGTCCAAACTCACCTAACCATCTTAAGTAGTCATTATCAGTGGCTTCAGTAATTGATGATGGTCCGGTTCCCAAAAATGGATTTTTTTTAAAAGCATTAATTGCTCTTGGCCATTCAATTTGAAGTCGAGTAGAAAAGGAGATGTCGGAGACAACAGTGTTAACAGGTTTTAGATTAGCAGATAAAGTTGCTATTAATTTTTCTTTATCAGTTTCTTGAATATTACCAGATAAAGTGGCTTGTTTAATTTTTTCCTCGATAACAATATTTTTAAAAGCATCAATATTTTGAACTTTATTTTGATCTTTTAATTTAATATAAAAACTACCAGCAGGTAGTTCTTTGGTGGTAATTTTTTGACCAATATAAACAGCGCCAGTTTTTTCGTCAACTAAAATGGTTCTAATCTGAAAGGTTTTTAAAAATCTTTTTGTAAGTTCGCCAGTGGTTAACATTAACATTATTGTCAGAAGAGTAATAAAAATAGTGAATTTGTACTTTCTAATATAAATTAAAAAACCAATTATTGAGACAATATAAGCTCCAAAAGAAATCCGTGAAGAAGTATAAATTAGAATAATAAGGCTTAAGATAAATAACAGCAAATAGTTTCTTTTTCTAAAGAAAAAATAACTAGCCAAAATTATTGGCATGGAAAATACCAAGTATGAAGCTAGATCATAATGGCCAGCAAAGGTTGAGGAAATTCGTGCTTCTGGAGTTAGATAGAGAAGATATCCTTTTGCGAATTCTGGGTTCATTGTTTGAACAGCAGGAAAGTTTAAAAACTTTTGTCCTAACCCATATAAACAAGTTAGAAATACACCAAGAAAAAAAACATTTAAAAAATAAAAGAAATCTTTTTTATTCTTAATAACAGAGGAAGCAATAAAGAAAACAATCATATACTCAACTCTTCGTAAAGAATGAAGTAATCCTAGATGAGAAAACTCAATAGTTTTTGTTAGATAAAGACCAGAGAAAAAAGAGATAAATACTGATAGCCAAAATAATAAGATTGGTATAAGGAGAGTTCGATTTAAGATAATTTTTTTTCTTATTAACTGAATAAAAAAAACCAATACTAAAAAAGCTAAAAAAACATCATCATAACGAAAAGCAATATAGGTATAGTTAATCATCTTAATAGGAATTTTTGGCCAGAGAGGAATAAATAGAATAAAAACTGATAAAAGAATTTTAATTAAATTGTTATCTAGTTTTTTAAGAGATCCTAAAAGCTTTTTCATAGGTTTCTAATAGATAATTATTATTTCTAATTTTACCAATTAAATAGGCAATTAGAGCTTTAATTTTTAAGAGCAACCGAAGAATTAATAAATTAAAAAAAGAGTAATGTTTTTTATAAAAATATAAAAAACCTTGATAAACTTGTAAAATAGGAAAAGTTCTTCCGGCAGATGAGCCGCTACCGTAATGAATAAATTGAGCTTGGTTGAAAAAATAAGTATTATAACCAAATTTTTTGGCCCTATATAAGAAATCAACTTCTTCCATATACATAAAAATATTTTCATCAAACCCACCAACTTTTTGATAAAGGATTTTTTTGGTGAAGATACAAGCGCCAGAAATCCAGTCTACCTGAGTGATTTTATTCGGAGAAAATCGAGTTAATCCCCAGTAATCACCTTTTAAAAATAGAGTGCCAAAAACAACGGGTAAGGTGAAAAAATGACCGACTGATGGTTGGGGAGTGAGATCTTTATTAAGAAGTTTTCCGCCTAAAAAATGAACTTTTTTTTCGTTTTTTAAATAAAAGTAGTAAAGCTTTTCAATAGAGCGATTTAAAACGACGATATCAGAGTTTAAAAGCAAAATATATTTTCCTTTAGCTAAAATAATAGCAAGATTGTTACCTTTTCCAAAACCTAAGTTTTTACCAGTCTGATGGTAAACAAGATGGTTTTTTTTGTTTTTGATAAGTTTTTTTAATAGTTTTTGAGACCCGTCTTGGGAATTGTTATCAATAACAATGATTTCGTATTTAATTTTTGATTTCCAGAGAGATTGATTAATTGAGTCAATACAGTTTTGAAGAAGATTTTTAGTATTATAGGAAATAATAACAATTGACAGATCTATTTTTGCCATAAAGATAGATGATATTATATAATATCTATAGTAATTAAAAAAGTTATTAGATGTTTTTTTTGAAAATTATTTTTGCAAATTATAGATAAAGTAGTTAAAGACTGGGTAGCTCAGCGGTAGAGCAGTCGTTTCATAAGCGACGGGTCGTGGGTTCGAATCCCTCCCCAGTCACTTTTTAATATGATTAATACTGATTCTTCACAAGAAACAGTTGGCTTTTCTGATTTAGGAGAAGGATCGTTAGGAGAAGAGATGACAAGTTTTGAAAAGGTTGTTGAAAAAGGAATTAATTTAGCTTTAAGAACAATAAAGGAAAGATATGATGGAAAATTAGCTTATCATAATTCTACACATACAAAGAAAGTAATAGAAAGAGTGGAAAGAATTTTAAAAGCAGCAGGGATTTCCAATAATGAAGCTATTTTTCATTTAGCTAGATTAGCAGCGGCTTTTCATGATTTAGTTTTAGAATATGAGATTGATGAAAGTAGAACAAGCAAAGATTTTCCTTTTAAATTAAAAAGGAGAAAAGATAATAACGAAGAGGAAAGTGCTAATGCTTTATTAGAATTTATGAATTTACATCCTACATTTTTTGATGAAAAAGATAAAATAATGGTTCGTGAAGCAATTTTAGGAACAAAGCCTCATTCTACAGCAGAAAGAGGAGTTATACAAGGAACATTTAATCAGTCAGGACCGATAGGTATAATTGCTCGAGTTCTTGCTTTGGCTGATTTAGGAAGTTGTGGAATGGAAGAGCCAGAAGATTCTTTTAAAGATGCAGTTAATGTGTTCCTTGAGCAATTTTACGTGAAATTAGATGATACTCCGATTACTTTAAGAGATGTTTTAAATAATAAAAAATTAAAAGAATCTTTTATTGATTTTATCAGAGGGCAGAAAGACTTTATAAATAAAAGAAAAGATCGATTAGATGAGGAAATAGGAAATTTTGGTGAGGGAGTTAGAAAATTATTTAGTA
>Ga0209721_1001529_pt1 | contig 16955 bp, 16 predicted proteins | sample TshhotsprinmetaG_FD_184139 | JGI IMG/M metagenome (GOLD analysis project Ga0209721, IMG submission 184139) | Hot spring microbial communities from South Africa to study Microbial Dark Matter (Phase II) - Tshipise hot spring metaG (SPAdes)... | ecosystem: Environmental > Aquatic > Thermal springs... | reverse complement strand
CTTTGATATTGACTCACTCATCATAGCGAATGAGCTACCTAAAGGAAGAATTAAAAGGATAAGAGAGTTTAAAAAAATTGAAGAAGCTCTTGACAGTCTTCTTTAAAAGTTAAAGACTCTCAGTATTTAAACAGAGCCTTCTCCAGTAATCAAAACGCCAGAAGAAATAGAAGAAATTACCTCTCTTATACTTGGCATGATTGAGGATGCACTGATTCTATTTGACCGGAGTAATTTCTCTACAAATACACACAAGACCTTAAGTAAAAAACTTAAACCCAACTTCATCACAAGGAAATTAAAAACCACTGTAAATCAATGAGTTATCATCTACAAATCAGTCTACATGCCTTCTAAGCTATTTTTAAACCATCCGATTTTCCTCTAACTGTCTATATTTTCCTCCTCTATGGGCCCTCGCAGTGAATTTCTTTTTTTGTCATTGCAAGCGTCAGCGAAGGGATCTCGTAGTTACCACTTCGAAGGTTTTACTTAGAGACTGCTTCGGCCATTTCATGGCCTCGCAGTGACAAAGGGAAGCGTCATTGCGAGCGAAGCGAAGGGATCTCGTAGTGTCTTTTCGTAGGCTTTACTTAGAGACCCCTTCGGGACATCGAGTCTCTCCCAGTGACACCCTTTTCTGTCATTGCGAGGAGCGCAAGCGACGAAGGGATCTCCAAACCGCTCGCCTTACTTAGAGACTGCTTCGCCTCATCGAGAGGCTCGCAGTGACACCCCTCTTCCGTCATTGCGAGCGTCAGCGAAGCAATCTCTTCGTTGCCTCTTCGTAGGCTTTACATAGAGACTGCTTCGGGACATCGAGTCCCTCGCAGTGACAAAAACACATACGCTATGTTATCAAAGATCCCCTTCCTGCCTTTATTCTCTCCCTCATAGCTCTCTCTATTCTTTACAAATCTCATTAAAACCTTGTCTTTTGTTAATCGTGATACCTTCATAGCATAAAAATTATGTGTAGAATACAATGGATTAAAAGCAGAAATCAACGGAGAGAGTATTCATCTTTTAATTCAAGTTTTACAGGTAAAGATTTTTGATATTAGTAAACAAAGTAAGGAAAATTGGCTTTGAAAAGTATAAAAGTCATTAGACTACATTAGGTGGTAAAGGAAAATATAAGTCTCTGAAATATTTAGTTTTTTTAAATAAAATATGTCCTAAATTGATGAAGTCGGGTTAAAAAACTTTGTGCAAAGAGAATCTGGCAGGAAAACACCTTGTACTGGTATCTAAAGTCAGACTATAAACCAGGAGTTAGGATAGAAATATGACACGCAGAGAGAGTCCCTTAAATAAATGAAGATGAAATCCAGAAAATGGCTGAGATTTCCAAGATACTAAGAAAAGAGCTGGAACTTTCCTTTTACGCCTATATTGATTTCATACTTAATGAGAAATACACTGCCGATGATGAGAGAAGCCATTGATAATGCCAGCTTTTTTTACAGTCGTAGAAAGAGTCTTTAAAGTTGAAAAGTATAACGGAAAAATCGAATACTTTTACAGATTCAAATGGGCGTAAATATTTATTTGACATGAATACTCTTTTAATCAAAGACTCTGGGTGTGTCGAAAAACCTCAAAATAAGTCATTCTGCGATGAAATTGCCTCAATACTGCGTGTACACGAGGTCACAATGACAGGAATGGAGTGGCTCCCAATGATTTCCTTCTTTTCTGGCAATAGCTCAAAATGGTAAAACAGTTGCTAAGGAATTCCAGCCATCACGAGATCACAACGCCTGTTCAAGACGAAGTAAACAATTCAGGACTAATATAATAGAAGAAGAGCGAAGATATGACTAAAAGAATTGGCTTGAAACCACTACTTAGAAATACTGATACGGCTTGAGGAGATAATTGCAAAAAATGGATAGAATGCTTAACAATAATGATAGATTAAAATTTCATATACAGAGCTTTTATTGACGCTGAAAAAATTAAAACAAATAAAACAATAAGGAGGGTTATTGACTGTGAAAAAAGAAGAGCTTTTGGGCTTAATTCAAAAAAAAGAGGCCTATGTTGGTATCATAGGACTCGGCTATGTAGGACTTCCTCTTGTAATAGAATTTTTTAAAGCAGGCTTTCCAATAATCGGTTTTGATATAGATGAAGAAAAGATTAATGCCCTTAAGAGTGGTAGAAGTTACATCAAGCATATTGATATCTCATCAATAGCTCAAAGCTCAAGATTCATACCAACAACTGACTTCTCAAAACTAAAAAGAGCTGACTGCATTATCATATGTGTTCCTACACCATTGAACCGACATAGAGAGCCAGATATGAAGTATGTATTTAGCACCGCCAAAACAATTGCTGAATACTTACGTCAGGGACAACTTGTTGTACTTGAGTCAACCACATATCCTGGCACAACCGATGAGGATTTAAGAAAAATACTTGAAGAAACAGGTCTCAAGGCAGGCACGGATTTTTACCTTTCCTTCTCACCTGAAAGAGAAGACCCTGGTAATAAATCCTTCACCACTTCAAAAATCCCAAAGGTAGTAGGAGGTTTTACAAAGGATTGCCTTGAGGTTGCTACTCATCTTTACTCTTGTGTTTTTGAAAAGGTAATTCCTGTTTCATCTACAAAGGTAGCGGAAGCTGTTAAACTGCTTGAAAACATTTATAGGGCAGTAAACATAGCCCTTGTAAATGAACTAAAAATGCTTTTTGACCGCATGGGAATAGACATATGGGAAGTAATTGATGCAGCAAAGACAAAGCCCTTTGGATTTCAAGCGTTCTATCCAGGACCAGGGCTTGGAGGACATTGCATCCCTATAGATCCCTTTTATCTTACGTGGAAAGCAAGAGAATACGACTTTAGCACGCGATTCATTGAACTTGCCGGTGAAATAAATACAAGCATGCCCTATTATGTGGTGCAAAAGACCATGGAAGCTTTGAATGAAAAAGGAAAGAGCGTTAAAGGTGCCCGAATCCTCATTCTAGGCCTTGCGTATAAAAAAGATGTAGATGACCCAAGAGAGTCTCCTACAATGAGACTCATCGAACTTTATGAAAAAGCAGGCGCATCTGTAGATTATAACGATCCATACATACCAGTCTTTCCAAAGTCAAGAAAATACCAATTCTCAAAAAGATCAATTGAACTAAGTCCAGAGAATCTTAGAAGCTACGACTGTGTTGTTATAGTCACAGATCACTCATGTTATGACCCCGACTTTATTGTTAAAAACAGCAATCTCATAGTAGATACTCGGAATCTCATAAAAAATAAAAAAAATTATAAGGGAAAGGTATTTCAAGCCTAAAAATGAAATTTTTTAAATAGAGGTCACAACAAAACTCTCAGTTTAATCATTTTTTTCATTTACAGAAGGCTTTTAAAATTATAGAGATAGAAAGTTAATAGTCAGAATATTTTTATCCATTAGGAACAACACTATGATTACAAGATGTCTGAAATTTTTTCCAAGAATTTTGGCATTAAAAACCTGGATTACAATTTAGATGGAGATTCATAATTGCAACAAGCCCCATTTCTGTAGTTACTATAACTATAAGCGTCTCTTTTTTTTCATTGCGATTAGCATTAGCTCTGAAGCCATCTCTTTTTAAAACTCTCGATAGAGACTGATTTTGACTATCAATGCCCACTCAGTAACAAACTGGCAGACAAATATTCATAAGGACTCATGAATGTAGTTGACTTGATTTTTTTTTCATTTTTTTTTGAAAATTATTAGAAATAATCTCAAAAGGGGTATTTCATGATAGACTGTACAAAATGTGAGTTAATCTGGAGAACATGTTAACAACCAGTAGATCTATACATATCTGCAGATGAACCTTACATTCTTAACAAAGTCAAAGCACTAATTGAGAGATCAAACTTAAGTTACACTCTTTCGAGATTTGTAGTCCAGTTGAAAGAAGTGGATTTCCAGACATTTATCAGATTACTTTTTAAAAGTAGCGATTTCACTGAAGCAGAAAAAAACAGTATTCATATTCTGCCGCTTCTGCCAGGTGAAAGTTTCATGCCTCAACATATTTTCTCGTCCAGAAGACTATCTGCCTGGTATGAATTAATTAACTCAAAGGATCTCTTACATATAATAAGTAAACGCTCCATAAAAACATTTTTTCAACCACTTTTTTTAGCAAAAGATTTAGAACTATTTGGTTTTGAGGCATTATCTAGAGGTGTTGCCGAAGATGGAACTATAATACCACCTGTCGAGCTTTTTAAAAAAGCTAAAATTCTTGATTTACAATTTGCGCTCGATAGACTAACAAGGGAGAAAGCCATAGAAAATGCAAAATCCAATGGACTTGGTGACTACATGATATTCATCAACTTTATGCCGGATGCAATTTATAACCCAAAGGAATGCCTAAGCACTACAATTATTACTTCAAAAAAAGTTGAATTCAGACCTGAAAGGCTTATTTTTGAAGTAATAGAGTCAGAACAAGTTAAAGACATTCAGCACTTAAAATCTATTCTTGATTACTACCGGTCTAAGGGCTTCAAGACTGCTTTAGATGACTTTGGCAGTGGATATTCATCGCTAAAAATGCTTGAAATCCTCACACCCGATTTTGTGAAAATAGATATGCATTTTGTAAGAGGAATCCATCAAGATAGCTTTAAAAAATCAATAGTTAAAACAGTAATCTCTCTTTGCCGGGACAAAGATATAAAAACAATCGCCGAGGGAATTGAAAGCTATGAAGAATATGAGACGATAGTTGATTTAGAGGTTGATTTTGTGCAGGGCTATCTTTTTGCAAAACCTGCTCCTGATGTTAATCTCGATTCGCTAAGGGATGTAAAATCTCGCATAAAGAGCTAGCAGCGATTTTAAGCAAAATAGGCAATCTAGCTTACGGAAGAAGAATTGGCTATCTATTCCTTCGTCATTTCAAAACTTTTTCTCTGTCAGCCAACTTCATCAAATGAAGACAAATTTTATTCTAAAAAACTAAATATTTAAAAGAGTTATATCTTCCTCACACACCTAAGTATTCTAAGTATAATCTTGCTGATATGAAGGTATCGAGGTTAACAAATGACATGGATATATGGAGACTGGTAAAGGATAGAGCGAACTATGAGGGAGCGAAAAATCGCAGTAAGGAGATTTTTGGTAAGTTAGAGGATGCTTTTTTGTAACTGTGATGCCAGGAAGAGGCTGAAGCAGTCTCTTGGTGTTTATAAAAGACGAGATTGCTTCCTTCTCGCTTATGCTCTAAGTCACAATGACATCCATCCTTGTCACTGCGAGCCTCTTGATGAGGCGAAGCAGTCTCCAAGTGAAACCTGCGGTTATGAAATCCCTTCGCTTCGCTCGCAATCAAAGAAAGGGGTGAGTAGTTTCTGATTACAAGAATAGAGGCGAACGTAGAGAAATAATTAGATTAGCACAAGAGTTAAAGATAGAGAGGGGGATAAATACAGTTAGAGGGATTTAGGATAGTTTAAATTTAGCTTAGAGAGGCATACAAACTAATCTTTATATGATAAATTATTGATTTATAAGGTTTTTTTAAGTTTTTAGTTATTAAGTTGCGAATAATGACGAGATGATTATGAACATTGTTTAGAAAACTATGTCAATTGTGGATGTAGATGTTCATTGGTCAATTTAGTTTAAGTGACTTGATAAACAAGAATTATAAGTAAATTAATGTAACAAAACACGACTGGAAGATCATAAATTTTAAAGCACCTATGTTGTATGACCAGGTTTAAAAAAGTATCACCAAACCTTTTTGTCCCCACGCTTTATTAGGTAATCAACAAAAAAAGCCATAAAGAGACCGATAAAAAGCCCAGTTATACCTGATAGAGAAATTACAAATGCCTTTTTAGGCTTAACTGGTTTACTAAAGACATAAAAATCATCCACTATCTCTACTCTCGATTTTTTCTCAATTTCCCTAAGAGCAGCTTCAACGGTATATCTCTCGATGCTGAGATTTGAAATTCTCTGATCAAGCTCTATAGGATTGAAACCTACCGAGTTCAACCTCTCTGCTTGTAGGAGCTTCTTTTAGTTCACTGAGATCTGTTTAGAAGACTCTATTGTCCTTGAAAGCTCCTCCAGTCTTCGTTGTAGAATTTCTCTGTTACTGTCAACAGAAGTTTTCATAACAGGGCTATTTCGAATATACTCTATCAACTCCTCTAAGGAAATAGGCAACTCATCAATTCGCTTTGATTCAACGGTGACTTTGAATTGATCCTGCAAACCCTTCAAAACCTTCACTCTTACATCAACAACTGAAGGGTGAGTTTTATGGAAAATAGTATATAATCCTTCACTATCCAATTTAGCAAAAATATCCTCAATTTCAGAGGCAGTCAAAGCTCCCTTAACTCTTACATCACTTATTATCTCTTGTGACAGCTTGAGAACTGCCTCGCCTCGATAAAACCTTTGGCATAGCAAAAAACTGCGATTGTTGAAGATACTACAGAGAGAATAAAAATCCCAAAAACGATCGCTTTTCTCCTGATTATAACATCCCAGAGATCTAAAAGATTAATCTCATCATCCTGTTTTCTCAGCTCAGATATAGAACCATTTTGTTTTATTAAATCCTATCCCTTAAACCTCTTAAATGTAAAAACCTTGGAGTTTTAAATCGCACTATCCGCCAGTAAAGCCAGGCATAGAGTATTATAAACAAAAAAGAAAAAAATATCAGAGCAATGGTATTTCGCCAAAGAATCACAGAAGGTAAAATGCTTGTAAGTGTCAATGCCCATAAATATGGAGCAGTCATCGAATTACGCTTAACCTTATACTTTGCTTCCTTTGAACCGACCATCCATCCAAGGACTCTCTTGTAAATTAACATATGAAAATGCAAACCATCTGGCTCTGCTGGTGACTGTCCCCTTAGAAATTTTTTTCGATAAATAGAAAAAAGAGTCTCTGTCACAGGGTAAATTACCAACACCATTGGAAACCATGCTGAAACATCAGGATTTCTCCCTACAAGGAGAACGCTTAGCTCAGCTATCAAGAAACCAAGTAAATATGCACCTGCATCCCCAAGAAATATCATACCCCAAGGATAATTCCAGAGTAAGAATCCAAGTATTGCTCCATTTACAGCTAGACAGGTGTAAACTACAAAATTGTCTCCAACAAGGTATGCAACATATCCAATCGCTGACAATATAAGTAAAGACACAACACCTGCAACTCCGTTAAATCCATCAATTATGTTTATTGCATTTGCAATCCCTCCAACTGCAATAAGTGTAAATACAAAAGCAACGGCATATATGCTAAAGAAAGGATCAATTAATGGAATGTCAACTCTTAGTACGATCGCCTGTAGAAAAAAGATACCTAAAGAGGCTGAGACAAATGTAAATAGAAGCCTAACAGAAGCTCCTACTTTTTTCGTAATATCCTCTAAAAGCCCTCCAAGAAAAGCTGGAAATGAGGCAATAAGGAGGAGCCAATATTGCTTTGGATCAACAGGTTTTAGCACATCTAACACCAAGCCTGCTCCAAAAAGGCCAAAAATGATAGCTACTCCGCCAAGCCTTGGAACAGGACGGACATGAAACTTCTGAGGTCCTCCTCCAACAGGATCAACACCAATAGGTTTTTTCTGAAAAAAACGGATAAAATAAGTTGAGATAAAAGCTGATAAAAGAAGAGAAATAAAAAGAACTTTCATACAAAAAATACCTTCTTTAAAATTTAATAGTCAACTGATCCATAGATAATCATTTTACAGTATTAATTTTCACCTAATCAATCATCCGAATTGCCTCATCAAAAATCTATAATGAAATTGAATAGTTGCCTTACTCAAAAAAATCTAATAGCCTCTTCATCCTAAAGGACATTAAAAACTCAGAATAAAGAGCAAGTCCGCTCGTTGCTGTTATGACTTCTCTTGATAGTCCTATTCTGAAATACAAGGATTTCTGCTTAATCACTTAACGCCCCCTCTCCTTCTTTCTTTTTTTTATCTAATGGATGATATTTTGCATCATTCAAGAAATTAATAAAAAAAGATCCTCTTTTTTTATGATGCTCTATCGGCAAATTAGGGCAAATGCATCTTTTCAATTAATAATATTTATGACTAAAGTATGAAAAAATTTTATTGCTCTATTGAAAAATTACCAAATAGAAAGCCTTAAAGATGTAGTAATGAAACTTTCAGAGGCAATACGAGCAAAGAAAATATAAAAACTTTTTTATTTTCAGTTAGAGGAGGTGTTTCTTTTTGACAATAAGGGAAGAATCTTAAAAAACAAAAGAGAAAAAATAAAACATATAAAAGCGTAAGTAGAGATAACAGTTTTAATACCTAAGTGTTCTACTAACCAACCCGTAAAAATATTGCCTATGGGAGTAAAACCTAAAAATACAAAAGCAAAAAAACTCATCACTCTGCCTCTCATTCTTCCCTCTGTATGATGCTGTATAAAGCTGTTACTTACAGTAAAAAAATTAACAAATGTAAAACCTAACAAAAAGGCAAAGACAATAGTAACATAAAAATTTTTAGAAAGAGCAATACCAAGAAGTCCTACTGGAAAAAAAAGTGAAGCCTTAAATATATGATTTTCTTTTTCCTCAATGTCCTTCTTCATTACAATAAATGTTGCTGCTAATAAAGAACCAAGCCCTATGGAAGAAACTAACATGCCGTATCCATCTGCTCCTTTTTTTAAAACTTGCTCAGCAATCATTGGAAGAAAAGGGATGAAAGATATTCCAAAAATAGTAAATGCTCCAACAGCACAGATAGTGTAAAAAATCTTTTTTTTAGTGAACAGAAAAATAAAACCTTCCTTAAAAAAATGTTTTACTGATAAATCACCGTTATCAGACTGAATATTTAAATGAGAAATCTTCATAAGAATAATTATTAAAGGCAAAAAACTTAAAGCATTAAGATAAAAACACATATGAAAATTAATCTGAGTTACAATAAATCCTGCAAGAATTGGCCCTACTATTCTTGCAATATTAAAAGAAATTGACTGCATAGCTATGGCTGAAGTAATCATGTCCTTTGAGACAATCTCGGTAATGAAAGCCTGTCTTGCTGGCATATCAAAAGCTGCTGCCACTCCTAAAATAAAAGAAGCCACAGCAACATGCCATATTTGAACAATTCCTAAATGAATTATAATGGCCAGAAAAATTGCAGGTAGTAGAGACATGGCCTGAGTAAGAATTAATATTTTTTTTCTTGAATATCTATCAGCAACTACTCCTCCAAAAAGAGTAAAAATAAGCATAGGAAAAGTAGATAAAAAGGATACAAATCCAAGATAAAAGGCTGATTTAGTTAAAACATACACAAGCCATCCCTGGGCAATCTGTTGCATCCATGTGCCAATTAAAGAAATAGTCTGGCCTATCCAGTATGATCTATATTCTTTAACTCTAAGAGGTGCAAACATCTTTCATTATATCATCTATATTAAAATACCAAGCAAATTACACCATTAAATCAAAACACAATTTGTAAGATTTTTCATAAATAAATATAAAGAAGAGCAGAAAGACTAAGAAATCTTATATTCTGATGGGTTGCCGAGAGAATTATTAAACACATGTAAAAGCTTGCAGTGAAGTGCTTATTGTAGATTCAAGAACAAATTCTTTGCTTGACATATTTTATTTTTCAATGATATAAAAACTTAAAGAACTTGCGGGCGTAACTCAGCGGAAGAGTGTCAGCTTCCCAAGCTGAAGGTCGTGGGTTCAAATCCCATCGCCCGCTTTAATATAATCATGAGTTAAAACATACCAAATTCACAGTAAATTCTTTTTTTTCAACGAATTTCTCTAATAAAATGTAATTTTAGATATTTAAAGCACTTTAAAACTCAGATAAAAAGATTTAAATGGTGTTATAAAATTTTAGTTGAAGTAAACTTATAAGACTGTTTACTATATTAATCTATGTATTTAATTTTCCTCTTGAAGGAGGAATTTTAATTAATTTTACAACTCTTTTTTGGAGGCTTTATGCTTTACCGAGCTTGGTTTGAGTGTATAAATATTGAATGCAGGGAAACATATCCGTTGAATAAAATAATATACAATTGCACCAGATGTGGCTCTCTTCTTGAGGTAAAACACGACATAAAAGCTCTAAAAAGAAGAAATGCCGAGTCATGGAAAGCTTTATTTGACAAGCGCTACAAATCAAATGAATGGCCCTATGGTTCAGGTGTTTGGGGTAAAAAGGAGTGGGTTTTACCAAATATTGACAACCAAAACATCGTATCAATGTATGAAGGTGGAACAAATCTCTTCTGGGCAGAAAGATTAGGGAAAATACTCGGAGTAAAAGACCTTTGGATCAAACTCTGTGGTAATTCCCATACAGGTTCTTTTAAAGACCTTGGAATGACTGTTTTAGTGTCCCAGGTTAAACAGATGATTAGCGAAGGGGTTCCAATAAAGGCTGTAGCCTGCGCTTCCACTGGAGATACATCTGCAGCCCTTGCTGCATATTGCGCTGCTGCAGGAATTCAACCAATAGTGTTACTTCCGAAAGGCAAGATTTCCATAGCACAACTTATTCAACCTATCAGTAATGGAGCTCTTGTGCTATCGCTTGATACTGATTTTGACGGTTGCATGAAAATAGTTAAAGAAATAACAAAAGATGAGACCATTTATCTTGCCAACTCCATGAATTCACTTAGAATAGAAGGACAAAAGACCGTTGGCATAGAAATAGTTCAGCAGTTTGACTGGGAATGTCCTGATGTGTTCATTATTCCAGGTGGCAATTTAGGAAATGTTGCTGCTCTTGGAAAGGGATTAATTATGATGCAGGAACTAGGACTCCTTAATAAAAAACCAAGAATAGTTGTTGCTCAAGCAGAAAGAGCAAATCCCTTATACAGAGCCTATCTCCGAGGTTTTGATAGATTGATTCCCATTAAAGCCAAAAAAACTCTTGCCAGTGCCATACAGATTGGAAATCCAGTAAGTTATGAAAAAGCTGTGAGGGTTTTAAAAGAGTTCAATGGAATAGTAGTTGATGCATCGGAGCAGGAATTGGCAGATGCAGCTGCCTTAGGAGATAAAACAGGTATGTTTACCTGTCCGCACACTGGGGTTGCCCTTGCTGGACTTATAAAGCTTTTAAAAGAGGATAAAATAGACAGGGCAGAACGAATAGTAGTAATATCAACAGCTCACGGACTTAAATTTACCGATTTTAAAGTGAAATATCATGAAGGAAGGCTCAACTTTACTGGAACTTTTATAAATAAACCTATTTACTTACCGCCAAGCGTTAAGGCTGTCAAAAAGGCTTTAGATTCAGCACTAAAAGAACGGAGGATATACGATGTCTAAGAAAAAAGAGAAAAAAAATTGGAAGACATCTACCCTATCAATACATGGCTATGAAAAAATAAACAAAGCCTATCACTCTGTCTCTACTCCAATTGTTCACACTTCTAACTACTACTTTGATAACTGCCAACAAGTTTGGGAATTCATGAAAGCAAAACGGGAAGGAAGAGTATTCAGAGAACACGAATACGGAAGATATGGAAATCCAACCCAGAGGGAATGTGAAAGAAAGTTGGCAGCTATGGAAGGAGCTGAAAGGGCAATTCTTTTCTCAACAGGCATGAGTGCTGTAATACTGACAATAATGGCATTTATGAAGCCAGGTGGCCACATTATCTTTACCAATGACTGTTACCGACAGACAAGAGATTTTGCTACAAATTTCCTCGGAAATTTCGGCATTGAAATAACCATGGTTGAACCTAATGCCAAAGCCATAGAAGCAGCAATAAAGCCTAATACGAATATAATTTTTACTGAATCTCCTACTAATCCCTATTTAAGAGTTGTTGACTTAAAATCAATTGTTAAAGTAGCTAAGAAGCACAAGATAATGACCATAATAGATGCGACTTTGGCAACCCCATACAATATTAAGCCCCTTGAATTTGGAATAGATGTAGTAGTTCACTCTGCAACTAAATATTTGGGCGGTCATAATGACCTTCTAGCTGGAGTTACCTTGGGAAGCAATGAGTTATTAGAGCCTTTAAATAAACTTCAAAGAATGATAGGAGCCATTCCAGGTCCTCTTACATGCTTTCTGCTTGAACGAGGACTTAAAACCTTTGCTCTTCGCATGGAACATCACAATAGGGCTGGACAGGCCATTGCAGAGATGTTAGAAAAGCATCCAAAGATTGAAAGAGTTTGGTATCCGGGTCTTAAATCCCATCCTGACTATAAGACTGCAAAATCCCAGATGAAAGGCTTCGGAAGCGTGATTACCTTTTTAATAAAGGGAGATAAGAAAAAGACTTGGAAGTTCATTGACTCACTAGAACTTTTTTTAATTACTCCTAGTTTAGGTGGAAGCGAAAGCCTTGTTACACAAATGTCAACAATGTCATTTTTTGATTATCCTGAGGAATACCGCCAGAGCATTGGTATGGTAGATAATCTTGTCAGGATTGCCCTTGGACTTGAAGACATAGATGACCTAATTGAAGATTTAAAAAGAGCTCTTGATAAGATTTAGCTAAATAAAAATCCTGATTATTTTAAAAAAGAACAAAGGCTTTATAATTGTTTTTTGCCTCAAAAATTTTCCATCTGTTATAATTTGCCTTAGAAGCTTTGAAATCTAAATATCTAAAGAAGCATTAAGGGAAAAATTTTCGGAGGCTAAGTTGGATTATTTTAAAGAAAATGATTTTGCTCTTTTAATAGACTCAAAAAAAAGAAAATATCTTGTAACGCTAAAAAAGGACAACCAATTCTCCTACCACAAAGGTATAATACCATTCAATGACATAATAGGAAAACCTGAAGGAATAAAAATTAGCTCATCAATGGGCGAAAAATTCTATGTATTCAGACCTACTCTCGAAGATTACATAATGAAAATGAAAAGGGGTGCTCAAATTATATATCCAAAGGACATATCAAGGATACTAACACTTCTTGATATATTCCCTGGAGCTTATGTGTTTGAAGCGGGTACAGGCTCTGGAGCTCTTACTATGTATCTATTAAGAGCTGTGGGACCTACAGGCAAGGTGGTATCTTACGAAAAAAGAAGCGACTTTTACGAAGTGGCTAAAAAAAATATGGAAAAATTTTTCAAAAATGAATATGAAAATGTTTTAGTTTTAAAAAATAAAGATCTTTGCGAAGGCATTGAAGAGTCTCCATTTGACAGAGCTGTTCTTGACATGACAGAACCATGGCTCTTCCTCGATAAAGTCATGGAATCAATGAAACCCGGTGGGCTAATCGGATGTTATCTTACAACAGTACTTCAAATTTATTCTCTTATGGAAGAAATCGAAAAAAATTTTTCTGATAGGCTTTACAAAATTGGGATATTTGAACTTTTAGAGAGAAACTGGGAAAAGGAGGGTTTAAGCCTTAGACCAGCATTAAGAATGGTGGCTCACACAGGATTTATTGTTATCTTTAGAAAACTTGCATGAATCTTCGTTTTCTCCTAATCAATCCGTGGATTTATGATTTTGCTGCCTATAATTTTTGGGCAAGGCCTCTTGGACTCCTTAAAGTTGCCGAATTTCTCAGTCAGTTCAATGTAGATCTCTTTTTTATTGATTGCTGTGATTCTTTCTTGGTAAAAAAGTTCTCAACAGGAAAATATCATGCAGAAGTTGTTGAAAAACCTTCAATTTTAAAGGGAATAAAAAGAAATTACAAAAGATACGGAATATCTGAGACAGAATTTATTGAAAAATTAAAAAAAATTGGTGAAATAGACTTAATCTTAATAACATCTATAATGGCTTACTGGTGGCCAGGTGTCAAAAGGGTAGTTGAAATTGTGAAAGATCTGTTTAATAACACACCAATAATTCTGGGAGGAATATATGCATCACTATATAAAAACCATGCTGAGAAGATAATTAATCCAGACATCCTCTATAGTGGACAATTAGATGAGAATTTTATCGAAAAAATTGAAAAATTTGGATTTAACATTAAAAGAATAAGTTTCAGCCCAAAATACTGGTGGCAACTTGGCTTTTATAATTCAATGCTCTATGCGCCAATTTTAACTTCAACAGGATGTCCTTTTAGATGCCCCTATTGTGCTTCTTCGCTTCTTTATGAGTCTTTCAACCAAAAGAAAATAACTGAAGTGGTAAAAGAAATTGAGGAATTATCAAAAATTGGCGTTGAAGATATTGCCTTTTATGATGATGCTCTACTTTATAACGCAGAAACTCATATTAAGCCTATCCTACGAGAGATTATCAGACGAAAAATCTCAGTGAGATTTCACACCCCAAATGGTCTCCATGTTCGATTTATTGATAAAGAACTCGCAGAGCTACTTAAAATAGCTGGATTTAAAACATTGAGGCTGAGCCTTGAAACAGTTGATATAAAAAGACAGATTGAAACTGGCGGGAAGGTAACAAATGAAGAGCTCGAAAGAGCTGTATACTATCTTAAAGAATCAGGCTTCACATCAAGAGAAATTGGCGTGTATATAATGTATGGACTTCCTGACCAAAGCATTGATGAGGTAAGGGCTGGTGTCAATTTTTTGAAAAAATTGCAGGTTCGAATTCATCTTACTGAATTTTCTCCTATTAAAGGCACCTACTACTGGAGAGAATTAGTAAAAAAGGGAATTATCTCAGAAGATTTAGATCCTCTTCTTACGAACAATTCGATTTTCTTTGAGATATTCTCCATTTACGACAAATCTGACATCGAAAAGCTAAAAATTGATGTGAGCCGATTCAATCTGCTACTATAAAAGTGCAAATACATTAAATTTTATACTTGAAAAAAGATGGAAATTATCTTTTTTTTTGCCACGAAATTAGAGTGCGAGGAACTTTTAAGAGAGATTTCAAATAAACAAGAGTTTTCTCTTAAAGGCATACCCTTAATTAAAGGTAAGTTAAAAAACAAAGATATCCTTTTATGCATATCTGGTATTGGCAAAATTAATGCCTCTATAGCTTCTGTTCTTATCTTTGAAAAATTTCCCATTAGTAAAGCTATTGTGGGTGGTGTAGGAGGAGCCTATCCTTCGTCAGGACTTAAGATAGGAGAAATTGTAGTAGCTGAAAGGGAAATAGATGCTGATGAAGGGCTTCTTATAGAATGTAGTGACCATGAAAGCTCTTTTTTATTTTTTAATAAAGAAGAGATAAATCTTCATATACCCTCTTGCTGGAAAAATCAAAAAAAAGGAACCTTTCTTACTGTCTCCGCCTGCACAGGAAATACGAAAAGAGCTAAGTTTCTTGAGAAAAAATTCAATGCTATTTGTGAAAACATGGAAGGAGCTGCTATAGCAAAGGCTGGTCAATTTTATAACATTGCTGTAACAGAAATCAGAAGCATTAGTAATGAGGTAAAAGATAGAACTCAACTTTTAACCAATGAAGAAGTAAAAAGCACAGCATCAATTTTGCAACAAATAATTATAGATAGCATTAACTCTCTCGACTAAATACTTTGATTATAATTCTATGCGGATTGAAAATCTTTTATTTGAGCAATTATGTTTCTTACACTCTCTTTTAATTTTTTATATTCCTCACCTGCAAAAGAGAGAAAATATTCATAGTGTTTAAGCGCTTCTAATTTTTTGTTTAATCTATAATAAGTTACAGCAAGGTTATAATGAGTTTCTGGGTTTTTTTCATCAAACTGCAGAGCCTTTAAAAAATATTCTGCGGCCTTACCTAACTCTTGTTTATTAAGATACAAAAGCCCTATGTTTGCATAAGCTAAAGCAAAGGAACTGTCCAAACTTATTGCCTTTTCAAATTGGCTGAGAGCATCATCGAACTTATCGAGATAAAAAAGAGTAAGACCATAATTATTGTATAACTCTGGAGCATTAAATCCTTCCTCAATTAGTTCTTCGTAAATATTGCAAGCATCAATGTAATCTCTATATCTTAGAGATAAATTTGCCTCTTCTAATCTTTCCTCGAAGGATTTTTCCTTTTCCATAACTCAAATTATAGCAAATTTATTGAGGTTTTGTATACATATACCAGGGTTTTTCTGAAGGTCTTTCTATTCCACAAAGTTTTGCTACAGCATCATTTATCTGATTAGCATTAAAAGGTCTTATAATAACATTATCTACAAGTTTATTTTGAATAAGATTGACAACCTCTTGTTTTGATGCATCTGCTGAAAGTATTAAAAGAATTTTAACCTTTGTTCTTTCTCTGACCTTCTGCAAAACAGGAACAGTGCTTTCTCCATCCACAATAGAATCAATTATAAGCACAGAAAAATCTACTTCTCCTTCTAATATTTTCTCGAGCTGATAAATATGGTCCACATATTGAGCTGTGATTGCAGTTAGATCTTTTAAAGCCCAATTGATCGCGTGTGCTATATCCTTTTTAACACATACTAAAACTTTCTTTTTCATCCTGTTCCCTCACTTAAAATTTTTCTTAAAAATAATAATGCTTTCTGTACTCCCTCAGTTTTTAAAATTTCACTAAACTTCGATACATCAATTATATAATAGTTTCCCTTTTTCTTAATAGTAACTATAAAAGCCTGTAAGAAACCTTTTTCTGAAAGTAACACTTCGATTGCAAAATTCTCTCCTGAGTTCCAGACAGAAAAACATTTTAAATATAATCCTTCTTCAACTTTAAACTTATACTGAGACCCTCAAGGACTGGACATGCCAAAGGTGTAGAGGTTAAACTCCTTGCATGAGCGAGGAAAACTTTTACATGGAGGCATGAAATATGAAACAGAGGAGATGGACAGTTGAAGAAAAAGTAGCAATAGTGATGGAAGGGCTCAAAGAGAAAAGGACAGTGGCAGACATCTGTAGGGAGCATAAGATCAGCCAGGCTCTTTATTATCGGTGGAGGGATAAGTTTCTGGAAGGCGGCAAGAAGGCTCTTGCTAACGGAA